>CAJIAX010000260.1_pt1 | contig 21333 bp, 17 predicted proteins | sample 9199251 | NCBI WGS metagenome assembly CAJIAX01 (sample SAMEA7708287, study PRJEB35096) | sediment metagenome | biome: marine neritic benthic zone biome [ENVO:01000025]; feature: sediment [ENVO:00002007]; material: shallow marine sediment [ENVO:03000034] sea grass bed [ENVO_01000059] ... | reverse complement strand
TGTACATCCGAGACCCGGGCAGGCCGGGCTCCGGGGTGAGCTCGGAGAAGTTCCCTGGGTTGGTCAGGCCGTACCCACCCAGCCCGATCACGAAGGTGTGGTCGACGATCCAGCCGCCCCTGAAGCCAACGAACATGCCGAAGCGATCATCCATCTCGGCGAACTTCAGCACCGGCCCGCCGAACCCACCGCTTTCGATTCCCCCGGTGATCAGGGTTTCGGCCTCCCGCTCCTGGGCCTTCGTGGCCTGAGGCGCGGTCAGAACCGTGACCATCAGGACCACACCCAGCGTGCTCCACACTCGCATTGTTCCCGCCGTGTCGTTCAAGGTCGATGAAGGAGCCCTCAACCCCGAAACGCCGGATGCGATGAGTTTCTGACGAACGCGGGCGAGGCGGGCGCTTAGGGGGACCCGTCCGACGCTGGCTCGTCTTCCGAACGTCGCCAGCCCGCCCGGCCCAGAGCGTCGTCGGTATCCGTCCGGCGCGACGGCATTGTGGCCAGGACCATCTGGTCGCCGGGCCGCGGCCGGGTCCGCTCGTCGACGGGCTCGGCCCTCTTCTTCCCTTCGAACAACATGGGCAGGGCCACGGCCCGGGCCGCTTCGCTGCGCCACACCCTCGGCTCGACCTCATCGGTGGCGTCCTCGGCGAGCTCCCAATGCTGGAGCCCGGCGAGGCCCCGAAGCAGATCGTGGTTCCATCGTTCCATGTCGAAGGCGTGGCCGAACAGGATGTGGTGTCCGTCCTGAAGGACCCGGTCCTCGGCGATACCCGGGCGGCCCTGATCGAGCGCCACGTACGTCTCGAGGGAGCCCGCCATGTCCCGGGCCTGCTGTGCGACCAGGAGGTTCACGGCGGCGTTCGGGGTCGCCGTGATGATCCCCCGCCGACACTCGATGTCCGCGGCGAGCAGGGTGGCCTCTTCGGTAGCGTCCCCGGGGATCGCACTCAGCCCTTCGCGCTGCGCGACACGGGTCTCGCCTGGATTCCGGTCGACCAGCACCACCTCATGGCCGCCTTCGGTGAGGGCCACGGCCAGGGCCCGCCCCAGGGCACCCGCACCCATGATCACGTAGCCGTTGTTCTGGGTGCGGCGGACGCCCAGGGCCGTCGCGACCCAACCGCCCGTCAGTCCCTGGACCACGACCGTGGTGGCGATGACCATGAACACGAGGGCCCGCAGCTCCGCCCCGCCGGGCATCCCGGCCTCGGTCATGGTCTGGGCGAACAACGACGCCACCGCCGCCGCGACGATTCCCCTGGGGGACAGCCAGCTGAGGAACGCCTTCTCACGAAGGGACAGGCCCGAGGGGATCGTGCTGGCCGCCACGTCCAGCGGACGCACCACGAACATCAGGATGGCGATGGTGGCCAGGCCGCCCCAACCCACGGCCTGCACGTCTTCGATGCGGACGTCGGCGGCGAGGAGCACGAACAGCATGCCCACCATGAGTACCGTGAGCTGTTCCTTGAACAAGAGCAGCTCCCGATTCCCGGTGGTCAGGTTGCCGACCACCATGCCCGCGGCGACCACCGCCATGATCCCGCTCTCCGGCCGAATGGCGTTGGAGATCTCGAAGACCGCGAGAGCCAGCGACAGGGTGAGGATGTTCTTGAGCGCTTCGGGAACGAGCCGCTCCCCCCGGAGGAACAGGCTGATGACCAGTCCGCCGATGGCGCCCACCAGGACCCCGATGGCCAGGATCGCCAGCACGTCCAGGGGGCTCGACGCGGCGTTGTGGCCGCCCGTGACGATCACTTCCAGCGCCACGACCGCGATGACGGCACCCACAGGGTCGATCAACACCCCTTCGGCTTCCAGGATCGTGTGGAGATTGCGCTTGACCTGGATCCTACGTAGGAGCGGCGTGATCACGGTCGGACCCGTTACGATGACCAAGGTCCCGAACAGGATCGACACGGACCAGTCCCAGCCGATCACCCAGTGGACGGTCAGCGCCGCTCCTGCCGCCGTGACCAGGGCTCCGGTCGTGATCAACGCCCGGATGGTCGAGGCCTCTCGGCGGATCCGCTGGATGTTGAGGCCCAGCCCGCCCTCGAACAGGATGATCGCGACGGCGAGCTCGACCAGGAGGGGAAGACCCGTTCCGATGCTCCGGGGCCGCACGATGTCCAGTCCGTCCGGCCCGAGCACGACCCCGAGCACCAGCAACAGGACAATGCCCGGGATGCGGAGATGGTGAGCCAGCGTCTGGCCCAGAACTCCCGCCGCCAGGGCGATCGAAACGGTGAACGTAGGGTCGTTGGAGAACACCGTTTCCAGAGAGGCCTCCTGATGCGGGCGCGTGCGGCAGGGTGACGAGATGGCGCAACCTACGACCGGTGCGGGGGTTCGTCACGGCCTGCTCGCCAGCGTACGGCGCCCGCCGTACTTTGTGCGCCTACCTCATTCAATCCCGGTGGTCCGCGTCCACGGCGCGTCGTTCCACCGAGCGTCGTGGAGCAGCCATGTCCATCTCAACACGCTCGAGCGCAGTTCTGTTGTCGTCCGTCCTGGGGCTGGCCATGGGGTCCTGCGCACCCGCACCCGAGGCCCAAACGGACCTGCGCTTCCGCGTCATGCTGCCGTCGGAGGCGGCGGAGGGTCCGCTGGACGGTCGGCTGATCGTGATGCTGTCGACGGATCCCGCCGCCGAACCCCGCTTCCAGATCTCCGACGGGCCCGGGACCCAGATCGCGTTCGGGGTGGACGTGGAAGGGTGGGCGCCGGGCACCGAGTGGGAGGTCGATGCATCCGCGTGGGGTTATCCGATCCGACACCTGGCAGACGTACCGGTCGGTACGTACCGGGTTCAGGCCCTGCTCAACCGATACCAGACCTACCAGCGAGCCGACGGCCACACCGTGAAGCTGCCACCCGACATGGGCGAGGGGCAGCAGTGGAACCGTAAGCCGGGCAACCTGTTCAGCACGCCGGCCGAGGTCATGGTCGACGCCTCCAGCAGAGACGCCATCCAGGTCTCGCTGGACCAGGAGATCCCGCCGATCGAAGGTCCCGACGATACGGAGTGGATCAAGCACGTCCAGATCCGCAGCGAGCTGCTGTCGGAATTCTGGGGCACGGACATGTACCTGGGCGCCCACGTGCTCCTGCCCGCCGGCTTCGACGAGCATCCCGACGCGCGATACCCCCTGGCCGTGTTCCACGGGCACTTTCCCTACGACTTCGGCGGGTGGCGCACCACGCCCCCCGACGCCGACATGGAGTGTCAGTACAGCGCCCGGTTCGATCTCGACTGCTACAACCGGATCCAGCAAGAGCTGGCCTACGAGCTCTACCAGGACTGGACCTCGCCCGACTTTCCCCGGATGCTGGTGATCGAGATCCAACACGCGAATCCGTACTACGACGACTCCTACGCGGTAAACTCCGAGAACCTGGGTCCCTATGGCGACGCGATCACGTACGAGTTGATTCCGTACATCGAGGAGCAGTTCCGCGGGCTGGGGCAGGGGTGGTCCCGCTTCCTCTACGGTGGATCCACCGGGGGGTGGGAGGCCCTGGGCGTCCAGGTGAAGTACCCCGACGACTACAACGGCGCCTACGGGGCCTGTCCGGACCCCATCGACTTCAGCGCCTACACGGTGGTGGACATCTACGAGGACCAGAACGCCTACTATCTGGACAGCTCGTTCAAGCGCACGCCGCGGTCCGGTCGCCGGGACTACCTGGGCCACGTATCCAGCACCCTGGAAGAGATGAACCACCGCGAGCTGGTTCTCGGGACCCGGGGACGCTCGGGCCAGCAGTGGGACATCTGGGAGGCCGTGTATTCACCCGTCGACGACGACGGCTATCCCAAGAGGCTCTGGGACAAGGTCACCGGCGAGATCGATCACGACGTGGCCGCGCACTGGCGTGAGAACTACGATCTGGTCCACATCCTGCGCCGGGACTGGGCCACCCTGGGCCCGAGGCTCGAGGGCAAGATCAACATCTACGTCGGCGACATGGACAACTACTACCTGAACAACGCCGTCTACCTGGCCGAGGACTTCCTGGAGAATACCACGGATCCGTACTTCGGCGGCGAGATCGACTACGGCGACCGGGCGGAGCACTGCTGGAACGGCGATCAGACCCGGAGCAATGCATACTCCCGCCTGCGCTACGTCCAGATGTTCGCACCCAAGATCGAGCAGCGCATCCTGGACACGGCCCCGCCGGGCGCCGACCTGACCAGCTGGAGGTATTGAGCACCGTGTACCCTTCCCACGAGCGTCTCGAACGTCGCCCGACCGGAGTGAGCAGCATGATCGGAGCCCTCTCTGCCAGGGCGGCCCTGGCCACCACCCTCTGCGCCATCCTGCCGTGGTCGGGCCCCTTGCACGCCCAGTCGGTGGACCGGGTGGCGGTCGATCCCGCCTCGATCGAGCTCGGTGTCGACGAAACCGCGTCGGTGAGCGTGGCCGTGCTCGACGCTTCCGGCGACGTCATCGAGGGAGTCCCGCGTCAGTGGTTCACCAACACCCCGGACCTGGTGTCGGTCGACGCTGACGGCACCATCAAGGGTCTCCGCCCCGGCGAGGGGCAGGTGTCGGTCGTCGCGGGCGGCGTGGCGGCCTTCGTGACGGTGCACGTGTTGCAGGAGGCCGCCGAGCTGTCGGTGGCGCTCTCGGCCAACGAGCTGCCGGTCGGCACGAGCGCACCCCTGACGATCCGGGCCCTGGATGCGTTCGGGGACGTGGTCCTGAGCCCCGGCGCGCGGTTCACCAGCGCGGATCCGGCCGTGGCCTCGGTGGACGCCCTGGGTCGGGTCTTCGGCCACGCCGCCGGCTCGACAACCATTCAGGTCTCCGCGGGTTCCGCCACGTCTTCGGTGCCGGTGGCGGTCGTGGACCAGGGCGCGCTTTCGTACACGCTCTCCCAGAGCGCACGGGAGGCACGCACGGGAGACGTGGTCCGGTTCTCGGTGATGGCCCAGTCGAGCTCCGGACCCGGCATCCCCATGGAGCCTGCCTGGACCGTCAGCGCCCCAGGCGCCCAGATCCAGGGTGAGGGCCCGGAAGGCGTCTTCGTGGCGGAACAGCCCGGAACGTATCGCGTCACGGCCCAGATCGGTGACGAAGCGGCCCGGTCGGCCCTGATCACGATCGCGCCCCGGGGCGAGGAAGCGCGCCTCGTCAAGGTCGGACGGGGCCCCGCATCGCACCACAACTCGGGCGACACCTGGGCGTTCGAGGGCGTCGACGGCCGGGACTACGCCATCATCGGCACCCTGTACCATGATTGGGCCAAGGTGTGGGACGTGACCGATCCCGGGAATCCGGTGCTGACCGATTCCCTCCAGGCCGACGCCCGGCGGATCAACGACGTCAAGATCCACCCCAACAACCGGCTGGGAATCATCACCCGGGAGCAGGCCTCGAACCGGCGCAACGGGATCATCCTCCTCGATCTGTCCGACCCGGCCCATCCCACGGTGCTGTCGGAATACACCGAGACCGTGACCGGGGGCGTGCACAACGTGTGGATCGACGGCGACAACGACCTGGTCTACGCGTGCCACAACGGCACCAGCGACATGCACATCCTGGACATCAGCGACCCGGCGAACGTACGCGAGGTGGGACGCTGGGGCCTGGACAAGTCCGAGAAGACGCTTCACGACGTGATCGTGCAGGACGGCTACGCGTACCTCTCGTACTGGGACGACGGCGTGATCACCCTCGACGTGGGCGCGGGTACGCACGGCGGCACGCCCACCGAGCCGGCCTTCGTAAGCCAGTTCAAGTATCCGATCGGAAACACCCACGTCGCATGGCGTTACGGACGCTATTTGTTCCTCGGAGACGAGATCTTTCCCGCCGATTGGGACCCCACCCGGCCCATCGAAGCCCGGGGGTACGTGCACGTCGTGGACATGATCGACCCGGAGCAACCCGTCGAGGTAGCGCGGTACGAGGTGCCCGAGGCCGGAGCCCACAACCTCTGGGCCGAAGACGACAAGCTCTACGTGGGATACTACCAGGCCGGACTCCGGGTGCTGGACATCTCCGGCGAGCTCCGGGGCGATCTGTACAAGCAGGGTCGGGAGCTCGCGGTCATCAAGACGACGGACAGCGACACGGTCACGCCCAACTGGCCCATGACCTGGGGCGCTCAGGTGTTCAAAGGCAACATCTTCACGTCGGACCTCAATTCGGGGCTCTGGATCGCCCGTCTCATCGAGGATTCGGCGGTCGTCTTCTGACCGACCCATGCCGGAACCGTTGACGTTGGACCTGTCGGCCGCCGCGCTCGCGGTGGCCGACGTCGTTCGGCGAACGCCACTCGTGCGCTGCGCCGCCCTGGACGACGCGGTCCAGGCCCCGGTCTACCTGAAGCTCGAATCCCTTCAGGTGACAGGCTCGTTCAAGGTGCGTGGCGCTGCGGCACGCATGAGCCGGCTGACCCCTGCGCAGCGATCCGCCGGTGTGATCACGTGTTCCAGCGGAAACCACGGCCGGGCCGTTTCGTTCGTCGCAGACCGGATGGGTGTGCCGGCCACGATCTGCGTGCCGCGCTGGGTGGACCCGGTCAAGCTCGAAGCCATGCGGCAGGCCGGAGCGACGGTGGAGATGGCCGGCGACACGTACGACGAAGCGGAGGCCCGGGCGTTCTCCCTGGCCGACTCTCGCGGCCTGACCTTCGTCCATCCGTTCGACGACCCGACCGTCGCCGCGGGGCAGGGGACGATCGCCCTCGAGGTCCTCGAGGAGCTCCCCGACGTGGCGCGCGTGGTCGTTCCGTTATCCGGTGGGGGGTTGGCGGGAGGAATCGGGTATGGCATCACCAGGGTGCACCCACCGCCAGGACGATCGCCGTTTCGGCGGCCAATGCATCCGTGATGCTCCAGAGCCTGGAGGCCGGAGAGCCGATCTCGGTACCCGAGGAGCCGACCCTGGCCAACGCCCTGGCCGGTGGCATCGGGCTGGACAATCGGTTCTCGTTCGCCCTGGTCCAGGCGTACGTCGACGAGCATCTGGTGGTGACGGAGGCGCAGATCGCTGCCGCGATCCGCTATGCCGCGACTCGGCTCCGATTGGTCGTCGAGGGGGGCGGGGCCGTGGGGCTGGCTGCCGCGTTGTCGGGATTGCTCGCACCCCGACCCGCCGCGGTAGAGGGGCCCGTCGTGATCCTGGTCAGCGGCGGCAACCTGGATCCGGCTCGGCTGGCGGATCTGCTCCGAACGAGCTGAGGGGCGCCGGGCCACCGCCCGACGCCCCCCGGAAACCGTCTGATCCGACCCCGGTGGCTTACTCGGGAATCGGCACCAGGTAAACCACGAATTCTTGGGGAAGCGGCCCGCCGGACTGCAGTCCGACGTGGATGGCCGTCCCGGGTTGGGACCCTCCGCTCACGCGCCAGTAGGCGGTGGAGGCGCCCCGGATCTCCGTGTTGTCCACGAAGTCCGCGAATCCCCGGGCACGAGGAATCAACCTCGCGGTCTCGACCAGTCCGCCCCCCTCGAAGATGTTCTGGAAATCCCAGCTCGAGAACGTGAGACTCGAGTGGACGGGGGCCCGATCGTCCAGGTACAGCGCGGCCGACCAGGGCGGCATCATCTGCTCCATGGTCTGGCCGGCCACGTTCTCGATCAACGCGAACCCCGTGAGCGGCGAGTCGATCAGGGACTGATGGAAGGTGCCGGACTGACCCGGCAGGAGATTGTCCACGACCCAGCGGAAGAAGTTTGCCGAGACGCCGTACCACAGCGCCCGGCCGAGGCAGGGAGCGTCTTCCGGGGCGTCCACCCAGGTACACTGATCGGGAGCCCCTGGGGTCTGCGGAAACACCAAGTTCGCACTCAGGCCGAAGTAGGCCGCCAGGTCGGCGAACTGACCCACGTACCAGTCGGTGGGGGACTCGAAGACAGTCTCGAACCCGTAGTTCTGGCCCTCCTGATCTCCCAGCGCCGCGAATCCCACGATCTCTTCTGACGACGTAGCCTGCCCCTCGAGGAGGAAGTTCTCCATGGCGGGCCGGCTGGCCAGGAGCCGGTCGTAGATCTGCTTGATGTGGGTGACTTCGTGGGCGGCCACGAACGGAAGCTCGTCCGTGATCTTCTGCACCGACAGCTCTCGGCCATGGACCGCACCGGGGTCGGGCGACCGGGCGTAGAACACCTCGCCGTAGTTCGACGACGGGTTGTTGTTCTGGAAGTCGCACGCCGACACGAAGCCCTGGATCTCGCCGAGCTCGATCTGGTTCAGCTCGGCGCTGATGATGATCGCCACCCGCCCATCGGAATCGATGTCGGACAGAGCGCCGAAGAGACTGGTGTGAGCCGGCAGAACCACGTCGTCGAAGTTCGCGGCGATGGCCTGGACGTCGGCGTTGGTGAAGCCGCCCGCCGGATTCGCGTTGTCCAGGAACCAGATGGACTTGTCGGACCTGGCTGCGATGGTGCCGGTGATGGTCGCCGCCACGTTGCACGTGGCACCCGCGTCGAAGTCCCGGACCTTCAGCGTCACCTGATCACCAACGTCACCGCCGGGCACGGCCGCGGCACCGGTCGCCGCGGGCGCCTGGCCCGACCGGTAGGCTCGGGCTTCGTCCTGGAAACCCCCGTAGTTCCGGATGGTCTCGATGTTGATTTGCGTCGTGAGCGCTTCGGCGTTCCGCATGGCCAGCACGCGAGCGAGGGCCGGATCGTTCAGGAGCTCGGGCGTTTCGCCCGTCGCGGCCGCCACCAGGGGCGGCGCCGGAGCGGCCGTGGGGTCGATTGTGGAGGTCACCCGAACCGGCTGGAGGTTCGAACCGTTCTCGGTCACGCGCTGCACCCCCAGGAGGTAATCACCCCCTGCCGCGTCGGGTGGAAGCTGGACGCAGACGTCACCGCCGCCGGCGATGATCGTCTGCTCACCGCTGACCAGGGTCGTGAAGGCCTCTGGATGCAGTGGCTGGTCGCTGGGGGCGCTCTCGAGGCCGTTGGCCGTCACCTGAACCACCACGGTTCGGGCGGGCATGCACCCGAACGTTGGCACGTCGATGTCCAAAGAGGTGGTCGTCGCGGCGGTGACCGTGACCTGTTGCCCGTCGACCGTCACGGTGTTGGCGCTCGGGGTCGGGGAGAACCCGGTTCCCGAGAGCGTCGCGGGCTGACCCGCCACGAGCGTGGACGGGGTCGTTCCGGTGATCGTCGGCGGGACCGCGACGCCGCTCGACGTCGCCGTGAAGTCCGCCTGGAACCCGGCGGCCGCGGCCGAAGCCGTCTGCACCCCGGCGTTGTCTGCCAGGGTCCACTCGGTCCCGGTGGTGCCGTCCTCGAGCGTGATCGTCGCGGTGGGCGAGACGGTTCCGTTGCCGCCGGCCGTCGTCCAAGCCACGCCGACGTCCGCGATTCCGTTGCCGAAGGCGTCTTTCACCGCCACCACGAGGGGCTCGGCCAATGCGGCGCCTCCGACGCCCTCCTGCCCGTCACCCGAGACCTTCTCCAGCGTCTCGGCAGGTCCCGGTTGAGCCGTGGCGCTGAAGGTGGCGGTCACGCCGCCGGCCCGGGCCTCGAGCGTCTGATCCTCGCTGGCGTCGGTCCCGAGGGTCCAGTTGGCCGACGCGCTGCCGTCCGCGCCGGTAACGGCGGACGTGGGCGTCACGGCACCCCCACCGGACGTGATGTTGAAGCTGACCGCCTCGCCGGGCACTGGGTTGCCCCGGGAGTCGTTTACCGTGATCGAAGTCGGAGCGGCCAGTGCCGCGCCGACCACTCCGGTCTGGCTGTCGCCGGAGACCTTGGCGACCGCGGCGGGAGCCTGGTCGACGGTGACGTTGCTCGTGCCGGAGGCGCTCCCTGCCGTAGCCCGGATGCCGGCCGTCCCGGCCGAAACGGCCGTGACGAGGCCGGAATTGCTCACCGTGGCCACACCCGTGGCCTCACTGCTCCACGTCACGCTCTGCCCCTGCATCGCGTTGCCGTTTTGATCCCGGACCTGTGCGGTGGCCTGGGTCGTGGCGCCGATGGCGTCCAACGTGGGGTTGGCGACCGTGACTGTCACCGACGTGGGAACCGGGGTGGGTGGCGGGGGCGTCGGATCATTGCCGCCGCCGGAGTCGCCTCCGCAGGAGGTCAGGAGTACCAACAAACCGGTGGTCAGTGCCGTCGTCCGAAGCATTCTGATGTCCACGTCGAGGGATGGGAGTGCTTGTGCGGCGGGGAAACCGCGTCCTGTGTCCTGAGGTCGTATCGCGACCAGATGCGCGGGGCGGGGACCCTCCCGACGACGGGTCGCCGGAGGGGGCGCCCGCTTCAGAGTAGCCACCGCCCTCGGGTCGCGCGAGGGGGTACGAACGGGCCCGAGCCGATGTTCCCGGGTTCCCGGACGAGCCGGCTCCAGTACCAGGGTTTCCAGAAGGTGTCGGCCGGTCGGCACCGGCTCGCGAGCGCCCGCGCTACGCGTTGCCGAACAGGGCCGGCAGAATGCCCCCGGCGGGGCCCCGGAGCGCAGCGGCGGCCACGGGTGAAAGCGGTGTCGGCTCCGGATTCACCTCGAGTACGGCGCCCCCCGACCGCAGCGTGGCCAGAGGCACCGACGCCGCCGGATGCACCAATGCGCTCGTGCCGACCACCAGGCACACATCCGCCGACTCGGCGGCCTGGAATGCCCGGGTCAGCACGCGCTCGTCCAGGGCCTCGCCGAACCATACGACACCCGGGCGCAGCAGGGCGGCACACTCGGGGCAGTGGGGCAGGGAGCTTCGATCCCCGGCGTCGATGGCCTCGCGGTGCTCGGCCCGGTAGTCGCATGCGGTGCACTTCACCTGGAAGAGCGATCCATGCAGCTCCAGCGGCCGGGCGGCTCCGATGTCCCCCTCGCCCGCCTCCTGGTGGGCCGCCAGCCCCTGCAATCCGTCCACATTCTGGGTCACCAACACCATCGGTGGGCCGCCGAGGGCGGCCCGGGCCAGCGCCCGGTGGGCCGGATTCGGCTCACACTCGTTCACCAGGTCCCGGCGCCACCCGTACCACTCCCAGACCAGCCTGGGATCGGTTGCGAACGCTTCGGGTGTCGCCAGGTGCTCGGGCCGGTGAGACCTCCACAGACCGTCCGGACCCCGAAACGTCGGCACACCGGACTCGGCGCTGATCCCGGCCCCGGTCAAGACGCAGATCGCCCTCGCCCCGGCCAGGAGCTCACGGGCCCGGGCCAGGTCCTCCGCGTTCACCTCCGCAGAATGCCCAGCGCCAGGGTCGCCCAGCCCAGGAGCAGAGCCACGCCACCGAGAGGCGTGATCGCGCCAAGCCAGCGGGCGCCGGTTCCCACCAGCAGGTACAGGCTCCCCGAGAAGATCAGGATGCCCACGACGAACGCCCAACCGGCCAGGGTGGTATTCGCCTCGGGCCAGCGGGTCGCGGCCCAAGCCACCGCGAAGAGCGCCAGCGCGTGGTACATCTGGTACCGGACGCCCGTCTCGAAGATCTCCAGGTCCTCGGGCGTCAGTCGAGCCTTCAGGGCGTGGGCCCCGAAAGCGCCCAGCGCCACCGCGAGGAAGCCGAAGATCGCCCCCAGGCCCGCGAACGTGCGCTCCATGAACTAGTACGCCAGCCCGTAGGCTTCGCGCCGCGGATCGGACGCCACCGTGCGGGCACCCGACTCGGGGTCCACGACGATCATCTGGGCGCCTCCGAACACGGCGGTCCAGCCGTGAATCACCTCGAGCTCATGCCCCAGGGCCGTCAGGTCGGTGCGCACCTCCGAGCCGACCCGGTCCTCGATGGCCACGTCCAATCCGGTGTAGCTCCTGAAACGAGGCGCTTCGATGGCCTCCTGGGGGGTCATGCCGAAGACCAGCAGGTTGTTCACGATCTGCAGCAGGGATTGGATCTGCCCGTCGCCCCCCGGCGTGCCCAGGGTCAGGGCGAGATCGCCGGCGCGCAGCGCCAGCGTCGGCGTCAAGGTGTGGTAGGGCCGCTTCCCCGGCGCGACCACGTTGGGGTGGGCAGCGTCGAGGTTGAATAGGGCGCCCCGGTTGTGGAGCATCACGCCGGTCTCGGGCTCCAGCAGTCCCGACCCGAACGAGTGGAACAGGCTCTGGATCCAGCTCACCGCGTTTCCGTCCGCGTCGACGGCCGTCAGGAACACCGTGTCGCCCGAATCGTCCAGGCCCTCGGCAGCCGAGGCGACCCGCTCCGGGCCGCCCACTCCGGGGCCGACGTCGGCCTGGGCAGAAGCCGGATCGACCAAACCGCTCCGCTGCGCCAGGTAGGCCGGGGCCAGGAGCTGGTCCACGGGGATGTCGCTGAACCGGGGGTCCGATACCCAACGATTCCGATCGGCGAAGGCCAGCTTCTTCAACTCGATAAGCGTGTGGAAATACTCTGAGGTGTTGTGGCCCAACTCGTTGTAGCCAAACTGTTTCGACATCTCCATCATCGCGAGCTGTGCCATGCCCTGGCTGTTCGGCGGAATGACGAAGAACGTGTGCCCCAGGTAGTCCCCGCTCAGGGGTTCGATCCACTCCGGTTCGTATCCGGCCAGGTCCGGCGCCCGGAGGTATCCGCCTTCGGCTTCCAGCATCGCCGCGATCTGCTCGGCCACCGGACCCTCGTAGAAGCCCTGGGCCCCATCCGCGGCGATCCTTTCGAGGGTCGCCGCCAGGGCGGGGTTGCGAAGCAGGCTTCCTACGGGTGGCGGCTCGCCTCCAGGGACGTAGAGAGCCCGGCCCGGATCGTTGAGCGTCGCCGCGCCGGCCGCGATGTCCGAAGCCAACCGGGTCGAGACGGGAAACCCGTTGCGGGCGTACTCGATGGCGTCGGACATCAACACGGACCGGGGCATGGAGCCGTATCGGTCGTGCGCCGCGATCCAGCCGCCGACGGCTCCCGGAACGCTCACCGACCGGGGGCCGATCTCGGGTACGAGGGTGTCGCCGAAGGACTCGAAGAAGGACGGCTCGGCCAGTGCGCCCGCCGGGCCACTGGCGTTGAGGCCGGTCACCCGTCCCGTCTCGGCCTCGTAGAACAAGGCGAACAGGTCTCCACCCACGCCGTTCATGTGGGGTCGGACCACCGCCAGGACGGATGCCATGGCCAGAGCAGCATCCACTGCGTTCCCTCCGGCCCGTAGCGCCGCGAGCCCGGCCTGAGCCGCCAGGGGATGCCCTGCGGAGACGGCCCCACGAGTCCCCCGAACGTCGGGTCGATTCGTCGGGGGAAAGACCGGAACCGCCGCATCGACAACGTCTTCCACGGCCATCGACGCCTCGGGCGAGCAGGCCGACAGGGGAACGATGACCGCTGCCGCCCACAGGGTGATGACGCGGGCGAGGCGTGGAGCAGGAACCGCCATGGAACGTGCCTCCTAGAGGGCTCGGTGCACAAAGGACCCGGGCAGCATGGGACAGGTCGCGGGGCCACGCCAGGGGTGGACCTTTCCCGGGTGGAGGGGGGTTCCAACGCCCTTCGTCAGGCACGGCGTGACGTCGATCCCCCGACCGCCACACACCTGTGAGGGAAGCGCCCCCAGCATGAGCGGACCCGCAGTCGCGACCGGCCCCCGGTCCAGCCCGGCCATCCGGCATGCCACGGGCCTCGCGCTGCTCGTCGCCCTCGCCCACGGCGTCAACGACGCCTACGCGTCCTTCCTGGCACCGCTGCTCCCTAGAATCATGGACAAGCTGGGCCTTTCCGTGGCCCTGGCGGCCAGTCTGGCCATGATCCTGTCGATCGCGTCGTCCATGGTTCAGCCCCTGGCGGGCTACCTGTCCGACCGCTACGGCCGCCGGGTGTTCATCGCGCTCGGACCCATCCTCTCCGGCGTGTTCCTGTCGCTGATCGGATGGGCGCCCACCTTCGCGATCCTGGTGGTCCTGCTGGCCCTCGGAGGATTGGGGAGCGCCTCCTTCCACCCACCGGGCGCGGCCATGGCGACGCGCATCGCGGATGGCGGCGGCAGCGGGATGCGCCTGAGCATCTTCTCGTTCGGCGGGGCCATGGGGTTCGCCCTGGGCCCGCTGATCGCGGTGGCCGTGGTGGCCCAGGCCGGATTGGAGGGCCTATGGATCGCCATGATCCCGGGAGTGGTGCTGGGCCTGGCGCTGCTCAAGCTCCTGCCGCCGGGCCGGCCCCATCCCGACGCGGCTCCGCCGCCCGGGCCTCGCCAGGTCCTGCGCTACCTGAAGGGTCCCCTGGGCCTGATCTTCGGAATCAGCGCGCTGGGCGCCTTCACGCAGCGGGTGTTCCTGACCATGGGCCCCATCGCCTCCGCCCAGGCCGGTGTCTCCGAAGCCGGTGGCGCGGTCGTCCTGAGCGTGTACCTCGCTGCCCAGGGCGCAGGTACGCTGTTCTCCGGCTGGCTGACGGACCGCGTCAACCGGCAGAAGCTCCTCGTGACGCTGACCTTGCTGACGTTCCCGGCCCATATGCTGGCCATCGGCGTCACGGCCGGGACCGGGGCGGCGCTCGGCTTCGCCATCGTGGCCGGGTTCTTGAACATGGCCCTGCTGCCGCCGGTGGTGGTCATGGCCCAGGAGATGCTGCCCGAAGGCACGGCCGTGAGCTCGGGAATCGCCATGGGCCTGGCCTGGGCCGTCGGCTCGATCGGCGTGCTCGGGACCGGCGTGCTCGGCGACTTCGTAGGCGCGAGAAATGCGGCCCTGCTCTCGTTCCCGCTCGTGTTGATCGCCACATTCCTCGCGGTGCGCCCGGGCCTGCGACCGTTCAGCCGGCCGATCCCGCATCCCGAGATCCGCACGCTGCCCGAAGCCATCTGAAACCGACACGATGCCCTTTCGACTCGTGCCCAGACGGGACCGCAAGCTCAACCGACTCGTGAAGGCCGGCGAGTTGCGCTCACTCCGGCGAGGCGAACCGGTCTACGAGCCCGGCGACGGGGTTCGCGAGGTCTTCCTGGTCAGGTCCGGACACGTTCGCCTGGCCCAGGCCACGGCGGACGGAGCCCGGCCACGAACGGTCGAGATCGCCGGCCCCGGAGAGTTGTTCGGCCTCGAGGCGGTCTTCGCCGGACCCGGGATTCGCCGGCGGTACGAGGCCAGGGCAGGGGAGCCGACGACCCTGATCGTGCTTCCCGCCGCAGGGGTGAGCGCCGCATTTCGTACCGGCAGCCGCACGTTCTCCCACGCGTTCAGGGCGGTTTTCGAGGACCTGACTCTGGCTCGGCGATTCGGTCCGGGATACGGGGCTCCGTCAACGTCCGAGCGGGTCGCCGACGTGCTCCTGGATCTGGCCCAGAGGTTCGGCGTCGAGGACGGCACGGGGTTGCGAATCGACCTCCGCCTGACCCACCAGACGCTGGCCGATCTGGCCGGTGCCCACCGTTCGACCGTCACGACACTGCTCAACGACTGGATGTACCGACGCATCCTCAAAGACACGGATCCGGGCCTGCTGGTCCGACACAAGCGATTGGCCAAGCACGCGTCCGGGTACGGCCGCGGTACGGAAATCGGCGATCAAACCACGCCCCAGCGCCGGTGACCGGTCCGCCTGAAGTTGACCTTCGTCGGGCCCAAGAATAGCTTTGATGGCTCTCTGCAGGCCGCCTAGGCGCCCCGCACGCCCATTCCCGGGCACAACGCACACTGAAGCAGGGTTTCTCGTTCCGGTATGAGTCAGCGCCATCCGACGTCCCGTAGGACGCCGCATCAGCAGCAGGACAACGCGGACGACCTGTTCGTCGCCAAGGTCCTCGAGTTTTCCCATTGGGGTTCACAGCATCGCAATGCTCTGACCGCCCTGATCGTCGTGGTCGTGCTGGGCTTCGCCGGATGGTTCTACTGGCAGAGCTACAGCCAGGACATGTTCGTCCAGGCCACCGAGGAGCTCACGGCCATCCAGCAGACCCGGGTATTGGGTGATCCGGCCCAGGCCAAGGCCGACCTTCAGATCTACCTCCAGCGCTTCGGTGGCACGCCGACCGCCGACGAGGCGCGGCTGTTGCTCGGCCAGTTGGAGCTGGAGACCGGGAACCCCCAGGGCGCCATCGAGGCCCTCGATGCGCTGTCCGGCTCCCGGTCGCCGATCGGGAACCAAGCCACGTTCCTCCTGGCGGCCGCCCACGAAGAGGCCGGAGATGCGGCCCAGGCAGAACGCCTGTACCTGACGGTGGCCAACCGGTCCGACCTCAGCTTCTTCGTCCGGGACGCGCTGGCGCAGGCGGCACGGATCCGCCAGGACGCCGGCGACCACGTCGGGGCCGCCCAGCTCTACGAAGAGGTCCTCACGTACTACGACGAGACCGATCCGGCCCGGGGCTTCTACGAGCTGCGCCTGGCCGAGAGTCGCACGGCCCAGGAGGGATAGGGCCCGGCGCCGACCGACGGGGCCTCCACCGGACGCCCGTCGTCCTGAGACATCGATCAGAGCCGGACCTTCACCAGGGGGTCCGGCTTTTTTCGCGTACCCCCGGGCTCTTCGCCGCCGAAATCGCGCCCCAGGCGTCTCGCCGAACGGTCTTGCCGCGGAAGGCGGGCCCAACGTCGCGTCCCGGGGAAGCCGGAGCGCGCTCCCGGAGGAACCCCTACCGGCAGGGACGGGTGCGGGCCCTTTTCGTTTCCGCTCACATGCCGGGGGCCAGAATCCGTAACAAACCAGGGCGTTTTCACTCTCTCCTACCCGGATCCCAGCCCTCTTCTGTACTTCGTATAATGTATATTATGTAAAGTAGCTGGAAACAGGAGCCTGTCTTTCCAGGGAATCCGTTCCCCCGCTGTCGTGCCCCTTCGCGATCGAGGACTGAGGAGCCCTACCGCCCCTCCGCCCCCACGACCACCGGTTGGAACGCCGCGGCGACCCTTTCCATCAGCGCATTGTTGGTGATGGGAGCGTTTCCCCGGTTCGCGGCTACCGCGACGGTAACGCCGGTGCTCCGATCGACCCAGAGCATCGTCGTGCCGCCGACGGAGCCTCCGGTGTGGCGAGCGATCCGGTGGCCCTGGTCCGACACTACGTCCCCCCAGCCGATGCCGTAGCCGGTTTCTTCCCCGTTCCGCAGGTGCTGGGTGTCGAGAAGGAGAGCCAGGGTCGCCGGAGACACGATTCCGGGCTCGAGAACCGAGCTGGAGAACCGCACCAGGTCACTCGGCGTCGAAAGGAATCCGCCGCCCGCCCACTTGTAGCTGTTGTCCACGTGCGGAGCCACGCGTGGCACGCCGTCGTCGTCGAGCTCGTAGAACACCGTCCGCTGCGGCACGGATTCCTGGGCCACGTCGGGGATCGTCTGCTCCATTCCCAGGGGCTCGAAGACTTCGACGGCCATGAACGTCAGGAACGCCTCGCCGGACGCCCCTTCCATGACGGCGCTGAGGAGGTTCCAGCCGTAGCTGGAGTACGTGTACTCGGTTCCGGGCTCGAACAGGAGCGGATCCGCGGCGAAGATGGCGAGTCCGGACTCCACGTCCGGGTAATGGACGTCACTCCAGAATTCTTCGCCCCGGTAGTGTCGAATCCCCGCGATGTGGCCACCGAGCTGACGGGTCGTGATGGGCCAGGCCTTTTCGGGAAAACCCGGGACGTAGACCTGCACCGGTGCGTCCAGGTCCACCTCTCCCCTGTCCATGAGAACCCCCAACCCTATGGCCGTCATGGACTTGGATACACTGCCGACCCGGAACAGCGTCCCCGGAGTCACAGGACGCCCGCCTGCCACGTCCGCTGAGCCCAGTCCTTCCGCCCAGACTGGGACGCCGTCGATCCCGACCGCGATCGACAACCCCGGAATCGCCTCCGCCTGCATGATGCTGTCGAGGACCATTCGGACGTGGCCCTCGGGATCCCCCTCCTGGGCCGAGAGGCCGGGTCCCCAGACCAGCAGCAGGACCCACGCTCCTCGCCGAACACCCCCCTGAATCCAGCCCATCATACGCGCACGTGTCACGTTAGCTCCCGTGATATAACCTTCTTGTGGATATGTGTTTATGCCAACGCCTTACCGCGACGGCGGCTTCCTTCCGAGCAAAGCGACGCGGCGCCGGAGGAACGGCACCACACCCAGCAGGCTCTTCTCGATCACCCGAAGCCCCGGGAGATGCGATTCAGCGTAGTAGGCCCGCTCGACGTCGAACCCGGCGGCGGTGAGTAGCGATTTCATCCGGGCCATGGACTTGTAGTCGACGTGACTCGGATCCCGCTTCAGAATGATGTTCCGGTTCTTGAGGATCTCGAGGAAGTGGCCCCGATGGGGCGTCCAGACCAGGAACCGGCCCTCGGGCTTGAGCACCCGAAACGCCTCGCGGGTCACCCGCTCGGAGTCGTCCGGGTAGAGGTGCTCGTACAGGTCGGCGCTCAAGACCACGTCGAAGCTGTCTGCCGGCAGACCGGTGTCTCCGGCATCCGCGCAAACGAACTCGACGTTGTCCAGTCCCAGCTCGTCCGCGCCCTTTCGGCACAATTCGATGCTTCGCTCGCTGAAATCCACGCCCACCATCGAGGCCACCCGGGGCGCCAACGCGAAGCAGAACGTGCCCCAACCGCAGCCGAGATCGAGCACGCGGTCCCCCGCCATGGGCGAGTAGATGTCCGAGACCTTGGCCACCCGGTAGCGTTGAAACGGACTCTCAAGGTCCATCAGGTGGTCGGCGTGGGCGTCGAAGTACCCGCTCTCGTCGTAGTACTCCTTGCCGATCACTTCACTCATGGTCCCTGCCTGCGGTCGCCGGAGGCTCCGGCGTGTTCGTGGCCAACCCGGTCATAGCCTTCCGTAGCCGCGTTTCAGTGGCGTCCAGGGCCGCGTCGCGGGCGGCCCTGCCCCGATGCACGCCCAGGTCCAACGGTGGACCGAACGTCAACGAAACGGGCCCCCGTACGGGGCGATGTCCCCAACGGGGCCACACATCGTAGCTCCCTTCGATCCACGCGGGAACCACCGGAACGCCCGCTCCCAGGAGGAGACGCACGGTTCCCCTGCGAAACGACTGGAGCGTCCCGTCCCAGCTTCGCTCACCCTCGGGGTAGATGCAGACGCCTTCCCCGGCTCCCAGCCGCCGCAGCGCCACGCGCACCGCCTGGGGATCCACCTGGAATCGGCGGACCGGAATCGCGTTGACCCGGGGAAGAAGGAATCGGAACGGCGCCCGCCGGAACTGACTGCTTTTCGTGAACGTGTGCAGGGGCCGGGGACAGTGGCACTGGACCACGATCGGGTCCAGGATGCTCTCGTGGTTGGCCACGACGAAGAACGGACCGGCCGAAGGAATGTGCTCGAGGCCTCGAACGCGCACGGCGGCCACCAGCGGCAGGGCCTGTCGCAGGACCCAGCGCACCCCCCTGTACCAGCTCACCGGGTCACGATCCGGGGCTGAAACTCCAGGATCTCTCCCCTCCCCTGCTCTCGGTACCGCCGTTGAACGGATCCGCGAAGCAGCGTTTCCCAGCGCAGGGGCGAGTCCGTGGCAAAGCGAAAGGCGTAGAGAACGGCGCCCGATCGGACCTGGACCGCGGACGAGCTGGTCTGGATGGCGTCGATGGCGTCCAACGCCAGTGCCGTGGCAGACGCCGGCTCAGACGGCCCGCGCTTCGACACCGGGTCCGAGGGTCCGCGCTTCGAGGCCGGATCGGAGTCGGGCGTGAACACCAGCGAGGCGTCCGTGAGCTCGAGAAGCCCTGATCCTCCGGGCTCCATGTCCTCCATGAAGCCCATCAGGCCCGCGGCTGAACGGATCGGCACCGACTGGTCTCCGACCATGAGGCGGGCCTGGGCAGCGTAGCGGATGAGACCCTCCGGGTCCGTGGCCGCCGTCCAGGGACCACCCATCCGGGCCATGGCTTCCGCCAACTCCGCTGCCGTGGCCGTCGTGCGCGGAGCGTCGGCAGGCACGACCGCGATGCGGGCCCCCAGCGGTGAAAAGAGCGCGCCACAGCCCGAACAGCGCGCGGAACGATCCTCGGGAATCGTCGGGTCGTGCCCGCAGCGGGGACAGCGATACAGGAAGTCGGCCAGGCCCACCGCTACGCGTCCGGCTACAGACGCCCGAACAGGTCCAGGAGGCGCAGCTTCCACACCTTCCACACCGCTTCCCGGACGATGCGCTTCGACATCTTGGACTCACCCGTGTCCCGCTCGGTGAAGACGATCGGGATCTCGGTGACCGAGAATCCGCGACGCCACGCCCGCAGCTTGAGCTCGATCTGGAAGGAGTAGCCGTTGGACTGGATTCGATCGAGCTGGATCGTCTCCAGCACGTTCCTGCGCCAGCAGTTGAAGCCCCCCGTGGTGTCCCGAACCGGTAGCCGGGTGATCACACGGGCGTACCAGCTGCCGAAGATGCTGAGCATGAGTCGCGAGATCGGCCAGTTGACCACCGTCACCCGGCCGCCTACGTACCGGGACCCTACGACCACGTCGTGGGTCTGGGCCGCCTCGATCATCCGAGGGAGGTGATCCGGAGGGTGGGACAGGTCGGCGTCCATCTCGATCAGGAGGTCGTAGTTCCGTTCGAGGCCCCACCGGAATCCGGCGATGTAGGCCTTGCCCAGGCCTTCCTTGCCCGCCCTGTGCAACGCGTGCATGCGGGGGTCCGCGGCGGCCATCTCGTCGGCCAGTCGCCCGGTTCCGTCCGGCGAGTTGTCGTCGACGACGAGTATCTCGATCCCCGGGTCCTGCTCGAGGACCATCGGCGCGATCCGTGGAAGGTTGTCCACCTCGTCGTAGGTCGGGATGATGACCAGCGTGCGGGTCATGGACCGTTCTCCGTCACGGACGACCCCGGCGCGACCAGGAAGGCCACCAGGGCGGCCCCAACCTCCACGACGGTGATCCAGATCCGGCTCGCCACGGCAAGGGCGCCCGCGGGTCCCGGGCCTGCGACCGGCCCGAGAAACACCACGAGAAACGACTCACGCACGCCGATTCCCGCCGGCGCGAACACGGCCAGATACCCCAGCACGTATGCCGCAGCGAATGCTCCACCGATGGCCATGAAACTCCCGTTGACATCGAAACTCCGGGCGAACAGCCAGAACGCGCCCGCATATACCACCCAGTTGACCAGGTACAGTCCGAGCCACCGAACCGCGAAGGACGGCCCCGGGTGCAGGTCCTCCGGCGCCTCGACCCGGGCCAACCGGAACCAGCGCCCTGCCAGGCCTTCGGCCAGCGCCGGAACCGAGGCCAGTGCCGTCACGACGAGCACGGCCACGAGAGCGACCCAACCCCAGACGGCCAAGTCTCCCCCGGCGGCGATCAGGGTGCCCGCCCCGAGAATGGAGGCCGCACCCAGGGCGATCAGTTGCCCCAGGACCGCGGCGGCTGTGGCGACCACGGGGCCCACGCCCTCCCGTCGCGCCAGCACGGCCAGTCCCGCAATCTGCCAGACCTTGCCGGGGATGTACCGGGCAAGGTTGGCGACGATGAAGATCCGGACGGCACGGAGGGG
>CAJIAX010000309.1_pt1 | contig 21453 bp, 18 predicted proteins | sample 9199251 | NCBI WGS metagenome assembly CAJIAX01 (sample SAMEA7708287, study PRJEB35096) | sediment metagenome | biome: marine neritic benthic zone biome [ENVO:01000025]; feature: sediment [ENVO:00002007]; material: shallow marine sediment [ENVO:03000034] sea grass bed [ENVO_01000059] ... | reverse complement strand
TCGCCTCGGCGATGATCCCGCCGATCTGCGAATCGCTGTTCGCGGAGATGGTGCCGACCTGCGCGATCTCTTTCTTGCCCTTGGTCTCCATGGAGATGGTATGGAGGTGGTCGACCACGGCCTCGACGGCCTTGTCGATGCCTCGACGGATCCCCATGGGGTTCGTGCCGGCAGTGACGTTCTTCAGGCCCTCGGTGAAGATGGCCTGGGCGAGCACCGTGGCGGTCGTGGTGCCGTCACCCGCGACGTCGGACGTCTTGGTGGCGACTTCTTTGACCATCTGGGCTCCCATGTTCTCCACGGGATCCTCGAGCTCGATCTCCTTGGCGACGGAGACGCCGTCCTTGGTCACGGTGGGGCTGCCGAACTTCCGGTCGAGCACCACGTTCCGGCCCTTGGGGCCGAGGGTCACCCGCACCGCGTGTGCGAGCTTGTCGACGCCGGCCTTCAGGCGGGTCCGAGCGTCGATGTCAAAATCCAGTTCCTTGGCTGCCATTTGGCGTAGCTCCTTGGGACGTTAGTCGTTGATGATGGCCAGGATGTCGGACTCCCGCAGGATCAGGTACTGATCCCCGTCCACCGTGACTTCCGTGCCGCTGTACTTGCCGTAGAGGACCTTGTTGCCGACGGCAACGTCCATCTCGAGCCGGGTGCCTTCGTCGGACACTTTGCCCGGGCCCACGGCCACGACCTCGCCCTGCTGGGGCTTTTCCTTCGCCGTGTCGGGGATGTACAGCCCCCCGCGCATTTCCTCGCCTTCGTCCAGGGCCTTGATGACGACCCGGTCGGACAGCGGCTGGATCTTGGTGGCAGAAGTGGTGGTCATATCCACGCCTCCAAACCGAAATGAAAGGGATGTGTAATCGATCTGCTGATTGCAGGACATCGATAGAGTTGTTAGCACTCTACGGATGTGAGTGCTAGAAAGCTGAAATAAGCTAGCGGAACGCCTCGGTTTGTCAACGGCGATTCCAGAGCCGCACGACGGTGGTTCCAGGGGACCGAAAACGCCCGGCCCATCTCGGATTCCGAGGTCGACGGCCCGGGCCGGAACAGGCCGCTTCGGATGGTGGGGAGCCTCGCCCCCGATGCCGGGGTCTCGGGGGCCTTCGCGCCGGCAGGTCCCTGCCCTAGATTTCGGCCATGCCGACCCTCGACCAACTCCTTCGTGCCACCAGCCGCACGTTCGCGCTCGGAATCGAGCGGCTGCCCCAGCCGCTCCAGGAGGAGATCAAGGTGGCCTACCTGGTGCTCCGGATCAGCGACTATCTGGAGGACAACGAGTCCATGGAGCCCGCTCGCAAGATCGAGCTCCTTCACCGCTGGCACGCGGTGCTCCAGGGCGCAGACCCGGTCTCGACACTCGAGCCCGACCTGATCGCCGCCGCCGGCTCCGACGATTCGATCCCCGACGCCCAGGCGGCCCGACACGTGGTCCAGGTCGACGCGGCCCTGAACGCCTTGGCCCCGCGAGCCCGGGAGGTGATCGCCCAACACGCGGGCGATTCCACCCTGGGCATGGCCCGCTGGGCCGAGCGGGGACCGGACTTCGCCACCGAATCGGACCTGGACGACTACATGCACGAGGTGGCGGGTCGGGTGGGCTGGCTGCTCACCGACCTCTTCGCCTCACACTCCCGGGCCGTGGCTCGGAATCACCAGGACATGATGGTGCTCGGCCGGGAGTTCGGGCTCGGACTGCAGACCGTGAACGTCATCCGGGGACTCCACGAGGACCATGAACGAGGCTGGGTGTTCGTGCCCCGGGAATACCTGGACCGCTCTGGTGCCCGAGCGGAGAGCCTGTTCGACCCTGCGTCGCCCGAGCCCGGGCTCAGGGTGCTGGAGATCCTGACGGAGAAGGCCGATCGCCACCTTTCGGCGGCCCGCCGGTACATCGCGGGCATCGAGCGCCGCCACCACAGGATCCGGCTGTTCTGCGCCCTGCCGTTGCTCTTCGCCGTCCGCACGGTGGCCGAGAGCCGGGACAATCCGGCCGTGTTCACCGAAGAGGTCAAGATCGGGCGAGACGAGGTGAAGCGGATCGCCCGGGACACCAGCGTCTGGGGGTGGTCCAACGGCTGGCTCGAGCGGTATTCGGCGAAGCTGGGTCGGTAGCCCCGCCCTACCGCTCCAGGTACTGCCCCGCCAACGCCAAGCCGTAGAGCGTGAGGAACGGCTCGACCCGCTCCACCGTCTCGCAATACGACCCGACCACCGAGGCAAAGCCCCCGGTCGCCACGACCAGGGCCTCGGGGCGATCCCACTCCTTCCGGATGCGACGAACGGTTCCGTCGATGGCGTCGATCGCGCTGTAGAACACCCCGCTGTGGATGCACGTCTCCGTGCGTCGGCCAATCACGGTCTGGGGGGGCACCAGCTCCACACGCGGCAGCTTGGCGGTGTGCGCGCCCAGCCACTCCAATCCGGCTTCGATGCCCGGCGAGATCACCCCGCCGATGAACTCGCCATCGGCGGTAATGCAGTCGTAGGTGGTCGCCGTGCCCAGGTCGACGGCGATGGTGTCCCGGCGATAGATGACCTTGGCCGCCAGCGTGTTCACGATGCGGTCGGCTCCTACGGACCGAGGCTCCTCCACGTCGAGGGTGATCGGCAGTTCGGAGTCGCCGTTGACGATGAGCGTCGAACCCCCGATGATCTGCCCCATGGCCGTGGCCAGGGTGCTCGTCGACGATGGGACCACGGACGCGATGACCGCCTGACCGATGGACCCGGGTTCGAATCCACCACTGACCAGCAGGCCCCGGAGGAGAAACCCGTATTCATCGGCGGTTCGCCGAACCACGGTGCTCAGGCGCCAATGGGCCTTCACGTCGGTCGCCTCGGGACCCACGAGTCCAAGGACCGTCTCCGTATTGCCCACGTCCGCTACCAGCTGCATCTCAAACTCCGCTCCGTTCGTTCTTCGGGCCCGCCGACCCCAGGCGGACAGCGTCCTGGGGCCGCACCGATCCGGCGTGGATACCGAGTACGGTGCCGTCCCGTTCCTGGACTCGCAGCGATCCGTCGCTGCCGATGCCCACGGCTCGGCCGCGCTGTCCCGTGGAGACGACCACGGGCCGCCCCTCGAGAAGATCGACGGCCGCGACCGAATCAGCCAGAGGTCCGACCAGGCGGGTGGGGGGATCCCGCATCAGGACCTGGACGTTGCGGAGGACGGCGGCGGCGAGAGCCGGTCTCGACACGGGCCCTCCACTCGCCATTGCCAGGGACACCGCGGCGCCCCGCAAGTCCGGCTCGAAGTCGTTGGGGCGTTGGGCGACGTTGATCCCGATCCCGGCGACCGTGCCGTGAGTGCCGGCGGACTCGCAGAGAATGCCGCCTACCTTTCGGTCTCCGATCCACACGTCGTTCGGCCACTTGAGGCCGGGGCTCAGACCGGGCACCACGTCCACGATGCCCCGGATCACCGCCAGTCCGATCAGTAATGGTGCCAGGGGCGAAGGTGCCTGCCCCGGCCGTGCGACGAGGGTGGTCATCCAAAGACCGAGTCCCTGGGGCGAGCTCCAGGTGTGCCCCCCCCTGCCCCGTCCGGCCGTCTGTGCCTCCGCGATGACCGTGGTGAAGAGGGGCGCCCCCTCCTCGGCCAATGCCCGGCAGCGGTCGTTGCTGGACGGAAGGCTGTCGTGGACTTCCAGCAGCGGCACGGCCCAACGCTCCGCCCATGCCGCAACCGGCTCGCCTTCCCAAAGGACGGCCGGGACGAGTCGAGGGTCCGTCACGGGTCCACGCGCATGGAGAGGTCCGCGGTGGGTGCCGAGTGGGTCAAGGCGCCGACGCTGATCAGGTCGACGCCCGTCTCGGCCACCGAACGGACGGTGCTCAGGTTCACGTTGCCCGAGGCTTCGAGAGCCGGCCGGTGGTCCCGGAGCTCCCGTACCCGTGCGACGGCCACGGCCATGTCCTCGGGCGACATGTTGTCGAGCAGCACCCGATCGACGCCGAGGGGCAGGATCGTTTCGAGCTCGTCCAGCGACCGAACCTCCACCTCCACCGGCAGACCGGCCTGGTTCTGCCCCTGTACGCTCCGTACCGCCGCCTCGATGCCCCCGGCCGCGGCGATGTGGTTGTCCTTGATCATGACCATGTCGTAGAGGCCCATGCGGTGGTTGGTCCCGCCCCCCGCCACGACCGCCGCCTTTTCCAGTCGGCGCCACCCGGGGGTGGTCTTCCGTGTGTCGATGATGCGTGCCTCCGTATGGGCGACCGCGTCCACGAAGGTCCGGGTCAGCGTGGCGATCCCGGACAGGCGGCCCAGGAAGTTCAGCGCCACCCGTTCTCCGGTCAGGAGGGCCCGGGTGGGCCCCTGGAGCTCGACCACGACCCGGCCCGGTTCGACTGCGCCGCCGTCGTCGGCGACGCGATCGACCCGGACACGCCGATCGACGCGGGCAAAGACGGCCTCCACGGCAGAGAGGCCGAAGAGAACGAGAGGCTGCTTGGCCACGATGCGAGCGGTGCTCACGGCATCGGCGGGAACGGTCCAGATCGTCGAGACGTCTCCGGAGCCCACGTCCTCGGCCAGCGCAGCCTCGATAAGAGCGGTCAGCTCGTCTCCAGGGAACGTGGTCTTCGTCGACATCATGGAAGCAGATCCCCCAGTGGTCGAGGCGACCCCCCGCGGGGCCGGCTAGGTCGGATCAGGACAGGGACAGGTACAGCAGGAAGGCCGCGCCCGCGGCCCAGCAATACACCCCGAAGCGATAGAACGACTGGCGCTGCAGCAGCACGTTGAACGCGCGGATGGCCAAGACACCCGTCACCCCGGCGGCCACCGTGGCCACGGCCAGGGAAACGCCTGGGATCCCGGCTCCACCCTGGAGCAGGTCCGGCGTCTTGAGGACCGCCGCTCCTGCGATCGCCGGTATGGCCATCAGGAAGGAGAATGCCGCCGCCTCGCGAGCACCGATGCCCAGCCATAGGGCCATCACGACGGTGGCTCCGGATCGGGAGATCCCCGGCACGAGGGCAAAGGACTGGGCAACCCCGATCAGGATCGCGCTCTTGAGATCGGGCTTCCCCTCGGGCTGGCGTTTCAGCGCGGCCCGGGTCGACCACAACACGAAGCCCGTCACGAGCAGGGCATAGCCCACCACCGCCGGGTTGTCGAACAGCGCGTCCACCTGGCGCTCCAAGCCCACCCCGACGAGGGCAGCGGGAACGGTGGCCACGACGAGCAGACCCAGGTACTGCCAGGCCTCGGACTCACCGCTGAACGCCCCTCGGATCAACCGGGCCAGGCGCTCCCGGTAGACCACGATCACGGACAACAGGGTCGCGACGTGGACGGCCACCTCGAACACCACACCCGGGACGTCCAGCCCAAGCAGGACCTGGCCCATGACCAGGTGACCCGAGCTGGAAACCGGCAGGAACTCGGTGGCGCCCTGGAGAATGCCCAGGACCAACGCTTCCCATGGGTTCACGGATGCGCGCCTTCGACCGCCACCTCGGCCTCCGCCTTCCGGGCCACCGCGAGGACCCGCTCGTAGCACGCTTCGTACATGGGCACGACCCGATCGGACGAGAAGCGCTCCACGGCCCGGCGCCTGGCCGCCTCACTGGTGGCCGTCCAGAGGTCGTCGTCGGACAGCAGCTCGACGGACGCCGCACCCATCCCGTCCACGTCTCCCACGTCGAAGAGGAAGCCGGCTCCGTCCCGCACGACTTCGGGCAGTCCGCCGGCGTTGCTCGCCACGACCGGGGCGCCGCACGCCATCGCCTCCAGTGCAGCCAGACCGAAGGATTCGGACTCGGACGGCAGCAGGAAGAGGTCGGCGCAGGCCAGAAGCTCGTCGACGGACGCGTGCTTCCCCAGGAACAGGACACGATCCGAGACGCCCAGCTCCTCCGCGCACTCCACCGCCCGGGCCCGCTCCGGACCGTCGCCGACCATCACCAGCCGCGCCGGCAGCGCGGCGGCGACCCGGGCGAAGACCTTCACCACGTCCACCACCCGTTTCACCGGCCTGAAGTTCGATACGTGCATCACGATCTTCTCGCCCGGCTCCGACAGCGCGTCACGGTGGCAGGGCTCCTTGTCCCGGCGGTAGACCTCGGTGTCGATGAAGTTGGGGATCACCTCGATCTTGCCCTCGGGCACACCGAACTGGTCCACCGTCTCGCGGCGCAGGTAGTCCGAAACCGCGGTCAGGCCCTGGGAGCGCATGATCGAGAACCGTGTGATCGCCTTGAACGACGGGTGCTGGCCCACCAGCGTGATGTCCGTCCCGTGCAGCGTCGTCACCACGTTGAGGCCGCCACTCCGCTCAAGCATGGCCCCGGCGACCCAGGCCGACGTCGCGTGGGGAATGGCATAGTGGACGTGCATGACGTCCAACTCGTGCTTGAGCGCCGTATCGTGGATCGCGACGGCCAGCGCGAGCGTGTAGGGCGGGTGCTCGAAGAGGGGGTATTCCTCCATCTCCACTTCGTGGAAGAAGACCCGTTCGCGGAAGCCCGAGAGGCGGAAAGGCTGGTCGTAGGAGACGAAGTGGACTTCGTGCCCCCGTTTGGCCAGCTCGAGCCCCAGCTCGGTGGCGACCGCGCCGGAGCCACCGTAGGTCGGGTAGCAGGTGATACCGATCTTCATTTCAGTCCGTTCTCCGCTCTCGCGCCGGTCCGTCTCATGGGGACCTCGTTGCCGTTGGCGGCCCTCCACAGATGCACGATCTGGTCGAGCAGGGCCTCGGCGGACACCCGTCCATCGAGCCAGACGGCGGAAGGCGGAAGTTGATGTCGAAACCAGGTGAGCTGACGCCGCGCGTACTGGCGGGTCTGGAGCGCCATGGACTCGAGGGCGGCGTCCAGCGTCATCTCTCCCGAAAGATGGGCAGCGATCTCGCGATACCCCGTTCCCGTCATGCCCGGATCGGTCCGGCGATACCCAGCCGCCAGGAGACGACGGACCTCGTCCGTGAGTCCCCGCTCGACCATGGTCCGGACCCGGGCGTCGATCCGTTCGTTCAGGACCTCCCGCGGCACATCCAGCATGACCACCAGTCCGCGCTCGCCGGGGGCTTCCGGCGGGGCGTTCCGGTGCCACCACGATAGAGGCCGCCCACTGAGGAGCGCCACCTCCAGGGTCCGGGACATCCGGTGGGGACCGCCGGGAATCGCCGTGGGAGCCCGAACCGGATCCACCATCCGCACCCAACGCTCGAGCCTCTCCCGAGGCTGATTGCCCAGCCAGGACCGGAGTCGTTCGAGCCGGACGGAATCGAGGGCGGGTTCGCCGAAGATGGGTTCCGTGAGGGCCCGGAGGAAGAAACCGGTGCCCCCGGCCAATACCGGCACCCTGCCCCTGGAACGGATCTCGTCGATCCTGCGGCGGGCGTCGCGGGCGAACTGGCCGGCGCTGTACCGCTGGTCCGGGTTCCGGAGGTCGAGGCCGTGGTGGGGCGCCCGGGCCCTGTCGACCAGGTCCACCTTGTCCGTACCGATGTCCATGCCCCGGTAGACCTGGCGGGAGTCCATGGAGATGATCTCGCCGTCCAGCGCCTGCGCCACGGCCACCGACAGAGCGGTCTTTCCGGACGTGGTGGGTCCGACGATGGCTAGAAAGCGGGGTGGGGATTCCATGACGTCAGCGACCGAATTTCCGCTCCAGCTCCGCCTTGGTCAGGCGGACGACCGTGGGTCGGCCGTGCACGTCGTGGTATGGGAGCTCGGTGGCGAACAGTGCGTCGAAGAGCTCCTGCATCTCCTCGGGACTGAGACGCTGCCCAGCCTTGATGGAGCCCTTGCACGCGAAGGTGCTGGCGATGCGCTCGTGCTGATTCCGGGCCGCCCGCACCAGCTCCGAGCCCTGGGCGAAGTCTGCGATCATCTCCCTGAGACATCGTTCGGCGTCGAAGTACGGATGGGGATCGGGCACCGCGTGCACGATGATCGTGTCGTCGCCGAAGGCTTCCACCTCGAAGCCGGTCTGGGACAGGAGGCCGCCCAGCGCCTCGACCTGGGCCAACTCGGCCTTACCGAGCTTGAGCGTGATGGGGAACAGAAGGCGTTGTCCGGTCTGGCCTCCCGACTCGTAGGCGTCCATCAGCCGCTGGAACAGGATCCGCTCGTGGGCCGAGTGCTGGTCGATGATCATGAGGCCGTTCCGGGTCTCGGCCATCATGTACATGTTGTGCACCTGCCAGAGCCTGGGCCGTTCCGCCAACAGAGGCTCGGGTGTGGCGTCGTCGCCCATGCCCGGCAACTCGGCACCGGCCATGAACAGGGCCATCTGCGCTTCCGTCTCGGCGGCTCCCTGCCCCGACCCCGAGGTCCGACGTTCGCGCACCACGGCGGGGCTGGAGGGGCTGCCCTCGGCCAGCGTGTCCAGCGTCGCGGAGCTGTCTTCCCGGTCCATGGCGTCCCGGACCGCCCGCTCCACCAGGTCCTCCACGGCGTCGAGGCGCCGGAACCGTACCTCGGCTTTCGCGGGGTGGACGTTCACGTCCACCGAACCGGCGGGAGCGGACAGGTTCAGGAAGACCCAGGGACGCTGGCCCGACGCCAGGGTCGTCCGGTACCCCCTGTCCACGGCTCGCATCAGCGCCCGGTCTCGAAACGGACGGCCGGTCAGGAAGAGCTGGGCTCGGCGAAACCCGGGCCGGGCCGCGTCCGGCCGCTGGACCAATCCCCGGACTTCGAGCCCGTCGAGGACGCCTTCCACCGGGATCAGGGTGGCGGCCTCTTCCGAGCCCCACAGCGCGGCGATCCGATCGGCGAGGTCCCGGGACGCCGGGAGATCCAGAATCGCACGCCCATCCGAGCTCAGCGTGAACGCCACGGACGGGTTGGCAAGGGACAGGGTGGCCACGACGTCACTGACGGCCCGGGTCTCGGCCCGCGCGGACTTGAGGAACTTGGCCCGAGCCGGCGCATTGAAGAACAGCGCCGCCGCCTCGACCGTGGTCCCTGGGCGCCGGGGATGATCCTCGACCTTGGTGATCGTCCCGCCCGTGATGCGATCGGCCGTGCCCACCTCTTCCTCGGCCTCCCTCGTCTCCAGCGACATGCGGGAAACCGCCCCGATGGACGGGAGGGCTTCGCCCCGGAACCCCAGGGTTCGAACGCCCTCCAGGTCCTGGGCGGTGGTGATCTTGCTGGTGGCGTGGCGGTCCAGGGCCAGGAGCGCATCCTCCCTGCCCATGCCGACCCCGTCGTCGGAGACCCGGATGCGTCGCTTGCCACCGGCTTCGATCTGGATATCGATCCGGCTCGCCCGAGCGTCCAGCCCGTTCTCCACCAGTTCCTTGACCACCGAAGCCGGACGCTCGACCACTTCGCCGGCTGCGATCTGGTTGGCCACCGTGTCCGGCAGGACTTGAATCCGTCGGGCCATCAGTCCACCACCCGCTCGTCGAGTCGATAGAACCGACGGGCGTTTTCAGCGGTACAGCGCCGGACGTCGCTCGGCTCTTCGCCCCGGTGTCCCGCTACGGCGTCGGCCACGTGGGCCACGTAGGCCGGTTCGTTGCGCTTGCCCCGGAAGGGCACCGGAGCCAGGTACGGGGCGTCCGTTTCGATCAGCAGCCGATCGGCGGGAACTCGTCGGACGAGGTCGGCTCCGTCGTACTTCTTGAACGAGACGATCCCGGAGAACGAGACGAACCATCCGGCTTCGAGACCGGCTTCCAGCAACTCGGGACCAGACGTGAAACAATGCAGGACCCCCATCAGCTCCGGGGGCAGGCTCCGCAGCACGGCGATCGTGTCGTCATCGGCACTCCGGGAATGCACCACGACCGGTAGGTCCAGCTCCCCGGCCAGGGCGATCTGCTGTTCGAACCGGCGCAGCTGCACGGCCCGGGGGGAGTGGTCGTAGTGGTAGTCCAGGCCCGTCTCGCCGATGGCCACGATCCCGGCCGCGGACGTGGCCAGCTCCCGCACCGTCGCCACGTCGTCGTCGGACGCGGCGGCGGCCTCGTGGGGGTGGATCCCTACCGTGCCCCAAAGGGACGGGGTCTCGAGATCACTCGTCCGGGCCGCCCGCACCAGGTCCACCACGGCCCGACTGTCCTCCACGTCGGACGCGATGGTCACCACGCCGGTGACCCCGGTGGCGCCGGCGTGAACGAGGACGGGCGATCGATCGTCGTCGAATCGCCCGTCCGTCAGATGGCAGTGGCTGTCGATCAGCACGGGGTCAGACCGCGGCGGGCTCCCGCCGGCTGGCCTTCTTCTTCTCGGCGGCCCTGGCGTCCATGCGCTTCTGGATCTCGAGGAGTGCCGGCGAGGCGACGAAGATGGACGAGTAGGTCCCGATCACCACACCCAGGATCAGCACGACCGTGAAGTCCCGGATCACGGCACCACCGAAGATCAGCAGCGACATCAGCACCATCAGCGTCGTGCCCGAGGTCAGCACCGTACGGGGCAGCGTCTCGTTGATCGAGCGGTCCGTCAGCTCGACCGGATCTTCCTTGCGCCCGCCCTTCTTGTTCAGGTTCTCCCGGATGCGGTCGAAGACCACGATGGTGTCGTTCAGGGAGTACCCGACAATGGTCAGGATCGCGGCCACGGTGGGCAGGGCGATTTCGACCCTGAAGACCGCAAGGAAGCCGAGGGTGATCATGATGTCGTGAACCGTGGCGATCACAGCAGCCAAGCCGAACCGGAATTCGAACCGGATGGCGATGTAGATCAGGGTCAGGAGGAACGAGAACAGGATGGCCATCACGGCCTTCTGCTGGAGCTCGCCTCCGATCTTCGGACCGACCAGCTCGGTCCGCACCACGTCGAAGGAACCCGTACCGAAGGCCTCGGCCAGCTGCACCTCGATGTCGGCCGCGACGGTCTCGATGCCGACGTCGGAAACCGGCGCCCGGATCACGTACTCGTTGTCGGCGCCGAACCGGGTAATGGGCGGCGCCTGTGCGCCTCCCAGGGCATCCCGGAGATCACCTTGCTCGACGGGCTGGGTGAACGACACCTGGATCAGGGACCCACCGGTGAAGTCGACCCCGTAGTTCTGCCAGCTGCCGATGGTGGCGATGTTGAAGATCATCGCGAGAATGCCCACGGCGATGGCGGTGCCCGAAATGACGTAGGCCCGCTTGCGGTTCTCGATGAAATTGTAGTGTGCGTCGCTGAAGAGTCGCATGGTCCCGGCTCAGATGCTGATGGGATCCGACGCCTTCTTGCCTGACAGATAGATCAGGAAGAAGGTCCGGGTCACGTACAGTGCAGTGAAGAACGACGCCACGATTCCGATGGAGAGCGTGACCGCGAATCCACGGATCGGCCCCGTTCCGAACTGGAACAGGATCAGAGCCGTGATGAGGGTGGTCAGGTTGGCGTCGACGATGGCGGACAGAGCGTTGGCGAAGCCTTCGTCCACCGCGGTTCGCGTCGCCCTCCCTGCGATGAGCTCTTCTCGGATTCGCTCGAAGATCAGGACGTTCGCGTCCACCGCCATTCCGACGGACAGGATCAGCCCGGCGATCCCGGGGAGCGTCAGGGTGGCGCCGATCCCGGCCAGCCCGCCCAGCACCATGATGACGTAGAGAACCAACGCCACGATGGCCATGATGCCCGCCACCTTGTAGTAGGCCACCATGATGAGCAGGACGCCGATCAGTCCGATGAGCCCGGCGATCTGGCCCTGGTCGATGGAGTCCTGACCGAGGGACGGACCCACGGACCGTTCCTCCAGGATCTGGAGGGGCGCCGGCAAGGCACCGGCCCGCAGCACCAACGCCAGGTCCCGAGCCTCTTCCAGGTCGGCCTGGCCGAGCTCGATCTGACCCCGGGCGCCGATCCGGTCCCGGACGACGGGCGCACTCACCACTTGGCCGTCGAGCACGATGGCGATGCGGTCGCCCACGTGGTTGGCCGTGGTCTCGGAGAAGCGGCGACCACCCCTGCGGTTCAGCTCGAACTGCACGATGGCCTGGTTGAACTGTGGATCGCGGTTCGCCGTGGCGTTCTCAAGCATGTCGCCGGTGAGGAAGGCGTCCTCTTCCAGGACGTACAGGATCCGGTACGCGCGGGCGCCCCGAGCCACCGGCTCCCATCCCCACTGTAGCGTCACGTTGCGCGGCAGGGCCGACTGGACCCGGTCGAGGGCCAGGAACTCCTGGGCCGTCGCCACGTCCTCTTCGGCGATCAGGTATTCGCCGTCCCCTTCGCCCCGGTTCAGGATGCCGGTGAACGGCCGAAGATCGGGCAGGCCTTCTTCCTCGACCTCGGCCACCTGCTCGTCCGCGGCCACGTCCGCCGCTTCGTCGCCGGCCTCGGCGGTGTCGGCGACAGCCGAGTCACCGAACAAGAGGTCCTCGATGGTCGAAGTCGGCGCCTCCGTGTCCCGACCCATCTCGCGCAGGCGGTCCTCGCCGAGAGCGGCGACGACCGCACGGTCGATCCGGGACAACCCGGTCTCGAGCTCGGTCACGGGCAGGACCAGCTTCCATTCGAGGAAGGCGGACTGCTGAAGGATCTCCTTCGCCCGCTCTTCGTCGCTGATGCCGGCCAACTCCACGATGAGGCGATCGCTGCCCACCTTCTGGATCAAGGGCTCCTCGACGCCGAACTCGTCGATCCGGGTGCGGAGAATCCGCTCCGCCCGATCGATGGCGTCGGTCTTGGCCTCGGCCGTCAACGTGTTGTCCGGGTCTTCGACTTCGAGCACCAGGTGCATCCCGCCCTGGAGGTCCAGGCCGAGCTTGATCCCGTTCTGGTAGATCTGGGTGATGGCCAGAGCGACGACCGCCACGATCAGCAGGATTCGCCCGCGCACGGATTTGAACATGAGTCCTTACTGCCCGAAAGAAATACGGAGACCCACCGACGAAGACGCCGGGTGGCCCATTGTGAAAGCCCTATAACCTGACTTCGGGGAGCAGGACTGTCAATCCTGCGGAGGAGGTGTGCAGCACTCCGCCTCCCGTTTGGGGAGACGTCGCAAACCATTACGACAAATGTCGTTGCAGGATCTGTAGAGGAGGTGTGGCCTACAGTTTCGCCCTGCGCAGGACCGCGTGGACCCGGGCAAGGAAGCGCTCGACTCCGGCGGTCTTCTGTACGTAGTCGTCGGCGCCGGCCTCGAGCAGCTCGACCTCGGTCTCCATCTTCTCGATGCCGGTGTTGATCAGGACGGGGATCGCCGACGTCTCCACCGAGTCCCGAATCTGGCGCAGAACCTCCTTGCCCGTGAGACCGGGCATGTCCAGATCCAGCACGACCAGGGAGTATCCCGGATCCGACCGGAGCATTTCGAGTCCCTTGGTCCCATCTTCGGCGGTCTCGACCTCGTATCCGTCGAGCTTCAGGAGCTCGCCGAGCATCACACGGATGTTCTCGTCGTCGTCCACAAGGAGGACTCGGGTGGGTCCCAGGTCGTCCTCTTCGGCGTCGGCGCCACCCTCGTGGCCCAGGACGCGCTCCACCTCGACCAACGTGGTCTCGCCGGCGGTGACCCAGTCCAGCGCCACCTGGTGCATCGTCCTCATGCCACCTTCGACGGCCAGCCGATGGAGCGTGGCGTGTCCCTTCCGGGCCCCGATGGCCTCTTCGAGCTTGGGGTTCATGACCATGACTTCGACCACGGGCAGGCGGCCCCGGTACCCGGTGAACCCACACTGGGAGCAGCCCACGGCCCGGACCAGCGGGCGGGTCCCATACATGCCGGACAGCATGCGCTCGTCGTCGCTCAGGTCCTTGCCGATGGCCTCGGCACAGTCCGGGCACACCTTCCGGAGCAGCCGCTGAGCCAGCGCGCCGTGGAGCGTATCGGCCACGGTGGCCCAGTTCAGTCCGATATCGGTGAGTCGGCTCACCGCCGCCACGGCGTCGTTGGCGTGCACCGTGGCCAGGACGAGGTGCCCGGTCCGGGCCGCTTGGGCCGCGACCTCGGCGGTTTCGCCGTCCCGAATCTCGCCGACCAGGATTACGTCCGGGTCCTGACGCAGAATGGCTCGGAGCGCCTTCCCGAACGTCATGCCCTGCTTCACCTTCACGTGGGTCTGCGTGACGCCGCCGAGCTCGTACTCGATGGGGTCCTCCACGGTCATGATGTTGACGGCGCCCGTGGCCAGCTCCTGCAAGGCCGCGTACAGCGTCGTCGTCTTACCCGAGCCCGTGGGGCCCGTGACCAGCACGATGCCCTCCCGGTTCTTCAACAGGGAGCGCAGGCGAGCCAGCTCCGGCGCGGGCTGGCCCAGGTCGTCGAGGCTGAAGGACTGGTTCGACGCCAGGATCCGGATGACGCACTTCTCGGCCCGATCGGCGGGAAGCGTCGAGATCCGAAGGTCGTAGGCCTCGCCGTCGACGCTGACCCGAAGGCGACCGTCCTGGGGTCGCAGCCGGTCGGCGATGTCCATGTCCGCCGTGATCTTGATCCGGGAGATGACCCGGTTCAGGGCTGCCATGGGCAGGTCGGTGTGCTTCCGCAGCACGCCGTCCACGCGGTAGCGGACCGAGCCCAGCTTGCGGCCCGGCTCCAGGTGGATGTCGCTGGCGCCCTGAGCGATCCCTTCCCGAATGATCAGGTTGGAGAGCTTGACGACCGGAGTGGCGCTGGCGTCGCCCTCGGTAATGGACTCGGGGCCCATCTCCTGGACGAGCTGAAGCGCGTCCTCGGTCCCGCCGTCCATGCCCGAGAGGAGCGTCTCGACGACGTTGCCGCCCTGCGCGGTTCGGTTGATCGCGTCCTTGATGGCGCCGGGCGACGCGATCTCGAAGACCGCGGTCTTTCCGGTACCGAACCCGATGATCCGTTCCATGTCGAGGTCGGTGGGATCACACGTGGCCACGACCACCTGGCGCCCGTCGATTCTCAACGGGACGATCAGGTGCTTGTAGGCCACCGACTCCTCGAACATGCCGGCCAGCTCGGGATCCGCTCCGTCCAGGTCCGCGACCGAGAGGCGGAAGTACTGGGCCACCATTTCGGTGAGCTCGGAGTCCGAAAGCCCGGACGAACGGGTCACCTGCTCCCAAGCTTCGGGAGCCGGCATCGTGGGTGGGAGCTCGAGGGATACGCCGCCGTCCACTTCCGCCCGTTCCAGGATTCGCACGAGCCAATGGGTGCCCGTCATCGTGCGCCCGTCTTCATGACTGCAGGGCTTCGTCCTTCCCACGTTTTTCCGTGTACATGGCGCTATCGGCGGCCGTGAGCAGCTCGTCCAGCTTGGTCCGTGCCTCGGCGCTGAATCGCGACACCCCGAGGCTCATGGAGAGCCGGTAGGGTTCGTCTTCGTTCATGTTGAATTCGGCCACCTTGGTTCGCAGCCGCTCCACTAGGACATCGGCACTATCCCCCGATGCTTCCAGTGCCAGGACCGCGAACTCGTCTCCGCCCATGCGAGCGATGATGTCGGAACGACGAAATGCCGCGCGCAGAATCTCGGCCACCCGACTCAGGGCCTGGTCGCCGATCTGGTGTCCGTGGGAGTCGTTGATGTCCTTGAATCGGTCCAGGTCCAGGTAGACCAGGGTGACGGCCCGGTTGGTGCGCATCGCCAGCTTCAGGTGCTGCTCGCCCAGCTCGGCGAAGCCCCGGCGGTTGTACAGTCCCGTCAGGTCGTCGATGAGCGAAAGGCTGCGCAGCGCCGACATCAGCCGGTGCCGCTCCAGCGCGTAGAGGAGGGAGCGAACCAGGCTGTCGGGCTCGACCGAGTCCTTGATGAGATAGTCCTGGGCACCGGCCTGAACCAGGCGCATGGCGATAGCCTGATCGTCGAGAGCGGTGAGCACGACGACGGGCACGTCCGGAGCGAACGCGTTGGTGCGCTCGAAGGTATGAAGGCCGTGGCTGTCCGGCAGATCGAGATCGAGGAGAACGACGTCGATCCCGCCCCTCGACAGCCGTTCCAGCGCGTTGCTGAGACGACGGACCCACTCCACCTCGAACCGGGCGTGGGTGGCGTTGTCCAGGATCTCCTGCAATTGGTCGTACCCCCGGGGATCCTCCTCCACGAGGAGTACGTTGATCGGTCTGTCTGTGAGATCGGCCATCGGGAGTGGGCTGGGGTGTGTGGGGGCCCCCCGGATCAAGCCGTGTATCGGTGTGGTGCGGGGCGATCCCGGACACGGCGCACCGGTGCAAACCGCGACGAAACTAACCCCGGTCCGTGTCCCGCGCCACGCTCATGACGGGACGCCACACGGACCGGGATCCACCCGCTCGTGGATGTGATTGCCGACGCTCCCGTCGGTGCCGAAGCCCCTGCGGTCAGCCGGGGTCGGACGCCTCGGCTCCGGCCGGGGGGTCCACACTGCCCTCAGCGTCTCGCCGCGAGAATCTCTTCGAAAAAGTCCACCACCTGAGGGTCGTCCGACTGGGCGAGCCAGAACATGGCCGACTTCCGGGTCTCGGGGTCCTGGGCGTCCCGGGCCACGTCCATCAGGATGGGCAGCCCTTCGTCCTCGGGTCGCTGCGAGAGCGCGAACACCGCCGCTTCCCGTATGTCCTGGTCTTCGTCCTCGTCCCGTGCCACCGCGGCCAACCCCTCGGTGCCCACGCCTCGGGCCTCCTGCCCCACCCAGAACAGCGCCTGCGATCGCACGTCCTCGGGCCGGGAACGATCTCGGGCCAGCTCGATGAGGCGCGGCCAGACCTCCACGTCCCGGGCCAGGAACGCGGGCAGGATGGCGTCCTCAGCGACGGAACCGGACGCGGACTCGGCCACGCTCAGGAGATAGTTGGCCGCGTCACTCGGATCGACCCGGCCCAGGTCGCCGTCCCGCCCCGGCTCGTCCTGGACCCCGGGGCCCACCCGGGTGTCCACCGCCCGTACCGTGCCATCTCGAAGTCGGAGCTCCACCAGCACGGGTCCGGGTCCGCAGCCCGACGCACGGCGGTCCGAATCCCAGCGGTGCCAGTCGTTGTCGCCGAACGAGATGCTGCCGTCTCCGCAGCCCTGGATCCCCTCCCGCCCCTCGAAGTGGAAGGTCACCTCGCCGTCCATGTCCTCCAGGTGCGCACCAAGGTCCTGTCCTGAAGCCGCTCCCGGAATCCAGGCCGCTGCCAGGGCGATGGCCGCGCCCACCCAGGGGGTTCCTGTCACTCGGGCCCTCATCGACGGATCAACTCGAGGAGAAAATCGGCGACACGGGGGTCATCCGACTGGCCCAGCCAGAAGATGGCGTTCTCCCGAAGCTCCGGGTCGTCGTCGCTCCGGGCGATGGTCATGAGCGCGTCGACGCTTTCCTCGTTGTCGATCTGGGACAGCCCGAAGAGGATCTGTTCCCGCATCTCGGTCTCGGGCATCGTCTCGTACAGGTCGAGCAGTCCGTCCACGTCCACGTCGTCGGTCTGGGCGGCCCAGAACAGGGCGTTCGTCCGGAGCTCCATGTCCAGGTCCGGATTCCGCACCTGCTCCATCAGCCAATCGGCGGCCTGGCGGTCGCCGATCTGGGACATGCCGAAGATGATCTGCTCCCGCAGCTCCCTGGACTCGACCGTGCCCCACAACCCGATCAGGTAGTCGGCGCCCAGATCACTGTTCTGGGAGAGCCAGAAGATGGCGTTGCCCCTGAGCTCCTCCGGCGCGTCGCTGCGTTCGGCGAACTCGCGCAGGATGGCCATGGCCCGATCGGAATCGTGCTGGCTAAGGGCGAACAGGGCCTGCTCCTGCACCTCCATGTCCTCCGACCCTCGCAGGATCGACTCCAGCGCGTCGACGGCCTCCGGCGAATCGACCTGGGACAGCCAGAACACGGCCTGGCTCCGCACCTCTGGATCCGGATCGGGATTGCGGTGGGCCAGGTCCAGCATCAGGTCCACCACCTCGGGGCCCCCGTGCTGAGAAACCAGGAAGACCGCCTGTGCTCGCAACTCCGGGCACTCGTCCCGGTTCTGGAGCACCTCGCGCAGGATCGGCATGGCCCGGTCCGAGTCCATGTTGATCAGGGCGCTGAGGGCCATCGCCCGGACCTCGTAGTCCTGCCCCTCACAAGACCCCGACGCCTGGTCCATCAGCCGACGGGTGGACTCCACGTCGCCCCGGCGGGCCATCTGGCCCTCGACCCGCACCATCAGGCGCTCAGCCTCGTCGACGGTCGACGCCTCCGGATACTCGTCCATCAGAGTCTCGAGCAGGATCAGCGACTCGTTGAGGTCGTCGACCCGTCCCGCCCGGTACAGCGCGAACGCCTGGTAGTAGTAGGCGTCGGAGGCGTATCCCGATTCGGGGTGTTCTTCGATCAACTCCCTGAACATGCGGGCCGCCCACCGATAGTCCCGGTCGTTCAGCGCTTCCCGCCCGGCCCGGTACAGCGAGTCCCCTGGATCCTGTTGCAGCCATGCCGGCGGTGCGACGACATCCAGCTCCGCCAGGACGCCTCCGGCGCTCCTCGTGCCCCGGGGCGCCAACGCCACGTCGGACTGAGCCAACGCCACCCGCGCCAGGGGCATGGACGCCCGGGCCTGCGTCAACGCCACCCGTACCTGGGGCTCCGCAGCCTGATTCACGGCCAGGGCGGCCTGGACGCGGTGCATCCCGGCCTGGCTCTCGGCCAGGGCCGCCTGGACCCGGGGCATGGCCACGGCCAGCTCGGCCTGCACCACCGCTTCCACGGCCTGGAGCTCCTGGGCGGCCCTCAGCGCCTCCTGGACGCCCTGGGCGCCCACCCCGCTGACCGTCACCATCGTCAGGGCCATCGCCCCGACCATTCCCACGCGCTTCGTCATCTTCGTCATCTCCTCTATGCTCCCACCAGGGCCGCGCCGGCAGGCACGATCGCCTGAATCCGGAGCAGCATCTCTTGTCGGTCCATTCCACGTGCGATCAGGTCCATCTCTTCCTGGCTCCGCCCGGTCCCGTCCTCGTCCGTGGACAGGGTCGCCAGCTGGATCAGGATCAACTCCAGGTCCTCCAACAGCTCGCCGATGGCCGGGTCGTTGGACGCCGGCGAGTCCAGCAGCAGCCGGGTCTCCGTGAGGAGCTCGCCCGCCCATCCGCCGACCGCGGCGTCGTAGCGGCCGGCGTCGGCGTCGTTCCGCACCATCGTCAACAGGGACTCGGACTTCAGGAGGTGCGAGACCGCCGCGAACCGGAAGGCCGCGTCGCTCCGGGCGGTATTCGCCGGGGCCTCGGTCGGTGTCCCGGGCGACGCCACGTCCGCACCCGCCCCGTCCGCTTCGGCCGTCGCCACCCCGGGCGCCCCGACGGGCGGCACCATGCGGCCGATGCCGATGCCCACCACCAGAAGGGCCGCGGCCGCCACCGACCAGCCGGTCCAGCGCAGCAGCTTGGCCCGTCGGGTCGCCCCGGAGCCTCGGGCCGCGTCGATCGAGATGATCGAGGCGTCCGGCCGCTCGGCCAACTCGGCCTGAATGGCCTGCCACATGTCCTCGGTGGGTGTCTCGGGCGGCCGGTTGTACGACTCCCTCAGGTGTCCCACCACCTTCTCGAATTGTTTGTCGTTCATCAGACGTAGTCCTCCGCGATGTCCCAGAGCGCGTCTCGCAGCTTCTGTCTGGCGCGAGAGAGGCGCGCTTTCGAGGTGCCGACCGCGACGTCGAGCATCTCCGCGATGTCCTCGTGCCTGTATCCTTCCAGGTCGTGCAGCAGAAAGACGCTCCGGTAGATCTCCGGGAGTGCGTCCACGGCTGCGCTCAGCCGGTCCTTCGTGTCGGGCTCCAGGCCGGACCTGTCCGGTGCCGGTTTGGTCAACCCTTCGTCCAGCTCCCGTTCCCGGGTCGCGTGACGCTTGGTGCGGCGGATCTCGTTGAGCGTCATCGATCTCGTGATCGTGTGGATCCAGGTCGAAAACGCTGCGTCTCCACGGAACTGCTCGAGGCGTTGAAACGCCCGGACGAACGTCGCCTGCGTGGCATCCCGAGCCACCTCCTCGTCCCCGCTCATGCGGAAGGCGAGTCGGAACACCCGGTCCACGTGGGCATCGTACAGCCCTCGTAGAGCACGCTCGTCGCCGGCCCTGGCCTGGCGAATCAGTTCTCGATCGTCGATTCGAACCGCTAGGCCGTTCAAAGACCCGTCACGTGAAGGGTGGTCTTGCCGCTTCCGATCGTGGGACACGGCGATCCTTCTCAGGGTTGCGTACCCGCTCCTGCCCCGGGGTGAGGTCCGGACGGCGGCTGCGGGAATGGGATCGAAGGGGAAGATGGCGGGGGCCGCGGGGTCGCGGCCAGCCGGGGCCCGGGCCCGGTCGTCTCGGCACCGAGGCCGACCTGGGAAGGCGAGCCATGCCAAGATGGGATGAGACCCAGGCAACCCGCGGAGGACCGTCCAGCGACCCTGGCCCGAGAGCGGCTAGAAGTAGGTGGCCACCCCGAGCAGGATCTTGGCCTCGTCGCTTCGGTTGTTGAACCCGTCGTGGGTGAGGCCCCGCACGTAGTTCAGCTTGAAGACCGTGTCCCGGGTAGGTCGGAAATTGAAGCCGAGGGTGAGCTGCCGCAGGTCGTCGCCCTCGGTCTCCGTGTCGAAGTCCACCAGGTCCAGCCGAAGCCCGGCGCTGAAGTAGGAGCTGGGCATGGTCGGGATCCAACCCGAGCCGAAGTCCCGGAGGAGGTCGAGGTACAGGCCCCGCTGGGTCGATGCGAAGGTCTCGGCCAGGCCTGCAGGAATGTCGACGGAGACCCAAGCCGCTTCTCCCGACAGCCGGAATCCCCAGGGCTCGGCCTCCCAGTCCACGACCCAGATGGACACGTTGCGCCGCTCGTCGATGCGCACGCCCTCGGGCTCGTAGTCGTTGTACGCCCCCTGGTGGGTCGATGCGCCGAGGCCGTACCCGAGACGGGGGCTCCACGCCACCCGCGCCACCGCCGCCGGCGACGCGTTGTTGTCTTCGAAATTGCCCCGCCCCTGGGGAATCCGGGTCCCCTCCGGCGAGTCCCCGATGACGCCCGCGTCGAATCCGTTGACCAGGTAGGCTTCGTAGGTGATCCTCCCCGCCCCCGACACGGGAAAGCTCCCCAGCGCGCCCAGTCCCGGATCGGAGAGGGCCACCCCGAGCAGATCGGTGGACACGACGGGCCGGTCCGTGAATTCATTGCGGGGGCTGTCGTGGGCGAGGTTGAACTTGCCCAGTGGGACCAGGATCATTCCCGCCCGGAAGGCGAAGGCCGTGCTGATGAGCAGGTCGACCGTGGCGAACTCCAGCTTCACCTCTTCGCCCGCTTCCTCGAACTCGAGCTCGGCGCCGAACCGGACGAAGTCGCTGATCTGGGCCGACGTGAACAGGTTGAAGCGCTTCAACTCGAAGCCGGACTCGACCTGGGCTCCGTCCACGCGCTGGTAGCGGGCCTGGGCGTCCACGTAGCCTCCGAAAGCCGCCCGGCCGGCCAGCTCGAACAGGTAGGGCTTGTCGAACTGGCCTCCGTCGACGAAGGGTCGGGGCACCGTGTCCGGCTCCTGGGCGGCGAGGGTCCCCGCGACTCCGAGGTTGAAAGAGGCGGCTGCGATATGGCGACGACGCACGCCCCCTGCCGACTCGACGGTCTGCCCGGGCGGGATTCCACGCTCAGGCCTCCAG
>CAJIAX010000241.1_pt1 | contig 21569 bp, 17 predicted proteins | sample 9199251 | NCBI WGS metagenome assembly CAJIAX01 (sample SAMEA7708287, study PRJEB35096) | sediment metagenome | biome: marine neritic benthic zone biome [ENVO:01000025]; feature: sediment [ENVO:00002007]; material: shallow marine sediment [ENVO:03000034] sea grass bed [ENVO_01000059] ... | reverse complement strand
CTGCGCGGGAAAGGGAGTTCGGCGTAGTTGCATGAAAGGAGGCCCCGAGGACTCGTAGTTCTCGGGGCCTTCTGCTTCGGGAAGCGGGTCACACCGTTCGGCGCTTGCGCTTCAGGAAGTCCATCATGATGTACTGACCGAGCGTGAGGGTGGTCGTGAAGTAGGCCTTGCCCCGGGCGATCTCCGAGACCTTCTTCACGAACTGCACCAGATACGGGTCTCGGGCGAGCATAAAGGTGTTGATGAGGATGCCAGCCTTCCGACAAGCCGCCACCTCCCGGTAGGTGGCCTGGAGGATGTTCGGGTCCAACCCGCCCGAGTTTGTGTACACCCGTCCGCCGGGCATCGTGATCGCGCTCGGCTTCCCGTCGGTGATCATGATGATCTGGCGCATGTCCTTCTTCTGCGCACGTAGGAGCCGCCGCGCCACCTGCAGCCCTTCGGCCGTATTGGTGTGGAACGGCCCGACCTGGGCTTGAGCCAGCTGGGAAAGGGGAATCTCCTCAGCCCGATCGCCGAAGGTCACCACCCGCAGGCTGTCGCCCGGGAATTGAGTCCGGATCAGATGGGTGAGCGCCAGCGCGACCCGTTTTGCGGGCGTGAAGCGGTCCTCGCCGTAGAGCACCATCGAGTGGGACACGTCCAGCATGAGCACAGTGGCGCACGAGGACCGGTACTCGGTCTGGTGAACCATCAGGTCCTTGTAGTCCAGTGCCAGCGGAACCTCGAGCCCTTCTCGCTCGATGGCGTTTTTCAGGGTGGCGGGGATGTCCAGATTCATCGTGTCCCCGAACTCGTAGGGCCGACTCGCCGAATCCGCCGACACGCCGGTAGCCAGCTCGGGTGTGTCGTGGGCCCCGAAATCGGACTTGCCCACGGCCCCGAGCAGGTTCTTCAGGGACCGGTACCCGAGAAAGTCCATGCCCTTGCCCGTCAGGTTGAACTGCACCTGCTGGGCCGCGTCCTTGGCGTCGTCGATCTTGCCCTGACCGGTGACGTCGTGCGTCATGCCGGGCATGGTCGGCTGGCCCCCCTCGAGCTGGATGTAGCCCTCGTCCACCATCCGCTGGATCAGCTGATCCAGGAGCTCGGCGAGTTGCTGCTGCACGTCCTGATCGCCGGCGCCTTCACCCCGGAGCTCCGCGATCATCTCGGGCGTCAGCTCGCCGCTCTTGAGAAGGGCTTCGATCAGCGCCTGCTTGAGTGCGTCGACCGAGTTGTGATCCTCCAGACCCGACCATCCCCAGTAGGGATGGAAGTTCGGACCACCCGCGAAGCCGCCGTTCAGCAGGAAGTCCGAGAGGGACTCCATCAGAGACTCGAGGTTCAGCGCGTCTAGCCAGCGCCCCCGGTATTTCGAGTAGGTGGTGAAACGCATTCGGGGGCTGCTCCAATCGGCGGGAAGAGAAAGGCAGAGTAATTCTGTGCCGGCCCTGGATCCAGTTTCACCCGGGCGCTTACCGTACCCCGCACCGCGGTGTAGGTTGAGCGCCATGTCGCTCCCCCCCGAGACCGTGCGGGCGAGGCTCCTCGCCTGGTACGACGCCCACGCCAGGGATCTGCCCTGGAGGCGTACCCGCGACCCGTATCGGATCTGGGTCTCGGAGATCATGCTCCAGCAGACCCGGGTGGAGACGGTCATACCCTATTACGGTCGCTGGGTAGAGCGGTTCCCGTCGGTCGAGGCCCTGGCGGCCGCCCCGCTGGATCGAGTGCTCGAGGCCTGGACAGGCCTGGGGTACTATTCACGGGCTCGCAACCTGCATCGGGCCGCCGAGACCGTCCGCGACGCGCACGCCGGACGCTTGCCCCCCGATCCGGTCGCCCTCCGGGCGTTGCCGGGAGTCGGTGAATACACTGCTGGGGCCATCTCCAGCATCGCGTTCGAGCTTCCCGAGCCCGCCGTCGACGGGAACGTGAAACGGGTGCTGAGCCGGCTGCTCGACCTGGCCCGGCCGACCGCACCCGTCTATGCCCGGAACGCTCGGGCCCTGATCGACCCCGCTCGGCCCGGCGACTTCAACCAGGCCCTGATGGAGTTGGGCGCCACTCTGTGCAGGCCTCGGGCCCCGCTCTGCGACGAGTGTCCCCTGGCGGCCCACTGCCTGGCGCTGGCCCACGGGACGGTGTCCGAGCGCCCCCCGCCCAGGAAGCGTAAGGCTACTCCCCACAGGAGTTTCGGCCTTGCCGTGCTGGCGCGGCACGACGGTCGGCTCCTCGTCCGTCGACGCCCCGAACGAGGCCTTCTCGGCGGAATGTTGGAGTTTCCCAACCGTGAGCTCGGCGAGGAAGACGACCCGTCCAGGATCGCTGCCGATGAGCTGGCGTCGCTCGCCCCTTGGACCGCATCGAGGGGGACGCCGGAGTCGTTAGGTACCGTCGAACACGCGTTCACGCATTTCAGGGCCACATATCACGTCTATTTGTTTGGCCCGAATGAGCCGATCATAAAGAGTACGGGCCCGATGCAGGCCCAGTGGCTCGACGTGCGCGAAACGGACGAGGTGGCGCTGCCCGTGGCACAGCAACGCGTGGCGCGCCTGGTACGAGAAGCGGTGGAAGGCAGAGACAGGGTGAAGACGGAATCGACAACGGCGAAAAGGACCGGATCCCGGTGAGGATGCTACTGCGTGTTCTCGCCGCCGGACTCCTGTTCGTGGCCGGGGGCGCCGCCGTGGCGCTCACCGTGCCGGACGGTCAGGCCATGGGCTTGCCCGAGAGCGCCTGGATTGGTGTGTTCATGGCCGCCCTGTTGGGTCTGCTGCTGACGGCAGCGGCGAGCCGAGCGCCCGAGCGCCCACCTTCGAAGACCCGGGCCCCCAGGCCACAGCGTCAGAGGCCTCAGCGTGCTTCCCTGTCGGATCCGACGACCGGGCGCAACGTCGAGCCCAGGACCCTGGAAGTCCGAGCTCCGGAGCCGGATCGTTCGACGGTCTCAGGAGCCCGAGCCGGACGGGCCGCGGTGCTGCCGCCCATCGATCCTTCTCTCGTCCTCGTGATTCCGTTTGAAGTGTCGGGACCAGACCCGACGGTGGAGTTTATGGCGGACGGGATGGCGGAGGAGGTGCTACTCGGACTTTCCAGTCTCGGAGGTACCCGGGTCGTGCCGCGAACCTCCGCCTTCACCTTCAAGGGAACCGACGATCCGGAAGGAGCGGCCAGACGCTTGGGTGCGGCTCACGTCCTGTCCGGAGAGCTGTCACGGAGCGCAGGACTGCTCACCCTGAGGGCCCGGCTCTTCAGCACCGAGCGAAACGACGAGGTGTGGTCGCGGGATTGGGCGTTCCGAACCGGCCAGACCTGCGAGACGCAAGCAGACCTCATCAACGCGGTCGCCGTGTCGCTGCAGGTCCCGGTTGAAGCGGGGCGCCCGGTGCTGTCTCTGGGGCGACAGACCGACGATGCCGAAGCCCAGGAGCACTATCTCCAGGGGCGGTTCTTCTACCACCAGCGTGGCGAGGCCCTGCAGAGGTCCGCCGTATCGTTCGAGCAGGCTGTTCGCGGCGACATCGGGTTCGCCCTGGCCCACGCCGGTCGTGCGGACGCTCACATGCTGCTGGGCTTCTATGGATACATGGAGCCGCGCACCGCTTTCCAGAAGGCCAAGGAGTCCGCCGAGAAGGCGCTCGAGCTGGACGACCAGATCGCCGAAGCCTGGACCTCGCTCGGATTCGTCCGGAGTTTCTACGAGTGGGATTGGGGACGGTCCGAGGTCTGCTTCCGCCGGGCCGAAGCCCTCAACGCATCGTACATGCCCGCTCGGTATTGGTCGGCCATGAGTCGCGGTGTGGCCGGGCATCTCGAGGATTGGGTCCAGCACAACGAGTCGTCCCTGAAGGTCGATCCGCTGGCGTCCCACGCCCGAGCCCACCTGGCGTGGGCGCTGCTGATCTGCCGGGATTGGGACGGCGCCGAAGCGGCCATCGACGAATCTCTCAAGCTGGATCCCGAGTTCACACTGGGGCACTGGTTCAGGGGCCGGGCCCGGTGGCATAGGGGCGAGATCGAGGACGCCATGCTGGACCTGCGCGAGGGAGCCCGACGCTCTCGCGGCAACCCGATCACGCTCGGCACCCTGGGATATTCGTTGGCTCAGACCGGCGAGACCGGGCACGCCCAACGTCTGCTCGAGGAGCTCGAAGCGGGTCCTGCGCGCTGGCGGTGGGTGAGGCCCAGCCAGATCGCCACCGTACAACTCGGGCTGGGTCAAACCGAGGAGGCACTGGCAAGCCTCGAGCGGGGACTGGTGGAACGGGACTTCTGGCTTCCTCTGACGATCCGACGTCCGGAGTGGGACGTCCTGCGTGAAGAGTCACGGTTCCAGGAGATCCTCGCGGGCATGGGTCTGAGCGAGCTGCATCACCGCGACCCTGAGGTTTCGAGTCCCCGGGCTTCCTGACCCGGGGCTCAGCCCCCCCAGAGCTCTCCGGCGACCTCCAGGATCGTGAGGCCGGACACCAGGTAGTGCCAGGCCCGTTCCCCGGACAGGTGCTGTTCCACCAACGGCTCGACCCGCTCCGGATCCAGGTACCGACGCCACAGGGCGTCGGAGTTCCGGATCCGCGGTTCGATCGCTTGTCTCATCGGGCCCCCGTGCCAGGTCTGATACGGGAACGCGGGGACTTCTTTCGGCGCAGGGGAACCCATGCGCCTGCGCAGCCTCCGGACCAGCTTGCGACTCTGTTGATGGAGTTGGAGGTGCAGGTCCGACCGCACGAACGGTCCCTTCTCCTTGTTGAACGGAATGTCCAGGAGCCGTGGCGCATGCATGCCGATCAACTCCAATTGGATCGGGTTCGACATCCGCTCTCGCACGGGAAGAGACAGAAGTACATCGAGAAGGTCCGGGTCGAGGAATGGATTCCCCGTCTCCCTGCCCAGACCATGGGCGATCGTGGCTCGACCGAGCCCGCGACGGCCCGAGTGCTGGATGCTCATGTAGGCCGCGAGCTTCAACGGCCTGTGGGCCAGATCGTAGCTCCTGAACACCGCAGCGAGGTGCTCGCGAGGGGCCTTATCAGCCATGTCCCGGAGATGGGGAAGCCAGAGATCGGAGGCCTGCATGCGCTTCGACGTGGAGTTCTGAGCCACCGTGGTGGCCAGATCCAGGATGGGTCCGAGCGGCGCGTCGGGCAGCCTCCACACGGCGGCGTGTCTGCAGACATTGCCGACGATTCCGGTCATGACCCGGTCGGAGCTGGGTGACTGGAGGGCCGACTCGCACGAATGCGGCTTCAGGTCCGGTGCCGAAGCGCCGGTGACCTCCACCCAGAGACGGACCAGATCGCCGAGATCGTCCGGGTGGGTCTCCTCGAACTCGTGTCGGACCCCGGCGAGGGCCGCCACATCTCGGGCCAGGGAAAGATCCGTCGAATCGGGAGCGCCTTCGGTCAGGGTATCGACGTCGAGGCCCTCGGCCAGGGCCGCCGCGAGCAGCCCGCGGGAGTCCAGGCCTCCAGTCAGGGCGATCACCGTTCGACCGTCGGTGGAAGCGCAGCGCCGCACGGCCCGTCGCAGGGCCTGATCGAGACGCCCCCGCACCGATTCGTCGTACCTGCCGTCCGGCTCGATCTCGTCGATGCGCCAGTAGCGGCCGGTGCTCACGGAGCCGTTGCTGAACCTGAGAAACCCTCCCGGTGGGAGGATCTCGACGCCGCTGTAGAGCGTGCGGTCGCCGGGCAGGAAGCGGTAGGCGAAGAAGTCCGCGAGGGACTCCGGGTCGAAGCTCGGACGGGGTTCCAACGCCGCGAGTACGGGCCCCAACCACGTGGAGAACAGCATCTCGCCGCCCAGGGCCGCGTAGTGGAGCTGCCGGTAGCCCGACCGATCCGTGGCCAGGGTCAGGGTCCGTTCCGCCGGATCCCACCAGGCGACGTTGAAGCAGCCGCCCAGCCCGCGAAGGAAGGGAAGGCCCTGGGACTGGTAGCCCCGGAGCAGGTGCGAGGCCGGCTCACCGGCGCACCCCCCGACAGGACGCGGGCCAAGGGGCCACACCACCCCGTCCATGGCGCAAAACAGACCGGTCCGTGGATCGTGGGCGTAGTCCACGGGGCTCGGCACCTGGGGGCGTCGCTGAACAGAGAACGCGGCACAACCGTCCTCCGACAGCCACGCTGCGTGTGCGTCCGCAACGCCGGCCGGCGCCGCGCCGGACATGATGTCCAGGACGGCCCGACGATTCCGCCGACCCTGGCCGACGAGACCGATCAGGCCGCTCATGGGGACGTCACGGTCGGACTACGCTCCGAACGGGTCGAACCCCTGGAACCCCCCCTGACCGTGTTCGGGCCGGGCCCGCTGGTAGCCGCCACCGTCACTCCTGCTGATCCGCCGGTCGGCGACCAGTGCCTCGAGCACCAGCTCGCAAGCGGCGGCCCGTACGCCGGGGTCGGCCGACGCACCGGCCAGGCCCACCTGGGTCACGACCTCCATCAGTCCCGGCACGGTCTCGAATCCCCGCACACACGCGTCGGCCGCAGCGTCTGGGGACACCTGCAGGGCGCCGCCGGTCTCGAAGTAGTCGACGATGTCGTCGACGTCGGCCCCGCCGGCCCTGGTCTGGTAGGTCTGTCCCGCGGCTTGGCTGATGAGCTCCCGGGCGATCCGGTCGCTGCCGTGCAACTCGCCTTCGTACTCCAGCTCCATCTTGCCGGTAATCGCCGGCAGAGCCGAGTAGATGTCCCCGAGGCGGGGCACGACCCGGGCTTCGGCCAACCCCAGGGCCCGCCGCTCGGCGTTCGACACGGCGCTCTCCATGACGGAGATCGGCATGCGCTGGCTGACCCCCGATCGTTGGTCGACTCTCTTGTCCCCCCGGGCGAGGAACGCGACCCGCTCCACCACCTCGGCGACGAAGTCGGGGATCTCCACATCCAGCCCTGTGCCTTCGCGGAGGAGCCAGGCCTCCTGGTTCGTGATCGTGATCCCCGTGTCGACGTCCGCCGGGTAGTGGGTCTGGATCTCGGCGCCGATCCGGTCCTTCAGGGGCGTGATGATCTTGCCCCGGGCCGTGTAGTCCTCGGGGTTTGCAGTGAAGACCATCATCACGTCCAACGGCAGCCGGATCGGATAGCCCTTCACCTGGACGTCGCCCTCCTGGAGGATGTTGAAGAGGCCCACCTGGATCTTGCCGGCCAGGTCCGGCAGCTCGTTGATCGCGAAGATCCCTCGGTTGGCCCTCGGCAGAAGGCCGTAGTGGATGGTCAACTCATCCGCGAGAATGTGACCTCCCCGTGCCGCCTTGATGGGATCCACGTCCCCGATCACGTCGGCGATGGTCACATCGGGCGTGGCCAGCTTCTCTACGTAGCGGTGATCTCGGGGCAGCCAGTCGATGGGGGCCTTGTCGCCCTCCACCTCCAGGAGCACCCTGGCGTACTTGGAGATCGGACGAAGAGGGTCGTCGTTCACTTCGCTGCCGGCGAGAATCGGCACCTCCGGGTCGAGCAACTCGACCAGTTGTCTCAGGATCCGGCTCTTGGCCTGGCCCCGGAGCCCCAGGAGGATGAAGTCGTGGCGCGCCAGGACCGCGTTCACGATCTGGGGCGTGACCGTGTCGTCGTAGCCGACGATGCCCGGAAACAAGGGGTCCCCGCTCCGGAGCTTGGCCACGAGGTTCTGCCGCATCTCGTCCTTGACGGACCGGGACGCGTACCCGGACGAACGGAGTTCGCCGACGGTTCGAGGGAGCGATCCTGACATCATTTCTAGTCCCGACCCGCGCGGGGTCGACGAAGGGGTTGCGGCCATCTGGATCGGATCTGGACCCGATCTTCGAAGGGACCCGAGAAGGGAAGACTGGGTACCCCGTGCCTGGAGTCGGGATCCACCGATTCTCCTCGTACCACGACCACGAACACGACCGTCAGGCAAAGAGGAACCATGTCCCACGGCAAGGCTCTTTCCGGCCCCATTCGCCCCGCGGCGTATCAGGCCCCGCTTCCGACCCGCAAGCTCATCCTGAACGAGCGACCCGACGACGAGGCGGTTCCGATGGACGTGCTCTTCGTCGGAGGTGGCCCGGCCGGGCTGGCCGGAGCGATCGAGTTGGCTCGCCTGGTCCAGGAGGGCAACGAAGGGGGCGATGGCCTGGGCGAACTCGAGATCGGGGTGCTGGAAAAGGCCGGTCAGCTCGGAGAGCACAGCCTTTCCGGCGCCGTGGTCAATCCGAGGGCGTTCAAGGAGCTCTTTCCGGCCATGGACCCGTCGGAGTACCCGCTTCGCGGTCCCGTGTCGGGCGAGGCCGTTTACATGCTCACCGAAGGGGGCTCGTTCAAGCTCCCAACGCCTCCGACCATGAAGAACCACGGCAATCACGTCGCCTCGATCTGCGAGATCGTTCGCTGGCTGGGAGAACGGGCCGAGGGCATGGGCGTGAACGTGTTCCCGGGATTCCCCGTCGACTCGTTGCTGGTCGACGGTGACAGCGTCGCGGGGGTCCGGACCACGCCCACAGGGCTGAATCGGGAGGGCGAGCCGGCGGGCAGCGACTACATGCCGGCCATGGACCTCACGGGCCGGGTGACCGTGCTGTCCGAGGGAAGTCGCGGCACACTGGCGCAGGCCTGGACCGAATGGCAGAACGTCGGATCCGAAAACCCCCAGATCTATGCCCTGGGAGTGAAGGAGCTCTGGGAGACCCGGAAGCCCCTGGACCGGATCATCCACACGATGGGGTGGCCTTTGCCTGGAGACGCGTTCGGCGGAAGCTGGATGTATCCGATGGAAGACAACCTCGTGTCCCTGGGGTTGGTGGTGGGGCTGGACTACAAGGACGCCCGCCTGGACGTCCACGAGCTACTCCAGCGCATGAAGCTGCACCCACTGTTCAAGCCCTACCTCGAAGGCGGCGAGATGGTGGAGTGGGGCGCCAAGACGATCCCCGAGGGCGGGTACTACTCCGTGCCGACCCGGCGTCACGGCGACGGTGTCGTGGTCGTGGGGGACTCGGCGGGTTACGTGGACGTTCCCTCGCTCAAGGGCATCCACTATGCGATGCACTCCGCGATCCTGGCGGCGCGGTCGATCTACACGGCGCTGAAGAACGACGACACCTCCGAAGCCGGACTCCGGTCTTACACGGACGCCGTGGACAAGAGCTACATCATGTCGGACCTGAAGAAGACCCGGAACATGCGACTGGCGTTCAAGAGCGGGTTCGTTCGGGGGGGCATGAAGGCGGCCGTGATGACGCTGACGGGCGGGTCCTTCCCGGGCGGGAAGATCACCGTGGAATCGGATGCCGACGAGACCCGGGTCCTGGGGTCGGGCGGCCCGAGCACGACACCGGACGGCACCCTGACCTTTTCCAAGGTGGACGCAGTCTTCAAGTCCGGAAACCAGACGCGGGACGACATTCCGAGTCACCTGATCGTAGAAGGGGACGTGACGCCCGACGTGGCCGACATGTACGTCCACATGTGCCCGGCGGGCGTCTACGAGACGGACGAAGACGGTCTGGTGGTCAACGCCCCCAACTGCGTGGACTGTAAGGCGACCGACGTTCTGGGTCCCCGGTGGACGCCACGGGAGGGCGGTAGCGGCCCGGCGTATCGTCGCATGTAGGAATAGGAAACGGCGCCCCCGGATCAACCGGGGGCGCCGCAGCATGCTGGCTGTCGAGCCGGGTCAGCCTGTGCGGCGGCGCCGGGTGCGCTGCCGCCGCGAAGGGGTCGGGCTCTCTACTCGCCGAAAGGGTTCTGGGGTACCTCGTCGGCACCGAGTGCCGCGTTCGAGGCCAGCGGACGTGCGTCCTCCGCCATCTGCCGCAGGGCCTGGGCGACCTTCGGGCGTCCGCCCCGGTCCTCCCTCATCGCGGCCCTGAGCAGCCACTCGCTTCTCCCGTATGTCCCGTTCATCGTGCCTCCCTGCGCTCCTTCCCGCCTTCACTCTTGTGACGCCCCGGGGCACCGGTTCGTTAGCGGTGCGTCGGGATCCCGTCCCGTTTCGCGGTCGAGCAGCATGTTTTCGGGTGTTCCCGACAGACAGTTGATGCATCGACCGTGCCAAAGATGATCCGAGGATCGCGAATCCCCGTTAGTCGCTGTAGGCCAATCACTTAGGAGCCTACGATCCAGGTAGCGTCCTGCCATGCTGACCGACCCGCGACCGGAAATCGCGACGCCATCTGTCATCTCGCGGGATCGGGAGCCGGCGGGTTCGTCCCATCCGTGCATTCTCCGGCCCGGCCCATCCGCACATCTTGATCGCGTGTTCGACGAGGGTTCCGGAGCCGGGCTGGACACAGGACGCACCATGGGTCGGACAACCGGCCAGAACCTCGGGAGGACAAGAACATGAAACGACGCGATACCGTCATTGTGGCGCTGGCGCTGCTGATCACCGCGACGTCGGCCTGGGCATCGCTGGACTGTGCCAACTACATCAGCGGCGAAGGCCCGGGCGGCCCCATGGCCGGGCACCTGATCGGCGAGCAGCTCGTCACGGAGGAGTTCACCTTCGGCGTCGACGCCGGTATCAAAGCCGGGCTCAGCGGGACGGTCCAGTACAGCGTGGGCTATTACAAGATGACGAGCGGAAAGGTGCTTCGGGTCGACTGCCGCACGTACACGGCGGTCTAGGCCAGCAAGGGCGGCCGACTCCCGCGGGGGTCGGCCGCCCGTTCGCTCCCCGCTACCGTGGAGACAGAATGAACGAGAGGATCGCACGGATGCTCGGCGCCGTGGCGCTGGTGGGCCTGACGGGCGGCTGCGATACGCAGATCGACCCCTTGCCTGAGATGACGCTGACGTCCACGCCCCTGGTGGCCGGCGAGATCGTTGCGGACCGTCCAGAGACGCTGGAGGACACGTTGGGCCTGGGCAGCGTGCACGGACTCGTAGCCACCGCCGGTGGCTACTGGGTAGGGGATTCGGGTGGAGACCGACTCCTTCGCCTGGACCGGAACCTGGAGCCGATCGAGGTGGTCGGACGGAGCGGATCCGGTCCCGGTGAGCTCGAAATGCCGATGCACATGCAGGGCCTCGGCGCCGATCTGGCGGTCATGGAAATGGGCAACGGACGGGTGTCGATCTTCGATTCCGTCGGCGAGTTCCGCCGGACCGTGTCTCTCCCGGTCCCGGTCGCTCCGTTCGATTGGGCGGGGGAAGACCACTTCATGGTGTCCGTGGCTGGCGCCTCATATCTGGCCGAGGTGGGTTTCGACGGTTCCGTCCGATCCCTGGCCCCCCGAACCCGAAACGGGTCGGACGATTCGCCCCCGGCGGCCAACATGGTGGCGGTCACGAAAGAGGGTCGACTGGTCGTGGTGGACGGCGTGCTCGGCGAGGTCCGTGTCTTCGAGCGCGACGGCGCACCGGTGGGCGGCGTCGTGCTACCGTCCGCGCTGGTCGAAGCGAATCAGGCGGACCATGAGGCCATGGAAGAGATGGCGGCACAGCTTGGGGCGCGGGCCCTGCCCTCCAGCTTCGTGAAGCAGACGGCCACGCAGGCCGACGGGAGGGTCCTGGTGCTGGTCGCCGGGGGCCGGACGTTCGGTCTTCTCTTCGACCCGGTCTCGATGCTCGGCACCCTCCTCAACGTGCCCGCCGACGGCGGCGTCTGGACTCGCCTGACTGAGGCCTCACAGGCCGTGATCGAAGGGGATCGTGTGACGGTAGCTCACATGGGCGGGGTTACGGCATTTTCACTGGAAGCCGACGGTTCATGAGGCGCTTCATGACTGCGGGTCGGTCCCTGGTGCCGGTCGGTGTGGCGGTGCTGCTGGCGGTCGGGACCACGTCTGTGACCCGGCCCGGAGGGCCCCGGACGGTGCAACTCGACCAGAACACCCTGGAGGTACTCGAGCCGGCCGGCCTCAGCGCCGGGCCTCCCGGCGCGGCGCCTGTGGTCACGATCGTCACCGACTACGAGTGCGGGGCCTGCGAGGCGCTGGACCGGCAGGCGGGGCGGGTGTTGCGGTCTTGGGCGCGGGAGGGCCGGATCCGGTACAGGGTCGTTCACGCGCCGCTCGCAAGGCACCGTCGGGCACCGAGGGCGGCCACTGCCTTCTACTGCGCTGACGGCCAAGGTGCGGCCTGGCCGATGCACGACATGATCGTGGCCGGTCGCCCCGATTGGGGCTGGGGTGAAGATCCCCGGGGCGCGTTCACGGAGTACGCGTCGATGTTGGGCCTGGAGCAAGATCGGTTTCGGGCCTGTTTGGAGGCGGAATCAGCCCAGCTTGCCCGGGATCGGTCCGTCGCGGCCACGCTCGGAATCACATCGGTTCCCGTCATCCTGGTCGACTCGACCCTGCTTCAACCGTCCCGATCCTTCGACGAGGTGCTCCGGTACGTCGAGGACCAGTTGCAGGGGACTGGCTGACCGCCCGGTCCGTCCCGAGCCGCCATCCCTACGCCCCACCACTCCCGTGACCTTCATGCCCCGGGGCACTCGGCCCCTCTGCGATCCACCACTGCAGATGGAGCAAGGGACATGACCAAACCACTGATCTCTTCGACGCTGGCCCTCCTGATCACTGTCGGCCTGGCATGGGCCGGTTTCTGCGCCGACACGATCACGGACGGGGACATATCCCTTCGTCTTCTCGGCGAGCAACTTGTCGTCGAGGTCGAGGAAACGGGCAACGGCGAGCGGTACGGGCACATGGTGGTGGGCTACTACAGGGCAAACAACGGAAAGACAATCCGCATCGACTGCAGCGGTCAGACCTCCAACTACGTCGTTCTGGGCGAGTCTGCGTAGACCGGGCCGAAGAGGGATCAGCCGCCCACCGATTCCGGATCCTCGGACTCGTCCGGCACCTCGATCCCCACTCCGGTGGGGGTGCGCACGAGCCTGGGCATTATGGCTGGAATGGCCTGGCCGGCGAACGACTCGAAGAGCGACTCGACGTCCGTGAACGGAAGGAAGGACTGGAGCGTCTTGATCGTCGGGAAGACCATGGGCAAGCTGCCGTTTCTGTGCCGGTCCAGCGCCGCGGCGGCGGTCAACCACACCGCTTCGGTGATTTCCGAGCCGTCGGGGCGCGCCTGGGCCTGGGGCCCCACCGCCGCTGCGAAGAACCGCGTATCGTAACGCCGCGGTTCGGCCTCCGGCGTGATCCAGTGCGCGATGTACTCGACGGCCTGTCCGTCCAGGACGAGGTCCAGGTCTGCCAGAAGCTCGGCGAAACCCCGGTTCCCTGCGTTCAGGTCCGTCAGGGCCAGCTCCACTCCCGCGTGTTCGTGCACCCCGGGCGCGGGATCTCCGGACGGGGAACGGGCGACGAGGATCCCCGTTTCTTCGAACGCCTCGCGCAGAGCCGCAACGTAGTACCCGAGGCCGGTCGTGTCGTCCGGCTCCAGGCCCAGCCGCCCGGCCGCTCGCGAGATCGAGAGTCCCTCGATCCGGTCGAGGGAAACCGACGCCAGGTCCGCGTCGTCCACCCGACCGCCCGGAAATACATACGCACCGGGCACGAAGCCCACCGTCCGGTTGCGCCTCAGCAGCAGGACCTCGGGCGCCGACGCGCCGGGCCGAATGAGCACGATGGTGGCGGCGGGGCGGGGGGGGACGGGAGCATCGGGCACACGACCGATGGTTCGCGCGAACCCTTCGGGGAGCCGTTCGGCCGGGATCTCGAAATCCGGTTTCTTCATGATTCGTGCGCCTGAAGCGTTATGGCCAAGAGTGGTGAGCGGGGTCAGTAGCCGAGCGCACAGCCGTCCCGTCGAGGGTCGGATGCAGCCGCCCAGCCGGGTCCCGCCCGCGCGACGGCCTGGGCTCCGCCGAAGATCACACCCTCGTCCGGGAGCAGCACGTGACCCATCTCGGCGAGCGCTTCACGCACCGAAGGCGGGATCTCCGGTTCGACCGAGACCTCACGACCCTCGAAGTGGCGAACCCGGGGCTGGTCCACGGCCTGCTGGAGGTCCATACCCCACAGGAGCAGGTTCAGCAGCAATTGAACCTGACCCTGGGGCTGCATGGACCGGCCCACGACGCCGAATGCCATGACGCACTCGTCGTCTTTCGTCATCATCGCGGGGATGATGGTGTGGAGCGGCCGCTTTCCAGGTGCGATGCAGTTGGGGTGGCCTTCGTCGAGCACGAAGGCGCTTCCCCGGTTCTGCAGAACGAAGCCGGTACCGGGCACCACCACGCCCGACCCGAATGGCCAGTAGATGGAGTTGATGAACGAGACCATGTTGCCGTCCTCGTCCCCGACCGCCAGGTAAATCGTGTCCCGAGCGTGGTCGTAGAGCCCCGGATCGGCACCCGCCGATGCCTGGGCGTGATCGATCTGCGAACGGCGTCGGTCGATGGCTCGATCGTCCAGAATCTGCTCCGGCGTGACCCGAAGGTAGCCCCGGTCCCCTACGTGGCCGGTGAGGGTGGCGAACGCCAGCTTCTTGGCTTCGATGAGGTGATGCAGGTAGGCGGGGGAGTTGTGTCCCATGGCCTGAAGATCGAAACCCTCCAGGAGCCGAAGCATCTCCAGGACAGCGATGCCCTGACCGGCGGGTGGCAGCTCCCAGACCCTGTGTCCCCGAAAGACGCACCCGATCGGTTCGACCCACTCGGGCGCGTGGGCCTCCAGATCGGCCAACGTCAAGACGCCCCCCAGGGCTTCGAGCCGGGCGATGATCGCGCGTCCCAACACGCCGCCGTACAGGGCCCCCGGGCCCTCGTCCGCCAACGTCTCCATGCTGCAGGCCAGGTCGGGGTTGGCGTACCACTCGCCGGCGGACGGCGCTTTGCCGTCTGGCAGGAACGTCGCGCGGGCCCCTGGGTCCATGGCCAGCGTGGCGGACTCGGCCTGCCACGTCCGGGCGGTGATGGGCGCGACCCCGCACCCATGTCGAGCGAGGCGGATTGCCGTGTCGAGTGCTTCGGCGAGGGACAGGGTGCCGAAACGATCCAGCAGGGCGTGCCACCCCGAGACGGCGCCGGGCACGGACACGGTGGCGGCCCCTCGGTCGGGCATCGAGCCGCCTCCGGCTTCGCGAAGGGCCCCGGGCGTAGCGTTCGAACCCGCCCGCCCGCTCGCGTCGAGGGCTACGAGACTACGGTCCGCCGCCCACCAGACCTGGGCGAAGGCGTCACCTCCGATGCCGGTCATTCCCGGTTCGACGACGCCAAGAACGGCCGCGGCCGCTACCGCCGCGTCGACCGCGTTGCCACCATCCCGAAGGATCCGGATCGCCTCGGACGTGGCCAGCGGGTGGCTCGTGGCGACGGCCGCGTGCGGCGCGTAGACCGTGGACCGGCCCGGAGGGCGGAAGCTCAGTGTGCTACGCCTGGCTCGAGGACCGTCGCGACCCCCGGGAACAGCTGGACCACGCGGTCAGCGTCCGCACGGGACCCCACCGCTCCTCCCCAATGGACGGGGACGACCACCCGGGCTCCGCAGGCCACCCCGGCGCGAGCCGCCTCTTCAGGTCCCATCGTGTAGTGTCCCTCGCAGGGCAGGAACGCCACGTCGCACCGGATCTCGTACATGGAGTCGAGGAAATCCGTGTCGCCGGCATGGTAGAACGTGACGCCGTCCACGGTGAAGACGTATCCGAGCCAGCCCTGCGACCGCGGATGGAATTTCTTGGCGACGTTGTACGCCGGCACCGCGAGCACGTCGAGGGACTCGAGCTGGAGCAAGTCGCCGGGTCGGAGAAAATGATCCCCTTCGTCCAACTGCTTCTTCATGGACGCGGGGGCAATCACGACCGTCTGGGGGCCTCGGACCCGGGCGATGTCCGCCTCGGAGAAGTTGTCGTAGTGAGGATGGGTCAGGAGGATGTAGTCTGCCGTCGATTCTGCATCGACCCTCCATGGATCGACGTGAACCTCGACACCGCCTCGGCGGATGCGGATGGATGACTGCGTGAAGAACGCGACCCCGTCCAGCAGTGCGGACATGCGGCCTCTCTGATCCCAGGCACCTCAACAGGGGACCTGAACCTAATCCCCGCCTCAGGGAACAAAAAGGCAGCCGGACGGGCCCCGGCGGAACCCACACCCGGAGAGGGTCGAGATTTCGCGCCAAAAAGGCAGCGAACCCTGCAACACAGGCACGAATTCGGAGCGAATGGGCTGGCCTGCTTCGTGCACATGAGCCCGCCAAGCGGTATTGTACGAACCCGAAAAGTCGCTGTCTTGGCGCCCGCTCCGATCGTTGGGGTCGCCGGCGCAGAAGACGAGAGAGGAATCATGGCAGAACGGTTTTCACTCCCGGTGCTCCCACTTCGGGATACGGTGGTCTACCCCGGCGTCGCGGTGCCGATCTCCGCGGGGCGTCCCGGCACGGTCGCAGCGGTCCAGGAAGCCCTGGATGGCGACCGGCGTCTCTTCGCCGTCGCGCAACGCGAAAACGTTGACGAGGCCACCCCCGAGATCTTGTACGAGGTCGGGACCGTCGTGCGGATTATCCAAACCCACCGGGTTCGGGGTGGCGTGCAGTTGCTGGTCCAGGGCGAAGACCGGGCTCGTGCCCTCGAGTACGATCTCGGTGACGGCGGCATGCTCAACGCCGACCTCCTACCCCTGGAGCGACAGCCTCCGCGCAACCCGGAGTCCCCGGCGTTCCAGGCCCTCGACCACGAGTTGCGCGATCGGGCCGCCGAACTGGGCACCCGGCGCGGCGTACCGGCCGAGGCACTCAACCAGCTGATCCAGGGTGTGGACCAGCCCGGCGCGTTCGCGGACCTCGTGGCCTTCTACCTGGAACTGCCGACCGAGGACAAGCAGGGCCTGCTCGAGGTCATGGACGACGAGGACCGGATGCGCCAGGCGCTGGTCGCGGTCGAGCGGGAGCTTGCCCGATTGGACGCCCAGGAGGATATCCAGGCCCGGGTCCAGGAAGAGCTTGGCGAGCGGCAGCGCGAGATGCTCCTCCGGGAGCAGATGCGCCAGATCCAGAAGGAGCTGGGCGACGAGGACGAGCGCAACGACGTCGAGGAAATGCGTCAGCGGGTGGAGGAGCTGGACCTGACCGATGATCAGCGGAACGAGGTCGAGCGGGAGCTGAAGCGCCTCGAGCGCACCAGCCCCCAATCCGCCGAATACCAGGTGATCCGTACGTTCCTGGAATGGGTGACCGAGTTACCGTGGTCCACCCGGACCGAGGACAAGATCGACATGGCACAGGCCGAGAGGATTCTCGACGAGGACCACTACGGGCTGGACGACGTGAAGGATCGGATACTCGAGTTCCTGGCGGTGCGGAAGCTCCAGCTCGAGCGGGCGGCCGAAGAGGCAGCGGCAGACGACGAGGACGGCGGCGAAGCCGAGGAGGCAGCGGCGGGCACCAACGGGGTGGCGGCCTCCGGCGACGACGGCGAAACCATCATCGCCGGCAACGGGACCGCGGCCGAGGTGCCACCGGAGGAGATTGACACGCCGGACGACGAAGTCGCGGACGACGAGGCCGGTTCCGGCCGGGGTCCGATCCTGCTCTTCGTGGGTCCGCCAGGCGTGGGTAAGACCAGCATCGCGAAGTCCATCGCCCGGTCCTTGGGCCGAAAGTACGTGCGCATTTCCCTGGGTGGCGCCAGGGACGAGGCCGACATCCGGGGCCACCGGCGCACCTACGTCGGTGCCATGCCCGGCCGGATCATCCAGGGCATGCGTCAGGTCAAGAGCAAGAACCCGGTCTTCCTCCTGGACGAGGTGGACAAGCTGGGCGTGTCGTTCCAGGGAGATCCCAGCTCCGCGCTGCTGGAGGTGCTCGACCCGGCACAGAACAGCTCGTTCACGGACCACTACCTGGGCATCCCGTTCGATCTGTCCGAGGTGCTGTTTATCGCCACCGCGAACTACATGGACCGGATCCCGGCGCCGCTGTTCGACCGGATGGAGCGGGTCGACTTCACCGGCTACACGGAGGGAGAAAAGCTCGAGATCGCGAAGCGCTATCTGCTGCCGAGGCAGCAGAGAGAGACCGGACTCAGGGAAGACGAGCTCAGGGTCGAAGACGAAGCGATCCAGGCCGTGATCCAGAAGTACACCCGGGAAGCCGGCGTGCGGCAGCTGGAGCGAGCGCTGGGCAAGCTGTCCAGGAAGGTGGCCAGAAAGATCGCCGCCGGTGACCTGACCGAGGCCGAGGTGTCCGCCACGACGGTGCGCGAGCTTCTGGGTCGGCCACGGGTTCACCCCGAGCGCATGGCGGCCGAGGACACGGTCGGCGTGGCCACGGGCATGTTCTATACGCCCATGGGTGGCGACATCATGTTCGTCGAGGCCAGCGTGATGCCGGGTGACGGCAAGTTCGTCCTTACCGGCCAGCTCGGCGATGTCATGAAGGAATCAGGACGGGCCGCACTCAGCTACGCCAAGGCGAACTCGGCGAGTCTGGGGATCGGTGAAGACGCCCTGGCGGGTCGCGAGGTGCACATCCACGTGCCGGCTGGCGCCGTTCCCAAGGACGGGCCGTCGGCTGGAATCACCATGGCCACGTCACTCATCTCGGCCCTGTCGGGTCGGAAGGTCCGGTCCGACGTGGCCATGACCGGCGAGCTGACGCTGACCGGTCGCGTGTTGCCCATCGGGGGCGTGAAGGAGAAGCTGCTCGGCGCGCACCGGGCCGGCATCCGGGAGATCATCATCCCGATGGAAAACGAGGGTGACCTGGAGGACATTCCCGAAACGGTGATGGACGAGTTGACCGTCCATTGCGTAGAGGAGCTGGACCAGGTCATGGAGGTGGCGTTGGTCGAGGATGGCCAGAAGCGCCGGAAGCCAGGCCGGAGGTCGAAGAAGGTGACGGCAGCGGCCGGCATGTCGGAGACGGACACGCCGGAGGCGGGAGTCACCGCTCCGTAGACTTGCGGTTGACCAGACCCGACGGTTGCGGGGCGTGGTTCGCTTCGACTCGCGATTGTCGAGGCCATGAAACGAAGAGGGGCCGCCCGTATCGGGTGGCCCCTCTCCTTCTTTCGGTTCCGGTCCGACTCCTCAACGCACGACGATATGGCCCGGCGTGCCCTCGACGACTCGACCGATGACCGCGGCTACTGGAGCCAGGCCGTTCAGTTCGGCGATCAGGTGATCGACCCGGTCGGAGGGGATCGAGATCAGCAGTCCTCCGGACGTCTGGGCGTCCGCCAGAATCGTCCTCGTGACCGCGTCCGTATCGCCGAAGTCCACGTCTAGAGACAGGTCCGCGAGGTTTCTCCTGGTGCCGCCCGGGACGTAGCCGTCCTCGACCAGGCGGCGGACCCCGTCCAACACGGGCACCCGCGATGCGTCCAATTCGGCCGCCACGCCCGAGGACCGGAGCACGTTCCTCAGGTGACCGAGCAGCCCATATCCGGTCACGTCGGTTGCCGCGTTCGCGCCGGCGCGACCCATGGCCTCGGACCCTCCCTTGTTGAGGGTCGCCATCAGGTCCACGGCCTTCTCCACCAGCTCTGGGCCCGCCGCCCCGTTCTTGATCGCGGTCGAGACGACACCGGCGAACAACGGCTTGGTGAGCACCAGGCGATCGCCGGGGGTTGCCCCGGCATTGGTCACCAGGTCAGCCCGGTCCACCTCGCCGATGGCGACCATTCCGAACTTCGGCTCGGGGTCGTCGATGGAGTGACCCCCGAGAATCGGGATTCCGGCCTCGCTGGCTTTGTCCGAGCCACCGCGGATGATCTCGCTGAGAAGATCCTGGTCCAGGTGCTCACGGGGAAACCCGACCAGGTTCAGGGCGAACAGGGCCCGGGCGCCCATGGCGTACAGGTCCGAGAGGGCATTGGCGGCCCCGATGCGCCCGAAATCGTAGGGATCGTCGACCACCGGGGTGAAGAAGTCCACCGTCACGACCAGGGCTCGGTCTCCGTCGATCAGATACACGGCGGCGTCGTCCCCGGTGGAGGCGTCCACCAGGGCTGCGGGATCGTCGACGGGGGCAAGGTGACGCAACACGTGCGCCAGCTCGGACATGCCGAGCTTACAAGCTCACCCGGCGCCGTGGCTGAGCTGGGTCAGGCGGATCCGGGGCCGCTGATCCCGGGGCTCGTCCGTCATGGGCTCTCTTCTGGAGGGTTGGTGTACAACCGGCGACCTCGCTCGCTGGCTGGGATGGCAGCGAACCTCGCGAATGGACCGGTGCTCAGCAACCTGGGAACGCCGATTCGATGCCGACCTCGATCACCAGAGCGCGCCCGGGCGGACCGTTCCGCAGGTTGCCGCATATTCAGAGCCACGTCGCGAACACCTGCGCACCCCATCCATGACTGCTCCCGTTCCAGGACCAAGGGCGGCGCTGGCCGCAGAGGCCAGGCGTCCCGAGCCGGAATTCGATCTGGCCCGGGCGGCTCTGCTCATCGCCCAGGAGGAGTATCCTCAGCTGCCGGTCGAGACGTACCTCGCCCGGCTCGACCAGCTGGCGGAAAGGGTGCAAGACCGTCTCGCCGACGAGACCGCTCCGTTGCTCGTCCAGGAGGAGTTGATCCGGACGCTCTTCGGCGAAGGAGGGCTGAGGGGCAACGAGGAGGCCTATTACGACCCACGGAACTCGTTTCTGAACGACGTCCTGGACCGGGGCCTGGGCATTCCCTTGACCCTCGGCATCGTGTTGCTGGAGGTGGGATGGCGCCTCGGCCTCCCCTTGGAGGGTGTGAACTTCCCAAACCACTTCCTGGTTCGGTTCCGGGGCGACTCGGTCAACCTCCTCATCGACCCGTTCGACGGAGGCAGGGCCAGGTTCGAAGACCAGGCACAGGAGCTGTTGGACCGGGTGTACGGTGGCACCGTGCGGATGCGGGACGACTTCCTTCGCCCGGCCAACCGCCGAGACATGCTGCTCCGCATGCTGAGAAACCTGAAGGGCCTTTATCTCAACGTTCAGGATTATCCGCGGGCCCTCGCCGCTGTCGAGCGTTTGATGCTGCTGGCTCCGACCGCCGTGGGCGAAGGCAGGGATCGGGGCATGCTCCTGGCGCGGCTCGGACGCCGGGAAGAGGCCCTGCAATCCCTCGAGCAATACCTGGACAACGCCCCGGACGCCCACGACGTGGAACGGATCAGGCTGGTCATGGCACGGCTGCGCAGCGGGGACGAACCACCGATCGACAATGAGCCGCTTGATGAGTGAGTCCTTCACCTCACCGCTCCAGGCCGAATTGAAGGGGGCCGGCGCCGTGATGACTTCGGGAACGTGGGGTCCGCGACCGCGTCACTTCGGAGACCCGGCCGGGGAGTTCGAATCCGCCCGCTCCGGGGTCGCCGTCGTCGATCGATCCCACCGGGCGCGAATCGAGGTGGCCGGGAGGGCGCCGGGTTCCATGCTTTCGGGTGTGCTGACCGGGGCCACGCCCACACCTCCCGCGGCCGTCCACGGGGTGCAGATCGGCCAGGCCGCCTATTCAACCGTCCTCACGCCCAAGGGTCGGATGATCACCGATCTGAGGGTCTTCGCGGTGCCAGGGTCGGACGAGGCGTTCCTGCTCGATGTTCCCAGGTCCGGTGCCCAGGGGCTCCGGGAGCATCTGACCCGATCGCTGCCTCCGCGACTCGCCCGGCATTCGGACGTTTCGAAGCAGACCGGCATGCTCTCGGTGCTGGGGCCCGACGCTGCCCCGGCCCTCGCGGCAGTTCTCGGTCCGGAACCGGGGGCCATCTCGGAAGAGGGGGCCTCCGACATG
>CAJIAX010000033.1_pt1 | contig 21913 bp, 16 predicted proteins | sample 9199251 | NCBI WGS metagenome assembly CAJIAX01 (sample SAMEA7708287, study PRJEB35096) | sediment metagenome | biome: marine neritic benthic zone biome [ENVO:01000025]; feature: sediment [ENVO:00002007]; material: shallow marine sediment [ENVO:03000034] sea grass bed [ENVO_01000059] ... | reverse complement strand
CTGGCTGAGTCGGGTCGCCGGTGGCGTCGTCGCCGCTGCAGGCCAGGAGGAGGACGAGGCAAGCAGTCAGGACGGGTCGGGGCTTGCGCGGGCTCGGCGCAGCGGGGGGTGCGGTCCCATGGGCTTCGGGTCCGGCGGTCCGTCTCAGATCCTTCATCCAACGTCGTCTTGCGGGAGGGTCCAGATGATTCGTGAGGGTAACGTCCAGCGGTTCGTCCCGCACCCACGCCGAGCCCGCCGACCCGAAACCACCCCTGCTGGACATCCGTAGTGCGGCGAGGAGCCGGCCGGGTCCGCCGCCAGACGCGGACACGGTCAAGAACGCTCCTGACCCGACCCTGCCAGGGAGTCGCAATGCACACGTTGCTCCAGGATCTGAAGTACAGCCTTCGCATGCTCGCGAAGGCCCCGGTGGTGAGCGCGGTGGCCGCGCTGTCGCTTTCGCTGGGGATCGCCGCGAACGCCGGCATCTTCTCGATCGTCAATGCATGGATGTTCGAGCCGCTCCCGTACCACGATCAGGACGGCCTGGTCATGTTCCGCGAAGTCCGACAGGGCGAAGGCATCGAAATGTCCCCGGGCACCAGCGTTCCGAACTTCCGCGACTACGTCGAGGCCAGCACCGCTTTCGAGGACGCGACGGTCTATTCGCTGGAGCCCAAGAACCTGACCGGGGTGGACGTGCCCGAGCGGATCTCGGTAGTGATCTCCACGCCGTCGCTGTTCGACGTCCTGGGCGTGCAGCCGTTCCTGGGCCGGGGATTCCGACCCGAAGAAGGCGCGGAGGGCCTGGGCGACGTGTTGGTCCTGGAGCACGACTTCTGGCAGCGCCGCTTCTTCGGTGACCGGGACGTCCTGGGCCAGACCCTGACCCTGGACGGCACCATCTACACCATCATCGGGGTCATGCCGCCGGAGTTCGACATGATCCCGGCCAACGTGCACGCCTTCCGGCCCACGGACTTCGCGGACCGGATGGACCAGCGGGCCGGCAGAGGCTTCCTGGCCATCGCCCGCTTGAATCCAGGGGCCACGCCGGAGCAGGCCCAGATGGAGTTGGCCGGGCCCGCCTCTCGACTCGCCAGCGAGTTCCCCGAGGCCAACCGGGGCTGGGAGCTCCGGCTTCAACCCATGCGAGAGGTGTTTCCAGGCCCGACCGACACCAAGCTGGTCATGATCCTGACGGCCGTGACCCTATTCGGGCTGCTCATCGCCTGCGCCAACGTGGCCAACCTGCTCCTGGGTCGGGCCGAGCTGCGCCAACGCGAGGTCGCGGTCCGTACCGCCCTCGGGGCGGGACGAGGCCGGATCCTGCGGCAGCTGCTCACCGAGAGCGTGGCGCTCGGGACGATCGCCGGTGTGCTGGGCGTGATCCTGTCTGTGTGGATCGTGGGGTGGATCCGATCGGCGATGCCTGCGGAGATGCCCAGGGCCATGATCCCGGCTCTGAACGTGGAGGTGGTGGCGGGCTCGATCCTGCTGGCGGTGCTGGCCGGCGTGCTCTTCGGGCTGGCGCCGGCCCTGACGGCGGGGAAGGCCGACCTGAAAGAGACCCTGGGGGGCGGAGCCCGGGGCGGAACGGCGGGTCGCCGGAGGAAGCGGCTCCGGAACGCCTTCGTCATTGGGGAGTTCGCCGTGGCGCTCGCGCTGCTCACCGGCGCCGGATACCTGGTGGAGGTCTTCCAGCAGCTGAACGAGGCGGACCCGGGCTTCAACCCCGACGGGCTGTTGACCTTCCAGGCGAGCGTGCTCGACGACCGCTATGACAGCCCTGATGCGATCATCGCGTACGAAGAGGAGCTGCTCCGCGTCCTGGCAGAGGTACCGGGCGTGGACGACGTGGCGATCATGGCGAGCTTGCCCCGGGGGCGCAGCAATCCGCGCCGCCACTACACCGTGGACGGTCGGCCGGTGCCGGAGCCCACGGAACAGGCCACCACCGACTTCCAGGTGGTGAACCCCGCCTACTTCTCCACCATGGAGATCGAGCTACGCGAAGGCCGTTTGCTGCAGGAGTCGGATCGACGCGACGGCCAGCTCGTCGCGGTGGTCAGCCAGGCCTTCGTGGACCGGGAATTCCCGGACGAGGGTGCAGTGGGCAAGTCGGTGACGGTCGACGAAGAGTCCCGGGTGATCGTCGGGGTGGTCGAGAACATCATGCAGGACCGGATTTCGCTGGCGGGGCGGGGTGGTGAGTCGATCTACCTGCCCAGCGGACAGGTGCCGCTGAGCAACCCCAGCTTCGCGCTCCGCACCGGGGCGGACGATCCTGCGAGCCTTTCCGCCGACGTGCGCCAGGCCGTCTGGTCGGTGGAACCCGATCAGCCCATCGACGTCCTCCGGACCTTCCATGCCCATCAGGACGAGTCCCTGGCCGGACCCCGAGCGATCAGCTCGTTCCTGGCGGTCCTGGGCGCCATGGCCCTGGTGCTGGCGGGGCTGGGCATCTACGGCGTGATGAATCACGCGGTGGCCCAGCAGCGCCGGGAGATCGGGATTCGCATGGCCCTGGGTGCCCAGCAGAGGGCCGTGGTCGGAATGGTCACGCGATCGGGCTTGAGGCTGGCCGCCTTCGGTATGGTGTTGGGCCTTCCGTTGGCCTACCTGATGTACCGGGCTGTCCAGCAGGCCCTGAACCTCTTCGAGGGGCAGATGGGGTTCGCGTCGGCCGGTTGGGTCGCGCTCGCGCTGGCCGGAGCCGCCGTGCTCTCGACGCTGTTGCCGGCGGCAAAGGCATCGAGCGTCGAGCCGGTGACCGCGTTGCGAGAGGACTGACCCGGGAGGCGCCCAGTCGCGACGTTCTACGGGCCCCGGCTCCCACGTGGAGTCGGGGCTTGGCGCGTCCGGGCTCTGCGGACCGACTTGCTCATGCGCCGGGCGCACCCCCAATTCCGCCGCCGGTCCCCTGATCCCCTACCCATGGCGGCGCCCATGACGTGTGTTCGGTTGTTGGCTCTCCTTCGACCTCATCCCCCTGGATCCAGTGTCCGGACCGAGGCAGCTCCGCGGCCCACGCGTCGTCGTCTGGGACGGTCGTTCGGTCTGATGGTCGTGCTGGCTCTGGCGAGCGGATGCACAGGCGACGGCGGGGGCTCCGAAGGGCCTGCTTCGGAGCCGGACGCCCAGTCGACCGAGACGGGGGACGTGGTCGGGTCGATCCTGATCCGCAACGGCCAGGTCCTCGACGGGACCGGGGCTCCGGCGGTGGCCGCAGACGTGCTCATCGAGGGGGACCGGATCGTCCGTATCTCGGAGACGCCGATTCCGGAGGGTGAAGCCGACCGGGTCCTCGACGCTACGGGTCTGGTGGTCGCTCCGGGCTTCGTCGACCTGCACACCCACCTGGACCCGCTGCTCCGGTTGCCCGCTTCCGAGAGCCATGTCCGCCAGGGCGTCACCACGGCTCTCGGCGGTCCCGACGGCGGCGGCCCCTGGCCCGTGGCGCCTTACCTCGATTCCGCTGCCGCGGTGGGCGTTGGCATGAACGTGGCATTCCTGACCGGCCACAACACGATCCGGCGGACCGTCATGGGCCTGGCCGACCGGGCTCCCACCCCCGACGAGCTGACTCGGATGCAGGAGATGGTGTCCGAGGCCATGGACCAGGGCGCCTTTGGAATCTCCACCGGGCTCAAGTACCTGCCCGGGGCGTTCAGCGAGGTCGACGAGGTGATTGCCCTGTCGAGGCCTGCGGCCGAGAAGGGCGGCATCTACACGTCCCACCTCCGTGAAGAGGGGCTGGGTCTTCTGGATGGCGTGGCCGAAGCCATCCAGATCGGGGGCGATGCGGATATCCCGGTGGTCCTGACCCATCACAAGGTGGTGGGGCAGCCCATGTGGGGCGCGTCGGTCACGACCCTGGCCATGGTCGACTCGGCCCGGGCCGCCGGCATCGACGTGATGATCGATCAGTATCCGTACACGGCCAGCTATACAGGCATCGGGATTCTCGTGCCGGCCTGGGCCATGGCCGACGGAGACACTGCGTTCCTGCGGCGGGCCGATTCGGAGGAGCTGGGAGATTCGGTTCGGGCCGGCATCGTGTTCAACATCGTCAACGATCGGGGCGGGAACGACCTGCGCCGGGTGCAGTTCGCCCGGGTAGAGTGGCAGCCCGATCTCGAAGGGCGGACGCTGCACGATTGGGCCACGGACCAGGGCCTGCCGTCGACGCCCGAAACCGGCGCCGACCTGGTGATCGAAGCCATCCGGAACGGCGGCGCCTCGGCCATCTTCCACGTCATGGACGAAGAGGACGTGGCTCGGATCATGGCCCATCCCTGGACGGCCATCGGCTCGGACGGGCGCCTGACCCAGCCCGGCGAGGGTCACCCACACCCGCGTTGGTATGGGACGTTCCCCCGGGTCCTGGGGCACTACGCCAGGGACGAGGGCGTGCTCACGCTCGAGGACGCGGTCCGCAAGATGACGTCCCTACCCGCCGCTCGAATCGGGTTGGTGGAGCGGGGCGAGCTCCGAGAGGGATGGTACGCGGACGTGGTCGTGTTCGACCCGGCTACCGTGGCCGACCAGGCGACCTTCGAAGCCCCTCATCAGTACCCGGTGGGCATTCCCTGGGTGATCGTGAACGGACAGGTGGCCGTGGAGGACGGGGTGTTCAGGGACGTCCGCAGCGGTGCGGTGCTGCGGAAGGGTCTGGTCGAGCGGTAGGAGTTCGTCGAGCGGTAGTCGGCGTCCACCCGCGGGCGCAGCGGGCCGACCCCTATCGCGGAGCCGCCTTCCGGAGCACACGACCGGGAGCCTCGCCGGTCATCTCGCCGTGCTCGAGCACCAACACGCCGTTCACCAGCACGTGGTGGACGCCCTCTGCGAAGCGCTGGGGGTGGTCCCAATCCGACCGGTCGATAATGGTCCGGGGGTCGAAGACGGCGATGTCCGCCGCCATGTCGGGCGCAAGACGCCCTCGGTCTTCCAGCCCCAGGAACTCCGCCGGGTGCGACGTGATCTTCCGCACGGCTTCCTCCAGGCTCAATACCTGCTCGACGCGAACGTAGTGGCCAAGCAGCCTGGCGAAGGTGCCCGCTGAACGAGGATGCCCTTGGGATGCATCGGATCCGTCGGCGACCCCTCCGTCGCTAGCGATCATGTTCCAGGGCTGGACCATCAGCGCCCGTACGTCCGGCTCCAGGATGGCGCCCAGGGTGATGTTGAGCGGTGCCGTGTGACCGGTGATCAGGTCCGTTACGACGCGGAAGGGGTCGACGCCACGCTCCTCCGCGATCTGGGACAGGTAGCGTCCTACCAGGTCCGGGTAGTCGGTGGAGCTGACCACCCGCATGCTGGTGTATCCGGTCGCCTTGAGCCACGCGAACCCGCCGTCCACCCCGTTCTCGCTGGATTCCTTGAGTGCGGCCCAGGCCTCCGGGTCGTCGAAAGCGCGAGCCAACTCGGCGGAGGCGGCGGCAACGGTGGCCTCGTCGTCCAGGCCCTCACGGACGCTTCGGAACGCGTCCAGTCCGGCCATTCCCCTGGGTGGCACGATCAGGGCCTCGATCGGCGCCGTCGCGGCTCCGTCGTAGGGGTACTGGTCGGACACGATGTCGATGCCCCTGGCCCTGGCTTCCTCGACGAGGGCGATGATCTGGGCCGTCACGCCTTCGTTGTGGAGGCCCACCGCTTTCACGTGTCCGATCTTGCCCCCGATGCCGGCGGCCTCGGCAATGGCGACGACTTCCTCGTCCGACTCCAGCAGAGCGTGGACGGGATTCCGGACATGGGAGTCGTAGATGCCTCCGAAGGGGGTCACCTCTTTGGCCATCTCGGCCACCTCGTCCGTGGTGCCGTACATCCCGGGTTCGTACATCAGCCCGGTGGAGAGCCCGAGGGCGCCCAGCTCCATGCCCCGCCTGACCTGGTCCCGCATGGCCTCCATCTCTTCAGCGGTCGGTGGGCGCTGCTGGTCCTCACCCATCACGGCCGAGCGAATGCCGTTGTGACCCACATACATCCCCACGTTCGTGCCGACGCCGACGGACTCGTGGGCCTCCATGATCTCGGCAACGTCGTCGGCGCTGAAATAGCCGTCCGGTCCACCGATGATCGTGGTGACCCCCTGCCGGATCACGCCTTCGTTCAGCCTGAGCTCGGGCTGGGTGATCTGGGGTGTGGTGTGGCTGTGGACGTCGATGAACCCAGGAGCGACCACGAGGCCTTCGGCGTCCAGGGTGTCGGGCGCTGCGGCGGTACCCGGGGCGCCGATCCAGGCAATCCGGTCACCGACGACGCCGATGTCTGCCGAGAAGGGAGGGGTTCCCGAGCCGTCGACCACGGACCCGCCGACGACGAGCAGATCGAGATCCGCGGGAGCCGGGGCCTCGGTGGCACAGGCGGTGACGAGCGAGACGCCTGTGACCAGGGCCGAGCAGAGCCGAATCGACATCGACGTTCCTCTCAGGATGGAGACCGCGTGACGTTGCATGAGTCGCCGCCTGGCGTCAGCCTGTGGTGTCCAGCCGGGCCTACCCTTCTCGGGCGTCCACCACGCGCCGGCCCTCCGCGGGCAACGTGTCCGGTGGCACGAAATCGACCTCGAGTCCCACCTTGACCTGCGTCCGGAGCGCGTCCTGGAGGGCGTCCGCCTGGACAGGCCCTGCACATTCCACCCTCACCGTCAGCAGGTCCCGGTGCCCCTCCGCCGTCACCACCGCCTGCCAGCGGTCTACCTCGTCGAAGGGGGCCAGCGCGGCGGCGATCTGGCGGGGATGCACGAACATGCCCTTCACCTTGATGCCCTCGCCGGACCGGCCGAGGAAGCCGCGCAGGCGGGGCGATTCCCGCCCGCACGCGCAGCCCTCGTCCACCCAGGCCGACAGATCCCCCGTTCCGAAGCGGAGCAGGGGGTACACCGGGTTGGGGCTTGTGACCAGGACTTCGCCGGTTTCCCCGGGGGGCAGAGGTTTTCCCGTGGTGGGGTCGGCGATCTCGATGACGACCCCGGGTGCCACGTGCCAGCCGTCGTGCTGCGAGCACTCGAATCCAAGCGTGCCCGCGTCGGCGGTACCGTAGCACTCGAAGGCCTCGACGCCGTACTCGGTGACCGCCTGCCGGAGGCTCGGCGGGAAAGGCGCCCCGGTGACGGCGGCCCGCGCCAGGGGCAGGGGGGTCTCAAGCTCCACTGCCTTCTCCAACAGCGCCACCAGGAACTGGGGTGTGCCCACGTACCCCGTGACCCCCGCGGAACGGGCCAGCTCCACCTGGGCCGCCGTGTTGCCAACGCCGCCGGGAATGACCACGCAGCCGGCCGCTCGTAACCCGGCGTCGAGCATCATGCCGCCCGGCGTCAGGTGGTAGGAAAACGTGTTCAGCACGATCTGGCCGGGGCCGAAGCCGGCGGCTTCCAGGGCCGGCCGGAACCGCCAGAAATCCTCGCCGGGACCTTCCGGGTCGAGGATGGGGCCGGGCGACGTGTAGATGCGCACCAGGTCGCCGACCGACACCGCGAGCATGCCTCCAAAGGGCGGGTCGGCCTCCTGCATCTCGGGCACGGAGTCCTTGGCCAGCACGGGGATCCCGGCCAGGTCGGCAACGGTGTGGACCTGCCCCGGGTCGATCCCCGCTGTGTCCAGGCGAGCCCGGATCTCGGGGGAGTGAGCCACCCCGTGAGCGATCGTGTCCCGGACGAGAGCGTCGAACGTTCTCACACCTGCCATCCCGCGTATCGGCGGTGCGGGCCCGACGGCCGGCCCTCCGCCCGGGTCAACTGAGCCACCGTTTCCTCCGCCGGTAGTGTTTCACGTCTCGGTACGACCTGCGGGCACCCACCTCGGTGAGACCGAGGTAGAACTCCTTCACGTCCGCGTTCTCGCGCAGGTCTTCGGCCGGGCCCTCCAGGACGATGCGCCCCCCTTCCATGACGTACCCGTGGTCGGCCACGCCCAGGGCGATGCGGGCATTCTGCTCCACCACCAGCATCGTGGTGCCTTCCTGACGATTGATGCGCTCCAACGCTTCGAAGATCGTCTCGACCAGCAAGGGAGCCAGGCCCAGGGACGGTTCGTCCAGGAGCATGACCTTCGGTCGGGCCATCATGGCACGCCCAACCGCCAACATCTGCTGTTCGCCACCCGACAGATAGCCTGCGTGTTGCTTCGATCGTTCCCGGAGGCGGGGGAAGTAGTCGTAGACCCGGTCGACGTCCGGCCGAACGGCGGAGCGGTCCGGTCGGGCGTACGCACCGGCCAGGAGATTCTCCTCCACCGACAGGTGCTCGAACACCCGGCGCCCCTCCATGACCTGGAAGATTCCCCGGCGCACGATCTCCGCGGCGTCCATGTGCTGGATCGCGACGTCACCAAAGGTGATCGACCCGTCGCTGACCTCGCCGTCGTCGGGGGCGAGCAGTCCGCTGATGGCCTTGAGCGTGGTGGTCTTGCCGGCGCCGTTGGGGCCCAGAAGGGCCGTGATCTTGCCCTCGGGCACCTCCATGGACAGTCCCTTGAGCACGAGCACGACGTCGTCGTACCGGACCTCGACGTTGGTCAGCTCGAGCATGGTGGCCTAGAGCGCGTCCGCGATGGCGTCCAGGGCCAGCGGTTCCCGGAAGTCGGTGATGGGGATCCACTCGGTGCCCTGGACCTGGAACAGCCGGACGCCTGCGGCTCCCTTGTGGTCTTCGGCGCTGAACGTGATCGGCAGAGACGCACCCCCGGTGTCGAAGTCGCGCAGGTTCTCGAGGGCGGCCTTGATGTTGGCACCGGTCACGTCCTGGCCGGCGGCGATGGTGCGGCGAATCCCCTCGACCAGGACCGAGATCGTCCACCACCCCTGGGTCACCGCGTTGGTGCGTTCGGCCAAGTCGTCACCCTGGGCCTGGAACTGGGCCCGGATGTCCGCTGTGCCGGGCAGGTCCGCGGTCACGGGCGCGTAGGGCATGGAGCCGACCACGCCCTGGGACGCCTCGGGCGCCAGGGACATCAGCATGCGGTTCGAGCACCAGTTGAGGCAGACGAAGGTGGCGTCCAATCCCAGGCTCTGGGCGTTGCGGAGGGCCAGGGCCACCGGTCCCGAGGTATTCTGGAAGACGATGTACCGAGCGCCGGTCTGGCGGATCTGGGTGAGCTCGGCGGTGAAGTCGGTGGCGCCCCGGGGCATCTCGAAGGGGGCGGCCTCGACGCCGATGGCCTGGGCGTAGGCCTCGCCGCCCTGGACCCAGGGCGAGCGGCCGAAGGGGCTGGCGTTGTGCATCAGGGCGACGACGGGTGCCCCGGTCCCACCCCTGGCCTCGAAGTCCTCCTTGATCCAGTCCAGCACGATGAAGAACTGGTCGCTGTAGGTGGCCGCCACGAGGAAGTTGTAGGGTGCCTCTTCGGGGTTGCCGAGGCGCCGGGACAGGGAGGCCGAGGTGAACGGCAGCTCGTCTTCGAGGATCCGGGGCTGGAGGGCTTCGGTGTCGCCCGTGCCCCAGCCCATGAACGCCACCACGCCCTCCTGGACGAACTGGCTGTACAGCTGCTCCGCCCGGTCCACCTGGTACCCGTAGTCCTGGAAGATCAGCTCGATGGGTCGGCCTTCCACGCCTCCCTGGGCGTTGAGCCAGTCGACGTAGGCCCGGATGCCGTCCGCGTAGTCGGTGCCCACATCGGCGGTGGGGCCGGTCAGGTCGAAGATCGCGCCGATCCTGATGGGTCCGGTGCCGTCGTCGGGCGCACCCCCGTCACCGCCGCCACAGGCCAGGAAGACCGGGACCAAGGCCAGCAGGAGCGTTGCCATGCGGGGTCGGGAAGCCAAGCTGAACTCCTTGGGGATCGGGTCAGGATCGGTAGGCGAAGGGCCAGACACCGAAGTAATCCTTCACGTTGCGCCACAGCTTGGCCAGTCCTTCAGGCTCGAAGATCAGGAACAGGATGATCGCCAGACCGAACGCCGCCTGCTGAACGTGGGGCAACACGCCGGCCACCGCAGGGACCGTATCCTGGAGTGTCCGGCCCACCGATCCGATGGTCGCGGGCAGGAGCGTGATGAACACCGCGCCGAAGAACGAGCCCGAGATCGTACCCAGCCCGCCCACGATGATCATGGCCAGGTAGACGATGCTGGTCTCCAGGGTGAACCGCTCCCACGTGACGATCGTGCGGTAGTACGCGATGAGCGCACCGCACAGGCCCACGAAGAACGACGACGTCGCGAACGCGATCAGCTTGTACTTGAAGACGTTCACGCCCATGGCGCCCGCCGCGATGTCCTGGTCCCGGATGGCCACGAACGCTCGACCCGTCCGGCTGCGGAAAAGGTTGGCCGTGAACAGGGCGGTCAGACCCGCCACCGTGACCCCGACCCAGTAGAAGTTGAAGTCGCTGTTCAGCCGCACGCCCATGAGCCGAGGTGCGGGCAGAACCAGGGCCTCGGTGCCACCCGTGAGCGCGTCCCAGTGGGTCAGAATCCACTCGACGATCTCCTGGGCCGCCAGGGTGGCGATGGCCAGATAGAGGCCCTTGAGCCTGAGGGACGGCAATCCCACGAAGACGCCCACCGCCGCGGTGAACAGCGAGGCCAGGACGATGCTCACGCCCCAGGGGAGCCCCAGCTCCAGGGTCATCAGGCCCGCCCCGTAAGCGCCGATGGCCATGAACGCGCCCTGGCCCAGAGAGATCTGGCCCGTGTAGCCCACGAGGATGTTGAGGCCGATCGCGCCCACGGTGGCGATGGCGATCTGGTTGGCCAGCGTCAGCCAATAGGGTGACGCCAGGAAGGGGAAGACGATCACGCCCAGCACGAAGATCCAGATGCGCATCTTCTGGGCGGGGGTGCGGCGCAGGGCCATGTCGGCCCGATAGGTCGTGTGGAAGACGCCGGCCTCGGTCAGCATGCGGGTCCGCCCCTGGGGCCGTGGCACGGCGGGAAGGCTGGGGATGCGCGCCGCGGCGGGCAGCCTGACGATTTGCGCCGCAGCGGGCGTCGGGTCTGCGTCGCCATCACACGCGCTCGATGATCGGTTTTCCGAACAGCCCGTACGGGCGGACCATGAGCACCAGAATCAGGGCCACGAACGGAACCACCAGGTTCAGGCCATGGCCCACGTATCCGCCGGTATACGCCTCCAGCAGACCGATGACCGCTCCACCGACGATGGCCCCGGAGATCGAGTCCAGCCCCCCCAGGATCACCACCGGAAAGACCCGGAGTCCGATGGCCGAGATGTTGGGCGAGACGCCCACGATGTTGCCCAGGAGAATGCCTGCCAGGGCCGCCGCCACACAGGCCAGGCCCCAGGCGATGCCGATCACCCGCTTGATGCTGATGCCCATGCTCAGGGCCGCCTGCTGATCGTCGGCGATGGCCCGCATGGCGATGCCTTCGCGGGTGTAGCGGAAGAAGAGTCCCAACAGGATGAACACCACCGCGGCCACCGGAATGACGATGAGCCGATCCATGCTCAGCACCGCGGAGCCGACCGTGATCTCGCCCTGGGGCAGAAACTGGGGGAAGGTCCGGGGCCGGGTTCCCCAGATGGCGTTGACGCCCGCCCGGAGCACGCTGGCCAGCCCGATGGTGACCATGATCATCGAGATGATCGGTTCGCCGATCAGAGGCCGTAGCGCAAAGCGCTCGATGGTCACACCAAGGAGCACGGCGAGCACCAGCGTGAGCAGGACCCCCACGCTCCAGGGCAGCCCGACCTGACCGACGGTGAAGAACGCGAGGTAGGCGCCGAACAGCAGGAGCTCGCCCTGGGCGAAGTTGATGACGTCGCTGGCTTTGTAGATGACCACGAAGCCAACGGCGGCCAGGGCGTAGACCATGCCGTTGGACAGGCCGGACAGGGTGAGCTGGAGGAAGACGTCCATCAGGTGTCAATACCCCGTGGGGGCTCGTTGCCCGGGGGTCCGGAGTCGTCGCCGAATGAGACAGGGGAGTCGCCTGACGTCGTATCCGCAGAGCCATCGGTGTGGCCCGGACGGGTGAGTCCGGAGGTCGCCTCCGGTCGCTCGCCCAGGGTCGCGATGGCCAGCTCGTGACGCATCGTGGCGGAGCGGCCGTCCTGGTACTGGATCTCGGTCTCCACGGCCAGGCTGTCGCCGTGTCCGTAGAGGGCGTCCACCAGTTCCTGGTACCGCTCGGCGATGAACCCCCGGCGCACCTTTCGGGTGCGGGTCAGCTCCGCGTCGTCGGCGTCGAACGGCTTGTGGAGGAGCAGGAATCGGTGGATACGGGCGGCGGGAGGGAGGGTGGCGTTGACCTCCTCGACCTGGGCACGGACCAGCTCGTAGATCGGGGACTTCTGGGACAGGTCCGTGAAGGTCGTGTACGCCAGGCCGTTCCGTTCCGCCCATTTTCCGGCGTTGTCGTAGTCGATGGCGATCATGGCCGTGACGAACGGCCAGTCACCGCCGAAGACCACGGCTTCGCGCACGTAGGGGCTGAACTTCAAGCGGTTCTCGATGAACTGGGGGCTGAACGTCGTGCCATCGGCCAGAATCATGACGTCCTTGGCCCGATCGATCACCACCAGGTGCCCCGCGTCGTCGAAGTAGCCGGCGTCGCCGGAATGGAGCCATCCGTCTTCCAGCGCTTCGGCCGTGGCGCCCTCGTCGCCGTGGTATCCCATGAACACGGCGGGGCTCCGGGTCAGGACCTCGCCGTTCTCCGCGATGCGCACCTCGGCGCCGGGAAGCGGCCGGCCCACCGTCTGGAAGCGTATGTCGCCGTCCCGATGGACCACGCTGAGGCCGGCGACCTCGGTCTGACCATAGAGCTGCTTCAGGTTCACCCCCAACGCATGGAAGAACCGGAACACGTCAGGGCCCAGGGCCGCACCGCCGGTGTAGGCCCGTCGCACCCGCCGCAGCCCCATCTGGTCGGTCAGGGGAAGGAAGGTCAGCAGGTGAGCGAGCCGGTGTTTCCAGACCAGGGACCGGTCAGGCTGGCGCTGCTCGAATCGGGTGTCGGCCATCGCCCTTCCCACCCGCATGGACCAGCCGTAGATCCAGCGCTTCAGCCGGGTCGAGTCCTCGATCTTGACCTGGACGTCGCTGACCAGGCTCTCCCAGATCCGGGGCGGCGAAACCACGGCCTGGGGACCGATTTCACGGAGATCCCGACGCACGGTGGCCGAGTCCTCGGGAAAGTTGATGGTGAACCCGGTGAACAGGGCCCAGGACACGGCCACCATCTGCTCGCCGATCCAGGCCATGGGCAGGAAGCTCAGGACGTCGTCGTCGGGCTCCATCGGATCCACCTCGTCGAGCTGCTGGGCCATGCTGATCAGGTTGCGATGGCTCAGCATGGCCAGCTTGGGCTTGCTCGTCGTGCCGGACGTGGCACAGAAGAGGGCGACGCCGGCCGGGTCGATGGCCTCCAGGGACCGGTCGAACAGGTCCGGTTCCCGATCCGCCCGGGCCCGGCCCAGCGCCTCGACGTCTGCGAAGAACAGCAGGTGCTCGCTCTCGTAGCTGGTCAGGCCCTTGGCGTCGTGGAAGATGACCCGGTCGAGATGGGGCAGTCGGGGTTGGATGTCGAGCACCTTGTCCACCTGCTCCTGGTCTTCGGCCACGACGGCGCGAGCGCCCGACGCTTCCAGCACGTACTGGAGCTCGTCCTGGACAGAGTCCTGGTATACACCGACCGGAACCGCCCCCACGACCTGGGCCGCGAGCTCCGCGATGAGCCACTCGGGCCGGTTGTCGCCGATGATGGCCAGGGCGTCGCCCGGCCTGAGGCCCAGCTCCATGAGCCCCAGCGAAAACCGGCGGACCCGGTTCAGGTAGTCGGCCCAGGTAAACTCCTGCCAGATGCCGAATTCCTTCTCGCGAAGGGCCACGGCGTCGGGTGTGCGACGCGCTCGCTCGGCCAGGAGGCCCGGAAGCGTGGCTGCCGCCGGGGCGGGCCCGGGGGACTGGCGGCTCACTCGTCGTGCCTCGCCGGATCGCCGTCCGCGCTCGGGCCGCTGCGGCCTTCGTCGCCCAGATATGCCTCGATCACCGCCGGGTCGGCCTTCACCTGGTCGGGGGTGCCCTCGGCGATCTTGCGCCCGAAGTCGAGCACGGTGACGTGGTCGGAGATGTCCATGACCACGTCCATGTCGTGGTCGATGACGAGGGGTGTGACCCCCCATTCCTCGTGCACGTCCAGGACGTAGCGGGCGAGGGACTCCTTCTCCTCGGTGTTCATGCCCGCCATGGGTTCGTCCAGGAGCAGGAACTCCGGTTCGAGGGCCAGGGCCCGGCCCAGCTCCACGAGCTTCTGCTGCCCGTAGGCCAGGTTGCCGACCAGGCTGCGGCGGATCGACTGGAGCTCGAGGAAGTCGATGATGCGCTCGACCTGCTCCCGTTCGTGGATCTCCCGGGCCTGCTGCCGGCCCCAATAGAGCCCTCCGGTGAGCACACCGCCCTTCATGTGCACGTGACGGCCCAGCGTGAGGTTGTCCAGCACGGTCATGTGCCGAAAAAGCTCGATGTTCTGGAAGGTGCGGGCGATGCCGAGTCGGGCGATGCGGTGAGGCGCCAGGCGGTCGATCCTGCGGGCGATTCCGTCGGGGCCCGTTACGGAGATCGAGCCGCTCTGGGGGCGGTAGAGACCGCAAATGCAGTTGAGCAGGCTGGTCTTTCCTGCGCCGTTGGGCCCGATCAGGGCGTGCAGCTGACCCTGCCGAATGCTGAATCCAACGCCGTCGAGGGCGGTGACGCCTCCGAAGCGAAGGGTGATGTCGTCGACCCGTAGCTGAGACGTCCGCCCTGGATCGGATCCATCGTCACGGGGGGGGACGCTGCGATGGTCGTCGATGGTCGGCCCTCCGGAGGGAGCGGGGTCGAAGGCCCGACGACGTTAGGCGGCGGTGGAAGCGTTCGCCAGTGGGGCTACGCTAGTTCCGCCTCGCCCGATCCTCGATCACCGCTTCGGCAGCCTTCCGTCCGGACCGCAGCGCCGCCTGGAGGGAGGGGTTTGCCGTGTGGTCGCCGCAGACGTAGACACCCGGGCGGATCCGGGACTCGGCATCCGGAACGACCTGGCCGTGGTCGAACCGGGGCAGGGCCTGCCCGATTCGGTAGGTCTCCAGTCGGGTCCACGACTTCACGTCGGGGCCGAACCAGCGTTCCAGCTGGTCCCGCACCAGAGGCACGATTCCCGGCTCGTCGGCGTGATCCTCCAACACGGTGACGGACACCAGGTGCGTTCCTGGGGGCGCGTACGTGTCCGCGACCTGGTCCATGACGCACAGGTTGTTCACCGGACCCGTGCTTTCGCCATTCAGGACCAGGATGCCGTCGGCAACGGGAGCCCTGGGCGCGGCGAAGTAGAGGCACGTGACGGATCGCCATTCGACCGCCGATCGGTCTCCGTTCGACCGGACGTCGAAACCGGCCGTGGCCGACACGACCGCGCTCGCGTCGATGCGGTGACCGTCACGAAGCCGGACGCCGAGAGAGTCACCGTTCTCGAGGGCGGCCACCGGGGTGTTGAGGAGCACCGACCCGTCCGGCACAGCGGAGGCCAGCTGCCGGGGAATGGCACCCATGCCTTCGGCGGGGATCGCAGCACGGCCCGTCGCGAACATCTTGAACACGAAATCGAAGAACCGGGCCGAGGTTTCCAGGCGGGGTTCGAGGAAGATGCCCGCGAAGAAGGGTCGGAGGAACGACTCGATCAGGTTTTCGGAAAACCCCAGGGACCGGAGGTGGGCCCGTGTGGACACGTCCGGCACGTTGAACACGGCCTAGGGCGAGGTGCTTACGAGCCGGGCGACGAGCCGCAGCATCTGGACACGGTCCCGGAACGAGGGGATGTCGGAAGAGAGGGTCTGAGCGATCTCCGTCGGGTGCCGCCGGGGATCGGACAGGCGGTGAAAGCGTCCCCGGGACCGGACCAGGGCGCCAGCGTGGAACAGCCGCAGGTCCAGGGCCTCGTAGTCCAGCAGGCGCCGAGCGTCGGGATACGACGTGAGCAGCACCTGGAATCCCCGGTCGAGGAGGAATCCGTCGACCCGGTCCGTGCGGACACGGCCGCCGACGTCGTCCCCGGCTTCGATGACGCGCACGGGGACGTCCGCCTGGGTGAGTGTCTTGGCGCAGGCGAGGCCGGCGACACCGGCTCCGACCACGACCACGGGATCATTGGGGTCGAAGGGTCGGGGTTCAGACATGTTCAGAGTTCCGGATCATGGAGTCCCGGGCAGCCGGTACGGGTGGCGCCACGGGGCTCGTCGTGGACGTCGCGGCGGCGCGGGCCAAGCCGTTGAGCATGCCCCGGAAGACCAGCTCATGGAGCGGATAGAGGCCATACCAGTACAGGCGTCCCGCCAGGCCCGATGCGTCGAAGACGGCGGTCTGCGTCAACCGGCTGCCTCCGTCCTCCGCTCCGACCTCGAACTGGAGCCAGGCTCGGCCGGGTACCTTCATTTCGGCCCGGAGGCGCAGGAACCGGTTCGGCTCATAGGCTTCCACCCTCCAGAAGTCCAGGGTTTCGCCGGGCCGCAGGTACTCCGGATCCCGCCGACCACGCCGCAGTCCCACGCCGCCGATCAGGGTGTCGAGGAACCCCCGCAGCTTCCAGAGCGGGTTGCCGTAGTACCACCCCACCGAGCCCCCGATGCGGCGGATCGGGGTGAATGCCGCTGCCGGCGGTGCGTCGACCCACACGTCCCGGGAGTCGACGAGGCGGGTGCCGACCCGGGATCCGCCCCAGCCCGAGTCCTCTTTCAGAACGGACCTGGAGTCGGACCAGCGGGTGCGGGCGATGCGTTCGTCTTCGTTGAGGATCGCTCGGCGGATCGCCTGGCTGACGGTCATGGGCCGGACGCTGTACCGGTCCAGTGCCTCCGAGCGTGCGGTGACCACCGTGGGATTCTTGACCCCGTCGATGAGCTTTCTTCCGATGTGGGCGTAGACGGGGGTGACCAGCCCCAGCCAGAGGCTGGACAAGCGGGGCGTGAGCACGGGAACGGAGACCATGGTTCGCCTGAGGCCCCGCTGTGTGGCGTACTCCTTCATGAGCTGGCCGTACGACACCCGTTCTGGAGAGCCCACCTCCAGTACGTGACTCCCATCCAGGTCCACGTCCACGGATTCGACCAGGTACGCGATCACGTCTTCGATGGCGATCGGCTGGGTCTCGACCCTTACCCAGGCCGGCGTGATCATCACCGGGAGCTTCTCCACCAACGCCCGGATCAGCTCGTAGGAGAGACTCCCTGAACCGAGGATCACCGAGGCTCGGAGCTCGAGCGTGGGGACACCGGATTCCCGCAGGATTCGGCCCACCTCCTGGCGGCTGCGTAGGTGCGGGGAGAGGTCCGTTCCGTCGCCGAGTCCGCCCAGGTAGACGATTCTCGACGTACCCGCGGAGCGAGCGGCCTCCGCAAAAGCCGTAGCAGCCCGGCGATCCTGTGCCTCGAAGTCGCCTTCGGCCCCCATCGAATGGACGAGGAAGAACGCGACGTCGATGCCGTCGAGTGCAGCGGCGAGACTTTCGGAATCGAAGACGTCGCCGCTGACAAGCTCGACCTCGCCGGGGAGTCGGTTCCGTGCCTCTTCAGGGCGCCGGGCCATGGCACGGACGTCGTATCCGTGGGCCAGGAGTGCGGGAATCAGGCGACCCCCCACGTACCCGGTCGCCCCCGTTACCAGCACGCGGCGGCGTCCCGATGGCGCCCGCTGGGCGCTTCCTTCCAGGGTGAGTGGCCGTGCAGGCAGTCCATTCATGTCCATATAATAAGTGAACACATGCGTTCACACCACCCCAAAACTTATACAATATATGAACACGGACCATTCTGACCCGAAACAGGGATCGGTGGATGCGGGAGCCTCGCGGCGGCGCGCTTCATGGGCTGGTCTTGGACGAAGTCGCTGAATCACCGTAGCTTGGCCCCCCCTTGTTGCGGTCATTCACCCCGTTGGAGGTCCTCGTGATGTCCAGTTCAGGAAGCCAAAGCGTAGTCACCCGGATCGGATCCGCACTGCTGGGCTTGTGCCTGTTCGTGCTGCCCCTGGAGGCCCAGGACCTTCCGTCCATCGCCGATCACACGGCCGGCATGGAAGCCATGGAGGGGTTCCTCGACCTCTACTGGGACGAGGGCGAGGGCAAGCTGTTCATGCAGTTCGACGACATGGAAACCGGGTTCATCTACCAGGTGTCGATGGGTTCGGGACTGGGCAGCAACCCGATCAACATCGACCGGGGCCAGCTCAGGGGAACCTGGCTCATGGAGCCCATGCGCGTGGGGCCGAAGGTCCTGCTGATCGAGCCCAACTACCGGTTCCAGGCTCGGAGCGACAATCCACAGGAGGTCGCTGCGGTGAGGGACGCCTTCGCGCCGTCGACGCACTGGGGCTTCGACATCGTCGCTCAGACGGGCGAGGCGGTGCTGGTCGACGCCACCGACTTCTTCCTGCGCGACGCACGGAACGTGATCGGGCAAATCCAGCAGTCGGGGCAGGGCACCTTCCAGCAGGACATGAGCCGGAGCGTCATGTACATGGACCGCACTGCCTCCTTCCCCGACAACACCGAGGTGGAGGCGATGCTGACCTTCACCAGCGACCGGCCGGGCAACCTGGTCCGAGCGGTCGCCGCGTCGGGCAACGCCATCACGCTGAGGCAGCACCATTCGCTGGTGCGCCTGCCGGACGACGGATACACGCCCCGGATCGCTGATCCCCGGGTGGGTGTGAACGGACCCACGATCCACGACTACGCAACGCCCATCAACGAGGATCTGCGGGTCCGGTGGGTGGCTCGGCACCGCCTGGAGAAGCAGGACCCCAGCGCCGAGATGTCGCCGCCCGTCGAGCCCATCATCTACTACCTGGACCCCGGCGTGCCCGAGCCCATCGCAAGCGCCCTGATCGAGGGCGCGGCCTGGTGGAACCAGGCGTACGAGGCTGCCGGCTTCATCGACGCCTTCCGTGTCGAGGTGCTGCCCGACGGCGTCGATCCCATGGACGTCCGCTACAACATGATCCACTGGACCCACCGGAGGACCCGTGGCTACAGCTACGGAGGCTCGGTGACGGACCCCCGCACCGGCGAGATCCTCAAGGGCAACGTGAACCTGGGTAGCCTGCGCCTGCGCCAGGACTACCTGCACGGTCAGGGCATGATTCCCGCGTTCTCCATGGGCGAGGGCTCGTACTACGACGAGGACGGGACGTACTGGGAGGCCTGCGGGCTCTCTGCTGCCCCGGGGTTCGAGTACCTGGCGCAGGTCGCTGGCGACGCCAGCTCGGTGGAGATGGCCCTGGCCCGGGTTCGCCAGCTGTCGGCCCATGAAGTGGGTCACACGCTGGGCTTCCCCCACAACTACATGTCCAGCACCTACGACCGGGAAAGCGTGATGGACTACCCGGCGCCGCTGGCCGAGATCGTCAACGGCGAGATCAGCCTCGACAACGCCTACGTGCCCCGGATCGGCGAGTACGACAAGCTCACCGTGAAGTGGCTTTACGCGGACTTCCCGGACGGCACCGACGAGACCCAGGCCCTGCTGGACATCACACGGGAGGGCATGGACGACGGTTGGCTCTACATGGGCCACACCAACAACAACTTCCGGGGTGCGGGCCACGAGTTCGCAGGCGTGTGGGACAACGGCGCCGACCTGGTGGACCACCTGAAGGTGGAGCTCGACGTGCGGCGCATCGGCCTGGAGAACTTCGGTCCCGAAGTGATCCGGGAAGGCGAGCCCATGTCCAACCTGGAGCAGGTGCTGTTGCCTCTGTACATGCACCACCGGTTCCAGATGAACTCGGCGGTGCAGCACCTGGGTGGCGCCAACTACACCTACGCCATGCGGGGTGACGGACAGACACCGGTCACCGTGATCCCCCGGGCTGAGCAGCTGGACGCCCTGGAGACGGTGCTGTCGACCCTGACGCCAGAGTTCCTGGCCCTGCCGCCCCACATCGTCGAGATGATCCCGCCGCCGGCGTACCGGTACGGCCAGGGCGAGAGCTTCGACGGATACACCGAGCTCCTGTTCGATCCCCTTGGGGCCGCTGAGGGCGCGGCGGATCTCACCGCCACCATGCTCTTCCACCCCCAGCGTATGGCCCGCCTGGTGGTGTACGGCAGCATGGGGGACTATCCGGATTTGGAAGAAGTCGTGGACCGGATCCTCGAGGTGACCTGGGGCGCGCCGACGCCCTCGGACGAATACCACCAGCAGGTCCAGCACGTGATCCAGCGGGTGGTGGCGGACAAGATGATGGTCCAGGGCAGCCAGGCCGAGAACATGGCCGAAGTCCGGGCCGTTCTCACCGACCGGCTGGGCGGCCTGGCCGACGCGATCGAGGCACAGGGAGACGGAGCGTCGCCCCACGCCAAGATGGTGGCCAGCGACATCCGGCGGTGGCAGGACCGAGAAGACGCGACGATCCCTGGACCGAAGCTCGAGATCCCGCCGGGTGACCCGATCGGCGGCAGCAGCCGATAGACGGCGGCCCGGGAAGACTGGTGAGGGTCGGGCCCGTTTCAACGACGGGGTCCGGCCCTCCCACCCCCCTGACCAGGATGGACACGTTGCGGACCCTGACGCTCGCAGTCGCGTTGACGCTGGCTCTCTCCGGCTGCAGCGATGATGCGGTCGCGGATCCTCAAACCCAAGTCGCCAACGTGGAATGGCAGCAGGTCCAGTGGAGCGGCGGCACCCTCAGGGTGGCGCTGATCCGGCCCGAAGCGGACGCCGGTGACGGACCCTATCCGGTGGTGATCGCCCTTCCGTGGGGCGGTGGCACCGCCGATCTGGTGCTGGGTCTGGTCGACACGTACTGGAGCCGGGAGGCCCCGGCCCGCGGCTACTACGTGGTGTCGCCCGAGGTGCTGGGATCGTCCCTGGCCCAGACGGCGGACCAGATCGTGCCGGCGCTCTTCGACTGGATGGACCAGGCACTGGACTACGACCCGGCAGCGGTAGTGCTCACCGGTGCGTCCAACGGAGGCCGGGGCGCCTTCTTCGCGGCCACGGCCGCGCCTGACCGCTTCCGGGGGATCATCGGGATGCCGGGCCGGTACGAGGGCGACGGGAGCAACCTGGACGGACTGGCCGAAACCCCGGTCTGGCTGCTGGTCGGAGAATTCGACAGCGGCTGGGTGTCGGCGGCCGAGTCGACGCGCACGGCCCTGGAGGGGGCGGGCGTGCCGGTCACGTTGGACGTCGTGTCGGGTCAGGGCCATGTCATGTCCCTGGATCAAGCCGCGTTGATGGACTGGATCGACGCGGTGTTGGGGCGGTAGCTCCAGAGACCTATTCGATCGAGTACCGGTCGGCCATGAAGTTGTAGTAGATGAAGCCGAACCGGCTGTACCAGTTGTTCTCGCCGTAGTACTGCACCTCGCAGTCGGCGATCGCCTTGAGGCTTCGTTCCAGGGTGCCCAGCAGGCCCCGGTACGTTTCGTTGTAGGTGCGCTTGAAGCTCTCGAAGCTCTTCTCGATCTCCACCTTCTCGTAGTGCCAGGGCATGCCGCCCACGCCCATGGCCCCGGCGGCCGTGTTGCCGAAGGCGATCATGTTCTCCGTGTAGTTCTCGGTGGCCGAGTGGATCGCCCGTAGCCGCTCGAAGGTGCGACGCACGTGGTTGAGGTCCCGGTAGGCCGTCTCGTAGCAGGCCTGGCACTCTCCTTCCAGACCCTCCGCGATGCCGCAGTGGGTCGGGATCTGGGGCTGGCCCGCCGGGTCCAGATCCGGCTCGAGCCCCGCGTCCTCAGGCGAGAAGTTCAGGAAGGAATCCAGCTGGTCACGAACGTCCATCCCGGTGTTCACGCCGTCCTCGACTCCGCCGGCGAAGTCGTTCAGCTCGCCCAGGGATTCGCTCAGCTCTCCGAAGTCCGAGACGATGTCGCCTAGGGGTGAGTAGGTCTGGCCCGACGTGGCGCTCGGCATGGTGATCAGGGCGATGGCCATCAGAGTCGCGATGGTCGCTGTGGAGACGTGGCGGCTCATGCTGCGCTCCTTCCCTGTTTG
>CAJIAX010000343.1_pt1 | contig 21982 bp, 23 predicted proteins | sample 9199251 | NCBI WGS metagenome assembly CAJIAX01 (sample SAMEA7708287, study PRJEB35096) | sediment metagenome | biome: marine neritic benthic zone biome [ENVO:01000025]; feature: sediment [ENVO:00002007]; material: shallow marine sediment [ENVO:03000034] sea grass bed [ENVO_01000059] ... | reverse complement strand
GTTTGTTTAGCCTTTCACTCCTATCCACAGCTCATCACTGCCTTTTTCAACAGACTAGTGTTCGGTCCTCCACTCGGTGTTACCCAAGCTTCAACCTGGCCATGGATAGATCACCCGGCTTCGGGTCTACTCCATGCAACTAATCGCCCTATTAAGACTCGCTTTCGCTCCGGCTACACCTCATGGCTTAACCTCGCTACACAGAGTAACTCGCTGACTCATTATGCGAAAGGCACGCGGTCACTCCGAATGCCCCCGAAGGAACATTCATGGAGCTCCCACTGCTTGTAGGCATACGGTTTCAGGTACTATTTCACTCCCCGCCAGGGGTACTTTTCACCTTTCCCTCACGGTACTGGTTCACTATCGGTCGCCAGGTAGTATTTAGCCTTAGAAGATGGTCCTCCCAAATTCCCACAAGATTTCACGTGTCCCGTGGTACTCGGGTATTGTGCCCAAGAAGTCCCACCCATGTCGCTTACGGGGCTATCACCCCCTATGGCCACCCTTTCCAGAGTGTTCAGCTATAAGTGAGATTTGTAACTTCTCGAGGAGTCCGTAACCTCCTCCGGCAAAACCCCATTACCCCGGATATACAACGCTTACGGACTATGACATATATCCGGTTTAGGCTGTTCCCCGTTCGCTCGCCGCTACTGAGGGAATCGCTGTTGCTTTCTTTTCCTGAGGGTACTGAGATGGTTCACTTCCCCTCGTTCGCTTCCACAGGGCTATGTGTTCACCCTGGGATGACTGGGCATGACCCCAGCCGGGTTTCCCCATTCGGACATCTCCGGATCAAAGCTTGTTTGCAGCTCCCCGAAGCTTTTCGCAGCTTGCCACGTCCTTCTTCGCCGGCTCGTGCCTAGGCATCCCCCGTGTGCACTTATCCACTTGACCAGCAATACCTTCGCGTTTTCGGCGCAGGACTTCGTTGGACTTCCTCGCTCGTCAGTCGACGCACAGCAGTGCGCCTCCTTCCTCGCTCGTCGTCCGCCTCGTCCTGCATCCGAAACCGCTCGGTCTTGCCTGATGGCGGTCGGTCGCTGGTCGCTTCGCGACTTCGCTCCCTTCCCTCACACCAGGTTTACGGTCAGCTAGTTCAACTTCTCTACGCTTGTCGTGTCGCTAGACACAACCACCGTCAAAAGCCTGCACACCATAGGACGACTGCTCGCTCGCTCGTCGCTTCGCGACGTTGCGAGCATCGCAGCGCCTAAGGCCGCTCTTTCTCTCTGTACCTCGATTTTCAAATAGCGTGTTCCGCAGGTCGCTGGCCCTTCGAAGGGGCCGTTTTCTTGCGGAGCACACCAAGCTAGCGGATCCAGGGAATCGAGTCAATCCGGGGATTTCTGGGGGAGCTTGGGGTCGGCTGGGCGGGGGGCGACGGGTCGCGTTGCGATCTGCATGGACGGTGTGGAAATGCGGGAGTTCGCGGCGAGGTCGTGGCGGCCCGGGAAGGCCCGTGCGATCTTGTATCTTGTTGAAGGTCTTCTACTTGGGGTGACCACCCCGAGACTGGCACCAGGGTTGCCACGTGCTGGGGGTGACGCCACGTCGGTCGTGGTTGCATCCGAGGCCGCTACAAAACAAAAATAACCGTTCTTAGAGACGGCCGATCGAGACGCGCGCGACCGACTTGCGTCGAACGAAGCCCCGCCCAGCTCAGGCTGGTGCGGGGCTTTCGCTTTGCCCGGCATCCGCAAGGAACTGCGAGACCGGCTGGCCGAGTTGCTGAGCCGTCCGAAGGGTCGGTAGCCCCGAACCAGGGCCCTCGAATCGGGTCGGACGGAGAGGCGCTAGAGGCCCCCCACCTCCAGAAGGCCCGACACCTCGTCCGCGCTCACGAAGAAATCCCCCAGCGTGTGCCCGCTCTCGGGACCGTGCCAGTCCGAGCCGCCGGAGACCACCAGGCCGTGGGTCCGAGCGAGTCGCTCCAGCCGCAGGACCAGGTCCGGGTGGTTCTTCGGGCGGTAGACCTCGAGGCCCTGGAGTCCGTTCTGGACGAACCGGGGCAGGAGGCCTTCGACCAGGTCGAGGGGCGGATGGGCCCACACGCTGACGCCACCCGCCGCGGCGATCACGGACAGGGCGTCCCAGGGGCTCCCCAGATCCGTGGGGATGAACGCCCGGTGCGCGTCGCCGATGAGTCGGTCGAACGCTTCGGGGACGGACCCGACGTGGCCCGCCTGCACCAATGCTCGGGCCAGGTGAGGCCGGCCGACGCTGGCCCGGTCCGGGCCCGCGATCTCCAGCACCGACTCGGGGTCGACGTGGATGCCGTCGTCCGTCAGCCGGGTGACCATGTCGCGAATCCGCGTCTCCCGTCGGGTCCGTGCCCGGGTCTCGTGCTTCACGAGGTCCGGCGCGTCCCTGTCGACGAAGAACCCGAGGATGTGCAGCTCCCGGCCGCTGAAGGTCGAGCTCATCTCGATCCCGGGGACCACCTCGATCGGGGCATCCGCCGCGGCCTCGAGGGCCGGGCCCACCCCGGCCGTCGTGTCGTGGTCGGTGATCGCGACCACGTCGAGGCGACCGTCCACCGCAGCCTTCACCACTTCGGCTGGAGAACGGGAGCCGTCGGACGCCGTGGTATGGACGTGGAGATCGAGCTTCATCGCCGTCCCCCCCCTTGAGACCGAACGCTCGCCTCGGGGGCCATCACGACGAACGGGGCGGGGCGAACCTGGTCGCCCCGCCCCGCCGAACCCACGTTCGGCCGTGCCCGTTCGAGGCCACAGCCGCTTCGATTCACGCCAGGGGGTTCCCTGCGCTCGTGCCGTCGAGGATGTCCTCGGGCCGGTTCAGGCCCACGCCGTCGGGCAGATCCTCGGGCTCGGTCTCGTGGGCGAACTCGGTCAGCACGGTCACCTCGTTCTGGTCGACCTTGAGGGCCCCGCCCGCCACGTACCAATCCTCGGAGCCGCCCCCGGCGTGATCGATGATCAGCCGTCCTTCGCCCAGCAGCGTGATGAACGGCGCGTGTCCGGGAAGCACCCCGACCCGACCGTCCCACGCGGGGGCGGTGATGGCGGACGCCTCGCCCTCGTAGGCGACCCGTGCCGGGGACACCACGCGGACCGTGAGCAGGTCGGCCATTACTCTTCTTCCATATCGGCCGCGGCCGCGATCACGTCATCGATGCCGCCGGCCATGTAGAAGGCCTGCTCGGGCAGGTGGTCGAACTCGCCGTCGGCGACCCGTTCGAACGCCTCGATGGTGTCTTCCAACTTCACGTACTTGCCGGGGATCCCGGTGAACTGCTCCGCAACGTGAAACGGCTGGGACAGGAACTTCTGCAGTCGGCGGGCCCGCCCGACGATGATCTTGTCCTCTTCCGACAGCTCGTCCATGCCCAGGATCGCGATGATGTCCTGGAGCTCCTTGTACCGCTGGAGGATCTCCTGGACCTTGGTGGCCGTAGCGTAGTGCCGATCCCCCACGAACTGGGGATCCAGGATCCGGGAGCTGGAGTCCAGCGGATCCACGGCCGGGTAGATGCCCAGCTCGGCGATCGACCGGGACAACACAGTCTGGGCGTCCAGGTGGGTGAAGGCCGCCGCCGGAGCCGGGTCGGTCAGGTCGTCCGCAGGCACGTAGATGGCCTGCACACTGGTGATCGATCCCTCCCGGGTCGACGTGATCCGCTCCTGGAGCTCACCCATCTCGGTGGCCAGCGTCGGCTGGTATCCCACGGCCGAAGGCATGCGGCCCAACAGGGCCGATACCTCGGACCCGGCCTGGGTGAACCGGAAGATGTTGTCGATGAACAGCAGCACGTCCTGCTTCTCGACGTCCCGGAAGTACTCCGCGATCGTCAGGCCGCTCAGCCCCACGCGCATCCGCGCTCCCGGCGGCTCGTTCATCTGGCCGTACACCAGCGCGGTGGAGTCCATGACGCCCGACTCGGTCATCTCGAGCCAGAGGTCGTTGCCCTCGCGGGTCCGTTCACCGACGCCGCAGAACACCGAGCGTCCGCCGTGCTCCATGGCGATGTTGTTGATGAGCTCCATGATGATCACGGTCTTGCCCACGCCGGCACCGCCGAACAGGCCGGTCTTTCCGCCCTTCACGTACGGCGCGAGCAGGTCCACCACCTTGATGCCCGTCTCGAAGATCTCGGTCTTGGGCTCCAGGTCTTCGAACTTCGGAGCCGCCCGATGGATCGGCCACCGCTCCACGTCGGCGCCGCCGCCCACGGGGCCCTTCTCGTCGACGGGGTCGCCCAGGACGTTGAGGATCCGCCCCAGGGCCGCTTCGCCCACGGGGACCGAGATCGCCTGGCCCGTGTCCATGGCGTCCATGCCCCGGGTGACACCGTCCGTCGAGGACATGGACACGGCCCGGACCTGGCCCCGGCCGATGTGCTGCTGCACCTCGGCCACCAGATCGATGTCGTTACCCGCCTCGTTCTTGGACTGGACCGAGATCGCGTTGTAGATCTCGGGGAGCGACTCGGGATCGAACTCCACGTCGAGAACCGGCCCGATGACCTGGACGACCTTTCCGATGTTCTTGTCAGACATTCTCTGCGTTCTCCATTGGAACGACCGCGCCCTTTGTGGGGCGGACTTCTATTCGAGGGCGGCGGCGCCGCCGACGATCTCGGCGATTTCCTGGGTGATCTGCTGCTGCCGGGCCCGGTTGAAGGTCCGGGTCAGGCTTTCCAACATGTCTCCAGCGTTGTCCGTGGCCGCCTTCATGGCCGTGCGCCGAGCACCCTGCTCGGCCGCGGCGTTCTCGACCAGGGACCGGAATACCACGTTTCTCAGGTACGCCGGAAGAAGACGATCGAGGATCAGCTCCCCAGCAGGCGACAGGATGAAGCTGTCAGCCGACGAGGCTCCCTCCGGTGCCCGGATAGGAAGCAGCTCGGTGGTACGAGGGGGCGTCGAAAGCGCCGAGATGAACTCGGACGCGATCACGTAGACCGCGTCGATCCGGCCCTCCACGAAGTCGCTCACGAGCGGATCCACCAGGCCCGCCGCGTCGTCGTTGGTGGGGGCGTCGCTGATGTCCGTGTTCCCGGACTCGATCGGTACGCCCCGGAACCGGAAGTAGCTGATGCCCTTCTTGCCGGCGATGTGCAGCTCGGGCTCCACACCCTCCGCGGATAACCGGTCATACAGCGCCCGGGCCTCCTTGATCAGGTTGGCGTTGAAGCCTCCGGCCAACCCCCGGTTCGCGGTGAGCAGAAGGATCGCGGCCCGGCGGACCGTGTCGGGTTGGCGGAGCACGGGAAAGCGTTCCTCCAGCCCGGGTGAATGCAGCCCCCGGACGATCTCACCCAGCGCCTGGCCGTACGGCCGGGCCGCCCGCACCCGGTCGGTGGCCCTCTTCATCTTCGAAGTGGCCACCATTTCCATGGTGCGGGTGATCTTCCGGGTGTTCTCGACGGAGCGAATCCGTCTTTTCAGTTCCTTGGTCTGCGCCACTTGGGCCTATCTCCCCACGTCGCTCGGCTGGTCAGGAGGCGGCGGCCGCCGCGGTTTCGGCTTCTTCGACGCCGTGCTCGGATGCCCACAGGCCGTTGTAGCCTTCGATGGCCGCGGTCAACTTCGCGGTGAGCTCGTCGGACAGCTTCTTTTCGGTGTTGATGGCCGCGAGGACCTCGCCGGCCTGGCCGTTCATGAAATCGTGGAAGCCCATCTCCCACTTCCGGACGTCCGAAACGGCGATGCTGTCGAGGTAGCCGTTGGTCGCCGCGTAGATCACGGCGACCTGGTTGGCCACCGGCATCGGATCGTACTGGGGCTGCTTCAGCACCTCGACCATGCGGGCGCCCTTGGCCAACTGGCGCTGGGTGGCGGCGTCCAGGTCGGAGCCGAACTGGGCGAAAGCCTCGAGCTCCCGGTACTGGGCCAGGTCCAGGCGGAGACGCCCGGCCACCGACTTCATGGCCTTGATCTGCGCCGCACCTCCGACCCGGGACACGCTGATGCCCACGTTCACGGCGGGCCGCAAGCCCGAGTAGAACAGGTCCGGCTCGAGAAAGATCTGACCATCGGTGATGGAGATCACGTTGGTCGGAATATAGGCACTCACGTCGCCGGCCTGGGTCTCGATCACGGGCAACGCCGTGAGGGAGCCCCCACCCTGCTCGTCGGACAGCTTGGCCGCCCGCTCCAGGAGCCGGGAGTGGAGGTAGAACACGTCGCCGGGGTACGCCTCGCGACCCGGCGGGCGGCGCAGCACCAGCGAGAGCTGCCGGTAGGCCTGGGCCTGCTTCGAAAGGTCGTCGTAGACGACCAGGGTGGGCTTGCCCTGCCACATGAAGTGCTCGGCCAGGGCGCACGCGGCGTACGGTGCGATGTACTGCATGGGAGCGGGATCGGACGCGTTGGCGGCCACGACGATGGTGTAGTCCATCGCGCCATGATCTTTGAGCGTCTCCACGACCGAGGCCACCTTCCCCGCCCGCTGCCCGATGGCGCAGTAGATGCAGATGACGTCGGTTTCCTTCTGATTGATGATCGTGTCGATGGCGATGGCCGTCTTGCCGGTGCCGCGGTCGCCGATGATCAGCTCCCGCTGGCCCCGACCGATCGGGATCATGGAGTCGATGGCCTTGACCCCCGTCTGGAGCGGCTCGGCAACGGGCTGACGAAGCACGATTCCGGGCGCGACGATGTCGATGGGGCGGGTCCCCTCGGCGTCGATGGATCCCAAGCCGTCGCTGGGTTCGCCCAGGGGGTTCACGACCCGGCCCAGGTATGCGGATCCCACCGGAACCTCCAGCACGCGGCCAGTGCGTCGGACCTGGTCGCCCTCGGCGAGGCCGGTCCATTCACCCATGATCACGGCCCCGATATTGTCCTCTTCGAGGTTCAGGGCCAACGCGGTGACGACGTCACCAGTCTTGGTGGCCTTGATCTCCAGCATCTCGCTGGCCATGGCGTTGGTCAGGCCATAGATGCGGGCGATCCCGTCCTTGACCTCGAGGACCTCCCCGACTTCTTCGGCCTGCAGCTCATCCTCGTAGTTCTCGATCTGCTTCAGGAGGACGTCTTTGATCTCGCTGGCCCGAAGCCCAGATTCGTTTGCCATCGTCTTCTACTCGTGGTCGAGTGTGTCACGGAGCTCCGACTGGAGCTTCCGGCATCGATTCCTCAGCTATCCCGCCTGGGCGGGCTCGTTCGTTTGGTCGCCATCGGGCAACTGCGCATCGAGCAAGGAACGGCGGATGCCATTCAGGCGTCGACGCAAGGTACCGTCGTAGACCGTGTCTCCCGTCTTGAGCATGATCCCGCCCAGCACGTCCGGCTTCACCCGCACGTGGGCGACGGCCTCCCTGCCGAGCATCTCGGACAAACGCAACGTGAGACGCTGCATGTCCTCTTCACTGAAGTGACGCGCCACCGTGACTTCCACGTGCGTCCGGCCCAGGTGGTCGTCCAGCAGGTCCTGGTAGGCGCTCGAGATCTCCTGGACGAGGCGCTGCCGACGCTTGTCGATCACCAGCTGAATGAAGTTCAGCACGTTCTTCGGCAGCCGGTCTCCCAGCACCGAGCGCAGCACCTTCTTCTTCTCGTTCGAGTCGATCCGAGGCGTCTCCAGGAACAGCTTCGCCTGGGGATTCTCAGCGAGAAGCCGCGCCACCGCTTCCAGTGCCACGCCGTATTCGTCCCGCTGGTCCGTCCTGGCCGCCAGGTCGAACAGGGCCTCGGCGTAGCTCCGGGCTACCGTCTCGTCCCTCACGCCCCGTCCGCCTTGCGCTGCAGGCCGTCGACATACGCAGTGGCCAGCTGCCGGTCCTGCTCGGTGTCCAGTCGTTCACCGACGAGCCGGGACGCCACGGCCATGGCCAGGTCCACCGACTCCCGCCGCAGCTCGTCCAGAGCGGACTCCTTCTGACGGTCGATCTCGGACCGGGCCCGCTCGATCATGGCCTGGCTTTCGGACCGGGCCTTTTCCTCGATGTCCTTACGGACCCGCTCGCCCGCCTCCCGGCCTTCGGCCACGATGGCCTGGGCCTCCTGGCGCGCGACCGCCAACTGCTGTTTCTGCTCGGCCACCAGGGCCTGGATCTCGTCGCCGTGCCTCTGCGCGGCGTCGAGGGATTCCTGGATTCGCTGCTCCCGGGCATCGACCGCCGAGAGTATGGGCCCCCAGGCAAACCTGCCCAACACGAACAGCAGGAGCAGGAACACCACGATGGTCCAGATGCTCAGGCCCGGATTGATGCTGAACAGGGAGTTGCCCCCGCCAGCGCCGTGATCCTCCTGCGCCAGTGCGACCGCTGGGCTCGTTGCCAGCGCCAGCACGGCTGCGAGGAGCCTGTGTCGAACGTTCATCATCCTCTTCTCCGTTGGACGGGGAACCGGTGCTGCCAAGCGTCACCGTGGCCTGTCGAGACCGACGGTGGCTACCTGAGCGTTCGCTCGGCGTCGCCTGTTCGTCCCGACTAGAAGAACTTGAAGAGGAGGGCGATGACCAGACCGAAGAGGGCAGCACCCTCGATCAGCGCGGCAAGGATGATCGCCGCCGTCTGGATGGTTCCGGCCGCCTCGGGCTGACGCGCGATGCCCTGCACGGCGCCTTCACCGATGCGTCCGATGCCCAGACCGGCACCGATCACGGCCAGGCCGATACCGATGCCCGCGCCGAGCAGGCCCAGGTTGTTCTTGGCGGCCTCGGCGCTGAGCTCCTGAATCACGCTGAGCGTTGCATGCAGCATGGTTCTCTTCTCTTCCTCTAAGGGTTCAGGGTCCTGCTGTGAAATCCGTCGTGAATCGTGGCGTGTCGCCCTAGTGGGCGTGCCTGATCAGTCCGATGAACACGGACGTGAGCATGGCGAAGATGTACGCCTGGAGGAACGCCACGAAGACCTCCAGGATCATCACCGCCGTGGACATGGCGACACTCGCCCCCGCCACGGCAAACGAGCCGAACATGAAGATGAGTCCCAGCAGGGACAGCACCAACGTGTGCCCGGCGGTCATGTTGGCGAACAGTCGGATCGCCAGCGCGAACGGCTTGGTGAGCTTCCCGAGAAACTCCACCGGCGTCATGATGACCAGCATGATCGCCTGCCCCCACACGGGCATGCCCGGGGGTGCGTAGAAGATCGTCTTGGCGTAGCCCGACGGGCCCAGAGACCGCATACCGGTGATCTCCACGACGACGAACGTGACCAGTGCCAGGGCCGCCGTCACGGACAGATTGCCGGTGGCGGTGGCACCGAACGGCACAAGCCCCAACAGGTTCATGAACAGGATGAACACGAACAGGGTCAGGACCAGGGGAGCGAAGGCGTCCGCTCCGTGTCCGATGTTCGGTCGGATGACTTCGTTACGGAAGTAGAGGATCAACGCCTCCATGGCGTTGCCGAAGCCGCTGGGGGCCTTCCCGTCCTTCTTCCTCGTGATGGCACGAGCCGCACCGACGAACAGGACGATCGAGATCAGGGCCGCGATCAGCAGGAAGACCACGTGCTTCGTCGGCGAGAAATCGATGGTCAAAGGACCCAGCTGGACCGGATCCCACTGGGGCAGATGGACGACGTAGTTGAAGAACTCGAGCTCGTGTCCGTCCGTCAGGTGATGCATGAGCATGCCCTGAAGGTCGGGACCGGCGTCCGCCGCGGCCTCGGCGCCGTGGCCGGCCGCTTCCTGGCCGTGGTCGGCCGCTTCCTGTACCAAACCGAATAGAGTTCGGATCATCCGTTGATCGTCCTGGCCGGCTTCTCCTTGAAGAAGACCGGCTCAACCAGTAACAGGCCGAAGAAGAACCCGGCCAACGCCAGGAGCGTAGGAATCGGCGCGACCCGTTCCGCTCCTATCAAAAAGAACGTGGCGACACCGATGATCACCATGCGAACCAGGGTTCCGCCTGCCCATACGGCGAGGAACCGGTCCATCCGGTCCCGCCAGCGCACGAGCAGGCCAAACGCGAACACCTGGATCGGGTACGCGATCAAAGCGGCGAGCGCCACGCCCGCCCTTCCGCGGTCGTCGAGAAAGGGCCAGAGCACCGCCAGGCACAGGAGCAGTAGCGTCAGCGCTACGCCGGCGTACCGAGCGACGTTCTTCAGTGGTCCCCCTCTTCAGACTTTCGGCGCGGTTCGACGACGATGTGGAAGTACAGGCTATAGAAGCCCGCCGCCGCACCCACGAACGCACCGAGGATCAGAAGGATCGGCCCCGTGCCGAGCTTCGTATCGACCCACCAACCGGCCAACAGGAACAGGAGTGTGGAAAGGGCCCAATTCAGGCCGTATCCCATGTACCTGCCCGTCTCCAGGAACGGGCTGGTCTTCTCGGGCACTCCGCCCTCGTCTTCCTTCATGCCGTCGAGATGCTCCGCACGTAAGGCTGTCAGCCAGCGGAAACTAGAAACTTGTGAAATTTTTCGCAAGCGCTGTCCGATCCCGAAACCAGGGGGATTCCGACGGCCGCCATTCGAGCGCGGAAGCGGTTGACGGTCTTCGACTTCGGCGCCTATTGTCGATCGCGAAGCAGCGACCGTCGGCAGAGCGGAGGTGCCTCGACGCCGAAGGGCAGCATGGGCTCGCAACCCTCGCGAAACCCGGAACGGATGCCCGAGAGGTCCCCCACCGTCAACACGCCCCGGTCGGGCGGTGTCCTCCAAACGTGATCGCGCATCCGTGGACGGACCCGACGTCGGGATCCCGTCCCGTGGTTTCGGGTACCGGATCGGATTGGGTCATATCGCGAGTGGCGGACCGGCCGATGTCCGGAAGCGCCGCTGAATCGGACCAGCTACGGAGTCGGTGGGGACAGTACCCATATGAGTGAAGAGACGGCGGTTCAGGACCGGGACGTTGAGCTCCTCGAGCGGGTCGGTCAGGTGGCCGATGGGCTCCGGAGCGAGGTGGCGAAGAGAATCGTCGGCCAGCATGAGGTCATCGACGGGCTCCTGACCGGACTCCTGGCCAACGGCCACGCGCTGCTGGTGGGAGTGCCGGGCCTCGCGAAGACCCTCCTGGTCTCCACGGTCGCCGAGGCGCTGGACCTGGAGTTCAGCCGAATCCAGTTCACGCCGGACCTCATGCCCACCGATATCACCGGAACCGAGGTCATCGAAGAGGACCGTACCTCGGGTCGACGGGTGTTTCGGTTCGTCAGGGGCCCGATATTCGCCAACATGATCCTCGCCGACGAGATCAACCGGACCCCGCCCAAGACCCAGGCGGCCCTGCTGCAGGCCATGCAGGAACGATCCGTCACGGCGGGCTCCGAAACGTTCTCTCTGGCCCCGCCGTTCTTCGTGCTGGCCACGCAGAATCCCATCGAGCAGGAAGGCACGTACCCTCTGCCCGAAGCCCAGCTCGACCGGTTCATGCTCGAGCTCGAGATCGGATACCCATCCCGGGACGAGGAGGAGGAGATCGCGCTCCGGACGACGGGCGACGAGCTCCCGACGATCCGGTCTGTGGTGTCGGCGGAGGAATTGATCGAGATCCAGCACCTCGTGCGTCGTGTGCCCGCTCCCCCGTCCCTGATTTCGTACGCGGTGCGAGTCGCCCGGTCCACCCGACCCAGCGAGGACGGCGCCCCGGGGGTCACGGGGAAGTACGTGAGCTGGGGTGCGGGTCCCCGTGCTTCGCAGTTTCTGGTCCTGGGGGCCAAGGCCCGGGCGGCCGCTCGAGGCGATGCTCTACCCTCTTTCGATGACGTCCGGGCGGTGGCTCCGGCCGTGCTCGCGCACCGGGTCGTGTTGAACTTCGAAGCGGAAGCCGACGGCCGGGTCACCCGGGACGTCGTCCGCGAGATCCTCGAATCGACCAAGGAATGGACGTAACACCCAGGCGGGACCTGGACCGGAACGCCGACCCCGGGGAGCACCCTCCAAGTACCGATTCGGGATCGGGGACGTCGGCATGACCGCCGTCGCCCTGACCGTGGCAGCCCTGTTCCTCTTCGCTTCCGCTCTGCTGTCCGCGTCCGAAACCGCCGTCTTTTCCCTGACCTCCTCTTCGCTCCGCACCCTGGAGGACGAGGGGTTCCGGTTCGCTCCGGGCCTGCTGACCCTCCGACGGAACCCGAGACCGGTCCAGGGAACCATCCTCTTCCTGAACACGGTCGTGAACGTGTCGGCGGCCGGGGTCGTCGTGGCGGACACGACGGCGACTCGGGGCACGGCGGGCGTCTTGATCGCCCTCCCGGTGTCCGCCCTGGTGATCTACCTGTTCGGTGAGTTGGTGCCTCGGGCTTCGGCGGCCCGGCGCCCGGTGCGTCTGGCCCTGGGCGCGGCGCCCCTGCTCCTGGTTCTGACCCGGCTGTTCCGCCCGCTGGTGGGCCCCCTGGGACGGCTGGGCGGCCTGCTGTCCCAGGGCGAAGAAGCACCAGGGTCCAGCCGGGAAGAACGGCAGGTCATGGAGATGAGCGCCATCGGACAGGAGGAGGGGGTGGTGGGTGACGCCGAGCGGCGCCTGGTGGAACGCGCGTTCCGGCTGGACGAGCTCACGGTGTGGGACGTCATGACCCCCCGGGTGGACATCTTCGCGTTGAAGGACTCCCGGACCCTCGAAGAGATCGTGGGCGAGCTGTCCGGTGTTCCCTTCTCCCGGATCCCGGTCTATGCCGACAGCGTCGACACGATCACGGGTGTGCTCTACGTGCGTGACGCGTACCAATTGTACGCCGCCGGGAATCGGGATGTCCCCCTCAGTCGCATCGCTCGGGAGCCCTACTTCGTGCCGGGGAGGCTTTCCCTGAACCATCTGCTCGAGAACTTCCAGGCGCGGCGGATCCACATGGGGATCGTGGCGGACGAGTTCGGCGGCACCGACGGGCTCGTGACCCTGGAGGACGTGCTCGAGGAGTTGGTGGGCGAGATCGTCGACGAGACCGACGTCGACGAAGAAGAGCTGATTCGGGTGTCCCGCACGGAGATCGTCGTCGACGCCGGGATCGACCTGCGGGAGATCAACCACGCGTTCAACGTCACCCTGCCCCAGCTCGAGTTCAGGTCGCTCAACGGCTTGATCCTCGAGGAGCTGGGCCACGTGCCGGACAAGGGCGAGATCCTGCGTCTCAGCGGGCTGGAAATCGAGATGCTCGAGGCCAGCGACACCCAGGTCCTGCGGGCCCGCCTCCGGAAGGTACCGCTCTCCGGCGACCCGGGGGGGAGCTGAAGATGGCGCTGCTGATCGAGATCAACGGAAAGCGGCCCACCATAGCGCCGGACGCGTTCCTGGCGCCGACGGCCGTGCTGATCGGCGACGTCACCGTCGGACCCCAGGCCAGCATCTGGTTCGGGGCCGTGCTCAGAGGCGACGACCCGGACAACGGCATCGTGATTGGAGCCAGGACCAGCGTCCAGGACAACTGTCTCGTACACGTCGGAGCCTGGGGGCCCACGACGGTGGGGACGGATGTGACCGTGGGTCACGGAGCCAAGTTCGAGAGTTGCAGCATCGGCGACGGGTGCATCATCGGGATGAACGCGGTGATCCTCCAGGAGGCCCGGGTCGGCGACGAATGTGTCATCGCGGCCGGGTGCGTCGTCCTGGAAAAGGCCGACGTACCGGATCGAAGCGTCGTGGCCGGCGTCCCGGGCCGTGTCCGGAAAACCCTGACCGGATCCGCCGCCACCTGGATCGCCCGGGGCGGGCGGCACTATGTCGAGCTATCGCGCCAGTACCTCGCAGCCGGCGTGGGGCGAGTCGAGGACGCGCGCCTCGTTTCGGAGGAACCCGCGCCATGAGCGGGAATCCGGATCCCGGACGACGTCCGGATTCAGCCCCCCTTTCCGGTGGCGGCCCCGACGTACCGGACCCGGACGCACCGACGGCCCGGGTCTGCGAGCTGTGCGGTGGCCCGGCCCTGGAGCGTCACTGCAAGATCGTGTGTATGAACTGCGGGTTCGTGCGAGACTGCTCGGATCCCTGAAGCTTCTCCCCTCCGGCTCCATCCCCCGCCCGGTCCGGCTTCGAAGCACCCATCGCAAGCGAAGGACGACCATGGAATTCCTGGAACTGCACGACGCACCCACGGTCATCGCCATCCGGATCGATGGCAAGATCGTGGCCGAGGACATGGAGGAGATCTCTCGGAGGGTCGAGGATATCGCCAACCGAGGAGACAAGGTCCGGATCTACGTGGAAGTGGAGGCGTTCCCCACTCTGACCTGGGACGCCCTCAAGGAGGACCTGGGCCTGGGGATTCGCCATTTCCGCGACTTCGAGGCGAAGATCGTAGTGACGGACATGAGCTGGACGGAGCCGGTCGCCCGGTTCTTCGACGCGGTCTTCCCGTCCATCGACCTGCGGGTGTTTCCCACCGCTCAACGGCAGCAGGCGCTGGCCGCGGTCCGGGGAGAACCTACGCCGACCTGATTCGGTCGCTGCCGAGGATCTCCCGGGTCGCCGATCGGGTGAGATCCGGCGACCCCATGGAACAAGATCCCCGCCCGGGATCCGTCAGTTGGAGGCCAGCATCTCTTCCCGGGCCTCGAACAACTGGAGCCGTCGCTCGATCACGGATTTTTCCCGCTCTGCGACGCGGCGATCCCGGTCGAACAGATCCTTCTGCGCCTCCAGGGTCTTCTTCTCCAGCTCCGACAACACCTGGGCTCCCCGGGGGCCAGCGTTGGACCCGGACAGGCGGTCCCGTTGGACGGCCAGCTCTCGTTCCAGGTCGAAGGCCTTCTGGGCCGCTCGCGCCCGCTCGACGCCCGCCTTGGCCAGGTCTTCCTCGGCCTTGCGCAGGTCCCGCTCCCGTTCGTGAAAGCGCTTCAGCTCCTCCAGGGCGTCCTTCTCGGCCTCCAACGCCACCTTTTCGGCCTCACGCCCATCGTCGTCGGCCAGATCGATCTTCTTTTTGATCAGGTCGATCTCCTGCTGGGTCAGCTCGGCGTACCGGTTGCTGTTGTCGCGACCCACCTTGGCGCGGTCGGCCTGTAGCGTCGACCGATCGACGAGTCCCGCGATCAGCGCGCGGTCGGCGTCGATCTCTTCTACGGTTCGGAAGGGCACGATGGCGAGGGCGCTGTCCGAGGGCTCGAGCAGAGACGCATCGGACATCTGGGCGGTCGCGCCCGGCGACGCCGCCAGCAGAAGCGACAGGGACAGGACTCCCAGGACGAAACGCAGCATGGGGACCTCCAGGAGGGCGGGTGGGCGACGGATGGCCGTCCTGGCTGGCCGCGGCTCCACCCCGGTCTATGCGTTCAAGAGGGGCCCCCCGGGAACACCACGCAAGTGGATCATCGGCCTACGCCGCACCCAGTGGCCCTTGGGCTCGGGTGGGACCACGGCGTCCCTCGTCAGCCCACCGTCATGCCCAGCATGTTGACGAAGTACCACTCCAGGATCCGGCCGCCCCAGGCGTAGGTGACGGCGGCGCCCGCCGCCAGGAAGATTCCGAACGGCACGAGCTTCCCCGTCTTCCAGGAAATGGGTCCGAAGACCACGGCGCCCAGCAAGGCGCCGATGAACAGCGTCAACAGAACCCCGGCCGGCCCCAGGAACGCGCCGACCATTGCCATCATCTTGATGTCGCCCCCGCCCATGGCCTCCTTCTTGAACGCCCACTTGCCCCCGACGGCCACGGCCAGCAGCACGCCGAGGCCCAGGGCGGCGCCGCCCAGGGACTGCATCCACGTGGGGCCACCGTCCAGGAACGACAGGGCGAACCCAAGGACGAGCCCCCCGAGGCTGAATTCGTCCGGAATGATGTAGAAACGGGCGTCGGTGAGGGCGATCCCGAAAAGAATCGTCAGGAACAGGCTTCCCCGCAGCGCCTCGGGGGTGGGTCCGTAGCTCAGGAACATGCCCGCCCAGATCAGGGCGGTGGCCAGTTCCACGAGGGGGTACTGGATCGAGATCCTGGTATCGCACCCCCGGCACCGGCCCCGCAGCAGCAGCCAGCTCAACACGGGGATGTTGTCGAACCACCGGATCTGCGCCCCACAGGATCCGCAATGGGACGGCGGCCGAACCACCGATTCGTTCTTGGGCCACCGGAGCGTGCACACGTTCAAGAAGGAACCGAAAAGCAGTCCCATGAGTCCGGCGATGAGCGCCACCGTGGTGGCATCAGGCATTGGGTCCGTTCCTTGTCAACGCGTAGAGCAGGATGGCGCCTGCCACCCCTGCATTCAGGGACTCCGCCCCACCGGGCATGGGGACGGCGACCCGGACGACGGCCGCCTCGTCGACGGCCGGCCGGACGCCCCGGGCCTCACTGCCCACCGCCAGCGCCCATCGCGGGTCCGTCGCGGCTTCCGCGACGTCCGTGCCGTCCGCAGTCGCGGCCAGCACCTGGAGCCGGGTCCCCTCCAACCATGATCGGACGTCGGGCCACCGGGCCTGAGCGATCGGGACCCGGAAGCAGGCCCCTGCGGCACTCCGCACGGCCTTCGGGCTCCAGGGGTCGGCGCTGCCGTCCAGCACGACCACCCCGTCCAGGTCGAAGGCGAACCCCGCCCGGATCAGCGTACCGAGATTGCCCGGGTCCTGGATGCCGTCGGCCAGCAGCACCCGACCGGGATCGGGAAGCGCGTCGAGATCGGAAGCGGGCTGGGCGACGACCAGGAGGACTCCCTGGGGCGCCTCCGTGGACGCCACGCCCTCGAGCACCGGGTCCGACTCCCAGACGAGCTCCACCCCCTTGCCCTCCAGGACCGCTGCAAGCGCGACGCCCCGTTCGGTCCGACGCAGCCGCGGCGAGCACAGGGCCCACCGGGTCGATACGTTGGACGCCAGTGCGTCCTCCACCCCCCGGAGACCCTCGACCAACACGAGCCCTTCGCGCTCGCGGGTCTTTCGCTTCTGCAACCGAGCGAGTTGTCGACGTCGCCCGTCGCTCAAGCCCATGGTAGTTTCGCTCACGTCGTTCGCTGCCCCCCGACCGGGGCCCATCGATTCACCCACGCCCGGGAACGGGGTCCGCCGTGCCGATGCCGATCGCGTTGACCATCGCCGGGAGTGACTCCGGGGGCGGGGCCGGCGTCCAGGCGGATCTGAAGACGTTCCAGGCGTTCGGCGTGTTCGGCACGAGTGCCATCACGGCGGTCACCGCTCAGAATACGCTCGGGGTCCACGCCGTGCACCCGGTCCCGGTCGACCTGGTCCAGGCCCAGATCGACGCCGTGGCGACCGACCTGCGCCCAGCGGCGCTCAAGACGGGAATGCTGGCGACGGCGGAGCTGGTCACGGCCGTGGCTCAACGGATCGAGGCCCACGCCCTGGAGAACCTGGTGGTGGACCCGGTCATGGTCTCCACCTCCGGCCACCTGCTGCTCGAGAGCGGCGCCCAGGCCGCGGTCATAGACCTGCTGATCCCCGCGGCCCGACTCGTCACGCCCAACATCCCGGAGGCCGAGCTCCTGACCGCCCGGTCCGTAGCGGACGAGGCGGACATGCTGGGGGCGGCCCGGGAGCTGGTCGGCCGGGGTGCCGGTGCTGCGCTGATCAAGGGGGGGCATCTCGAAGGCGCTGAGCTGATCGATCTGCTCTGGGACGGAGAGCAGGTGCATCGTTGGGTCCGTCCCCGGGTGGCGACGCGACACACCCACGGGACGGGCTGCACCCTGTCCGCCGCCGCCTGCGCGGGCCTCGCGCGAGGCGATTCCGTAATCGCGGCCGTGTCGGGGGCCCTGGATTACGTTGCCGCCGCGATTGCCCAGGCGCCCGGGCTCGGGGCCGGACACGGCCCCCTGGACTTCGGCTCGCCCGAAGGCGGACCCTGAGCTCAAGGCGTCGACGGTGACGCCTCCGCCTCGTCCATCCGCCTCAAGACCCCCCGGATGATGGCCTCGAGGGCACCCGCGGCCATGCGGCCGACCTCCATGACCTCGGAGTGGGCGAGCTCGTGTTGGCCCAATCCCGAAGCCTTGTTGGTGATCATGGAAAACGCCAGCACCCGGAGTCCGCTGGCCCGGGCCACGATGACCTCCGGGACCGTCGACATGCCGACGGCGTCCGCGCCGAGCCGGGCCAGCATGCGGATCTCGGCGGGCGTCTCGTACGACGGACCCAGCAGCGCGCAGTACGTGCCGCGGCTCATGGGCACCCCCGCCTCGGCGGCCGCCGACCGGGCCAGGGCCTGGAGGCGAGGATCGTAGGGCGCGCTCATATCCGGGAACCGTTCCTCCCCCCCCTGCACGGGGCCCGCCAGGGGGCTTCGACCCATGAGGTTGATGTGGTCGTCCAGCAGCATGATCGTGCCGGGCTCGAGATCGGAGCGGAGGCCACCCGCGGCGTTGGTGAGGACGACGCTCTCGATGCCCAGCGCGCCGGCGATCCGGACCGGGGCCGTAACGATGTCGGAGCCGTATCCCTCGTAGTAGTGGAACCGACCGGACTGAACCAGGACCGAGCGTCCCTCCAGGCGACCCCCGATCCACCGACCCGCGTGCCCTGCTACGCCGGAGGCGGGCATTCCGGGTATCTCGTCGAAGCCCACCACCACGGGCTCGTCCACCGCCGCAGCCAGGGGTCCCAGGCCCGACCCCAGGACCAGGAGCGCGTCGGGCGCGAAGCCGAGCCGGGACCGGAGCGTCTCCGCCGCGGCCCGGGCATCGAAGCCGCCCGGGGATCCGCTCATACGAACATCCCCGCCACCGCCCCGGTCATGAATGCCGCCAGCGAGCCGGCGATCATGGCCCGCAGACCGATCCTGGACAGGTCGTGGCGTCGGGAGGGCGCGATGCCACCGATGCCGCCGACCTGAATGGCGATCGAGCTGAAGTTGGCGAAGCCGGACAGGGCATAGGTCGCGATGATGACCGATCGAGGGGAGATATCCGCCCCGGAGTTGAGCAGGTCCGACAGCGCGAAGTACGCGAAGAATTCGTTGAGCACCGTCTTCAGGCCCATCAGGCTGGCCACTACGGGGGCGTCGGCCCAGGGAACGCCCATGAGCCACGCCAGCGGCGCAAGCGCGTAGCCCAGGATCAACTCGATGCTGAGCCCCTCGAAGCCCACCAGACCGCCAACCCAGCCGATCATCGCGTTGGCCAGGGCGACCAGGGCGATGAAGGCCAGCAGCATCGCGCCCACGTTGAGCGCCAGGTGCAGGCCCTCGTGTGCGCCTCGAGCCGCGGCGTCGATGGTGTTCACATCGATGCGCTCGACCTCCAGGTCCAGCGTGCCGGCGGTCTCGGGCACCTCCGTCTCGGGGTACATGAGCTTGCCGATGGCCAGGGCGGCCGGCGCCGACATGACGCTCGCGGCCATGAGGTGGCCAGCGATATCGGGGAAATAGGCCACGAGTAGGCCCACGTAAGCGGCAAGCACCCCCCCGGCGACGGTGGCGAACCCGCCGGTCATGACGGTCATCAGCTCGGACATGGTCATGTCCTTCACGTACGGCTTGATCAGGAGCGGCGCCTCGGTCTGACCGACGAAGATGTTGCCGGCGGCGGACAGCGTCTCGGCACCGGATGTGCCCATGGTCCGCTGCATCACCCAGGCCACCCCCTTCACCACCCACTGCATGATGCCCATGTAATACAGGACCGTCATCAGCGAGCTGAAGAAGATGATCGTGGGCAGCACGTTGAACGCGAAGAACGCCCCGGTCTGGGCCACCTGGCCCGGAACCACCTCGATGGGTGCGTTGCCTGGCTCTCCGATGCCGATGGGCACGTTGTTGTAGATCAGGTCTCCGAAGATGAACCGGGCCCCCTCCTCGGTGAACCCGAGCAGGGCGATGACCACACCGTTCACGCTGTCGAAGATGCTCAGGCCCACGGGCGTCCTCAGGATGAACAGGGCGAAGACCACCTGGAGGGCCAATCCCCAGAGCAGCACCCGCCAGGGGACCTTGTCCCGGTGTACGCTACCCAGCCAGGCCAGACCGAGAAGGGCCAGGATCCCCAGCAGAGCCCGGGCCCGGTCCCAGAGGGGCGTGTCCAGGGACTGCCCCCGGCCTAGCCGAGACGCGTCGTCCTGGTCCTGCCGAGCGGCGACGACGGTTTCGGCGGCTTCCGTTGTGGGCTCGGGGGCGACCAGCGGTACCGGTACGAGCGAAGCCCGTCCCGGGCCACCGTCGGCAACCGTGATTGCTGTGGCCTCGGTGTCGTCGGGGGACCCGACGTCCGCGGCATTCCCGCCGAAGGCGGTCGAGACCACGCCAACGGTGAGCAGAACCGCGGACAGTCCCCAGAGCGTCTTGATCCCCATCGGGAGTCTCGTCATACCCGTCCTCTCGTTCTCATGGCGCGGCGGGTGACTACCACCATCCGCGGTGGGGGATCTGGCTGGCATCCAGCTTCACGTGGGCACGCTTCGCGGTCACGAGGGTCCGATTCTCGAAGAGCTTCACCAGGAAGACCCCGGCGACGAACCCGCCGATGTGGGCCACGAACGCCACACCGGAGGCCGCGCCCTGCAGGGCCTCTGAGAGGAGCTGGATCGTGTACCAGTACACGAGATAAACCCAGGCCGGCACGTCGGCGAAGAAGAACAGGATCACGATGATGAACAGGGTGCGAATCTTGGTCCGGGGATACAGGACCAGGTAGGCGCCCATGATCGCGCTGATTGCGCCCGAGGCCCCGACCGTCGGGATCAGGGAACCGGGGTCCGAGAGTACGTGGGCCAGGCCCGCGATGGCCCCCGTGAGCAGGTAGAAGACCAGGAAGCGCAGGTGCCCCATGGAGTCCTCGATGTTGTTCCCGAAAATCCAGAGGAACCACATGTTGCCGATCAGGTGCATCCAGCCCCCGTGGAGGAACATGGAGGTGAACAGCGTCGGCCAGGTGAAGACGTCGGTCCTGCATCCGAGGGTGTCGGTCAGGGCGATCTCGGTGCCGTAGGGCACCGAGCCGGTGATCTCCCCGGGGATCGCTCCGAACGCGCAGATGGATCGCACGAGGGGCCCCTCGGACAGGCCGGCCCCCTGCAGGTACACCCAGGCGAAGACCGTGACCGCGATGATCCCCAGGGTGAAGAAGGGGAAGATCTCGGTGGGGTTCTCGTCGCGGAGTGGAAACATGGTGGCCTGTGTGTGCTGGCTCGAAGATCCGGTGCCATTCGAGCGCCGATGCGCCCGGCCCAGCCGCGTTGCGGCTCCTCGCAATGGCGCTGCCATTCCTCGTCGCCACGCCTCGCTGGATCCGGCGCCTCGACACTCTCGGTGGCTACAGGACCTTCGAGCCACCACACCAGAGTATGCCGCCATCCGTGCACGGGCCAGCGCCCTGCCACTCCGGCGGGAATCGGTCAGGTTCCCTCGCGATCGCCGCCACTTTGGCGGGAAAAACGCGGGTTCGAGCGGGCACGCCTGTTGCTACTACGGCTGTCGGCTTGTGGCGCCCGGTCTCTCGATCCGGCGTCCCCGTCGAGCGAACAAAGCGCCCCGACACCCTCGGAGCGCTCCCGATAGATGATGAACTCGAAACCGTACTCGAACGAGGAGTGATAATGGGAAAGGTGATCGGAATCGACCTGGGCACGACCAACTCCGTGGTTGCAGTCATGGAGGGTGGCGAGCCGGTCGTGATCCCCAACTCTGAAGGCGGCCGCACGACCCCGTCGGTCGTCGCGTTCACGAAAGACGGTGAGCGCCTCGTCGGCCAGGTGGCCCGACGTCAGGCCATCACCAACCCCACCAACACGATCTTCTCCATCAAGCGCTTCATGGGCCGAAAGCAGGACGAGGTCCAGGAGGAAGAGAAGTTGGTGCCGTACGACGTCGGTCACGACTCCAAGGGCCGGGTGGAGGTCACGATCCCGAACCTGGGCGGCGAGAAGCTGACCCCGCCGCAGATCAGCGCCATGATCCTGCAGAAGATGAAGCAGACGGCGGAGGACTACCTCGGACAGGAAGTCACCGAAGCGGTGATTACCGTGCCGGCGTATTTCAACGACTACCAGCGTCAGGCCACCAAGGACGCGGGCAAAATCGCGGGACTCGACGTCAAGCGGATCATCAATGAGCCCACGGCGGCCGCCCTCGCTTACGGCCTGGACAAGGACGCCGACGAGAAGATCGCCGTGTTCGACCTGGGTGGCGGCACGTACGACATCTCCATCCTGGAGCTGGGCGACGGCGTCTTCGAGGTGAAG
>CAJIAX010000281.1_pt1 | contig 22090 bp, 14 predicted proteins | sample 9199251 | NCBI WGS metagenome assembly CAJIAX01 (sample SAMEA7708287, study PRJEB35096) | sediment metagenome | biome: marine neritic benthic zone biome [ENVO:01000025]; feature: sediment [ENVO:00002007]; material: shallow marine sediment [ENVO:03000034] sea grass bed [ENVO_01000059] ... | reverse complement strand
TCCTCAGGGCTGATCCGCATCGCCGGCGGGCGAGCGCTGCAGTGCGGGTCCCGGCTTCTTTGGTAGTACGAGGCGACCAGACGGGCCTGCCCTCGATGGCGCAGGGCAGCAGAGGCCCGAACGGTGCCGCCGATGCCGAAGTTGTAGCTCCGGCCGGAGTCCGGGAGTCCATACTGGCGGATCAATCCCGATCCGACCGCGCCCAGCCAAGTCGGCCCCGTTACGGTACCATGGGCGTGAACAGGGCGTGCCGCTCGGTTTCGCGTGTCACGCGCCACATGGCCGCTTGCCGGGCCCAGGCGACCAGACCCGCCTGCCGCTGCTTGTCCAGGAGGAGCCCGTCGATGCCGTATCGATCGAGCAAGGAATCGGCTTCGAACCCGACGCCCAGCCAGAGGTAGTCCTGCCACTGTCCCGCCGGGTACAGCTCGACCCGCGTGTCGATGAAGACCCGTTGATGGGGGGCGGCCCACATCAGGTAGGATCCGGTGGCCTCGGAATGGAAGAGCCTCTGCGGCCGTGGCGATGCCCGCTCCAGATAGGTAACGACGTCGACCGGCGTTTCTGCGTTCACCAGCGGACGGAGTGCGGCGGGCCAGGGCAGAACCGGCTTGAGCCAGGGGGACGCCGCCACAACGAGCGCCGACCCGCCTACGACGACAGCCCGCACCCAGCGACCCCCCGTCGTTTCAAACCCATCATCAGCGGCCGCGATCCGGGGGACGCCGGCCAACGCCACGGCAAACCCGGGGGCGGTCACCATCGCGAACCAGACGCCGTGCCGGACCGCCGTGACGCCCAGCAGGAAGAACGCGACGCCCAGGAGCGCATCGGCTGCCGCCGGTCTGCCGGGGGCCCGGACCCAGGCCCAGCCCAACAACAGCGCGTACGCCCAGAACGCCCCGCCGAGGAAGGTCCCCGGGTAGGGGGGAAGCCACTCCACCACGATCGACTGGACGGCGTTGTCCGAGAGCAGTCCCGACAGGTACTCCAGCACGCCCACGCCCCTCGGATTCAACAGGACCGCCAGGACCGCTGCGCCGCACCAGAGGCCGAGGGTCAGGAACCTCGGTCGGTACCCCTCGTTCCGGCCAGCGTCCTGTTCCCCCGACGATCGAGGGTCGGAACCCGGGTCCCCGCCCCGACCCCAGCCTTGCCACCAGGGCTCCACCCACGTCCCCAATCCCACGAGGACGATCAGCATCAGGCCCAGGGGGAACGAACCGTGCACATTCACCCAGACGGCCATGAGCAGCGGCAAAACCCACAATCCCGGACCCGTTCGTCCGGTTCGCCAGATCGTGAGGATGTAGAGCACGCCTGCGAAGAGCGGCAAGGCGAAGACCTGGGAGCGGAGTCCCCAGCCCCCGGAAGCCACCGGTATGGTCACGAGCAGCGCGATGGCGCTGAGGCCCGGGCGACCGGTCATCCGAACGCAGAGGCGCAGCAGGGTGCCCATGGCCGTCGCCACCAACCCTGACGCCAGCACGATCATCAGGGACATTCCGCCCACGACGAAGACGCCATACAGCGCCACCTGGGCCAGCCAGGGCTGGTTGAACCACCCGGCCCCGTCTCGGGTGAACGAGAACACGTCGACGGTGGGAATGGCGCCGGTTTGCACCATGAGGCGACCCATGGCCAGGTGCCACCAGGAGTCGTTGGGCGAAACCGGCAGGAGGAACACCCGCAGGGCCACCGCGATGAAGACCGCCGCGACCAGAAGGTGGGACGTACCGGGGAACAAGCGCCTGGGCATGCAGCCATGTGGGCACCGGCCGCGACCGCACGCAACCCCGAAGTGTCGATGGCATGGAGCGAACGGAGGCTCGCTGGAGAACAGGCCGCATGCGTCGGACTGGCCACGAGTGCGTGGCGTGCCACAGTTTGGCCCCTGCGTTCGCAGGTCCCGCCTCTTCCGTCAGGAGACCCCATGCCCGCCGAAACCGTGCTCGCCGAAGCCACGTTCAACCGCAAGGTGCGGAGCTACTGGCTGCTCTCCGGCTCGCTACTTTGTGTCGTAACCATCGTGGGGATTCCCCTGCTTCCGATCTGGCTCTTGTTCGGCCACTACTTCACCGAACGCTACCTGCAGCACATGAGCTGCGTGCTCACGGACCGTTCTCTGAAGGTGAGCCGGGGCATCTTCGTCAGGCAGGAGAAGACCGTGCCCCTGGACAAGATCACGGACCTGGGGCTGGTGGAAGGCCCGATCATGCGGCACTACGACCTGCAAGCCATCTCCATCGAAACGGCGGGCCAGTCCGGAGCCGGAGCCCTGGTGCGGCTCGTGGGAATCGAGAATACCCGGGGCTTCCGGGACCGGGTGCTGAAGCAGCGGGACCAGGTGGTCACCAGCGGTGGTGAGGCCGCGCAGCCCGTGCTGGCGGCGCAGGCGCAGACGGACGATACGGCCGTGCTGGTGGAGATCCGGGACGCGTTGCTGCGTATCGAGAAGCGGCTTCCCCCGGACGCTGGCTGACCACGACCTGTGGCGGCTCGACGGATGACAACGCTTGGGCCGCGCCTCGAGGTCCCCGGCTCTTGTCCCGGATCGACCCCGGGCCTACCGTCTCCGCCCGTTTCAGGCTCTATCACGCCACAGACCCGAGCGCCGCCGTGAGCACGCACCGCACACTCCCTCGTCTTGCGACCCGTCGTCCCTGGTCGCTCCTTCGCGTCGCCGGCCGGAGGCAGCCCGCCACTGTGCCCGGTGCCTCCCGGCTGGCCCTGATCCTGGCGGTGGCGCTGTCCACGCTGAGCTGGCCCGGAGACGCGACTGCCCAGGTGGACCCGGCCCTCTTCCAATCCATGAGCTACCGGAACATCGGGCCGTTCCGTGGCGGCCGGGTGACCACGGTAGCCGGCATTCCCGGGCAGCCGTTCACCTACTACATGGGCGCCACGGGCGGCGGCGTGTGGAAGACGACGGACGCGGGCACGACCTGGGAGAACATCTCCGACGGGTTTTTCAACACGACGGGCATCGGAGACGTCACCATCGCGCCGTCCGACCCCAACGTCGTCTACGTGGGCACCGGCGAGTCGCCGGTCCGGGGGGTGAAGACGTCCCACGGCGATGGGATCTACAAGTCCACGGACGCCGGCCAGACCTGGACCCACCTGGGTCTGGAAGCCACCCGGCACATCAGCCGCATTCTGGTGCACCCCACGGATCCTGACCGGGTCTGGCTCGCCGCGCAGGGCAATCCCTGGGGCCCGAACGAAGAGCGAGGTGTCTACTACTCGGAAGACGGCGGTCTGAGCTGGGAGAAGATCCTCTACGTGGACGACGGCGCCGGCATCGTCGACATGACCATGGATGCGTCCAATCCGGACAACCTCATGGCCACCTCCTGGGAGTTCCAACGCTGGCCCTGGGTGGTGAAGAGCGGCGGGCCCGGCAGCCGGGTCCACAAGACCACCGACGGAGGCGCCAGTTGGCGCGAGATCACCGCCGGCCTGCCCGACCTGAAGGGCAAGATGGGCATTGACTACTCGCCGGCGAACTCGGACATCGTCTACATGGCCATCGAGGCCGCCGACGGTCAGGGCGGTGTGTACCGCTCCGACAACGCGGGCGAGAGCTTCCGTCAGGTCAGCGACGACCCCCGGACCTGGGCCCGGGCCTGGTACTACATGCACATCGTGGCGGACCCCAGTGACGAGGACGAGGTCTGGGTCCTCAACTCCGGGGCCATCAAGTCCATCGACGGAGGCAGGACCTACACCCGTATTCCCGACAGCCACGTGGATCACCACGACATGTGGATCAATCCCGACGACAGCGACATCATGATCAACGGGAACGACGGGGGCGCCTCGGTCACCTTCAACGGTGGCCAGACCTGGTCCACCCTCCTGAACCAACCCACCGGGCAGATGTACCGGGTCATCGCCGACAACACCTATCCGTACCGGGTCTATTCGGGGCAGCAGGACGCGTCGGGCATCGTCATCGACAGCCGGACCCTGGGCGGCGGCATCGGCCAGACCCATTGGACCACGATCCGGTCCGGCGAGTCGGCCACGATCGCCTTCGATCCGGACGATCCGCAGTTCGTCTACTCCACCTTCTTCGCGAGCTTCCTGGGCGAATGGGACCGGGACACCAACAACTACCGCATGGTGCGGCCCTACCCCGAGCGCGTGACCGGCGAGGAGCCCGGCAACCTGAAGCTCCGGGCCAACTGGAACGGGCCGGTGACGGTGTCGCCTCACGACCCCACCGTGATCTACTACGGGTCCCAGTACCTGATGAAGTCCACCGACCGGGGCAACAGCTGGGAGATCCTGAGCGAGGACCTGACCACGAACGACCCGGAGAAGCAGGGCCGGGGGGGCTATCCGATCTCCAACGAGCAGATCACCGCCGAGAGCTACACCAACCTCTTCGACATCGAAGAGTCACCCCTGGTCGAGGGCGTGATCTGGGTGGGCTCGGACGACGGCCTGGTTCACGTAACCCGGGACGGCGGCCAGACGTTCGAGAACGTCACGCCCGAAGACCTGCCCGAGAGCATCATCAACGTGATCGAGGCGTCGCCCCACGATCCCGCCACTGCCTACTTCGCGGCCGCGGGATATAAGCTGAACGACTTCACGCCCCATATCTACAAGACCAACGACTACGGCCAGTCCTGGACCAAGATCGTGAACGGGATCCCGGGGAACACCTTCGCCCGCTCGGTACGCGAGGATCCGGACCGCCGGGGGCTGCTGTATGCGGGAACCGAGACGGGCGTGTTCGTCTCGTTCGACGACGGCGGCGTGTGGCAGGATCTGCAACTCGACCTGCCCGAGGTGCCCATCACGGACCTGCGGGTTCGCCAGCAGGACCTGGTGGTGGCTACCCAGGGCCGCTCGCTGTGGATCCTGGACGACCTGACGCCGCTGCATCAGATCAGCGACGACGTGGCTGCCGCCGCTGTCTACCTCTACGACCCCAGGGATCCCATCCGGAGCATCGCCCGGGGCTACTATGCCGAAGGCGGCCAGGGCGAAAACCCGCCCTCCGGCATGCAGGTGAACTACGTGCTGGGCGACGACGTGGCCGATGACGTGCCCATGTCCATGGAAATCCTGGACGCCTCGGGCCGGGTGGTGTTCGCCGAGCACTCGCCCGACGAAGGTGAGAACTGCGAGGCGTCACCCCGTCCGGAGAACCTGAAGCGGGGCGCCGGCGCCAACAGGTGGAGCTGGAACATGCAGGTGGGCCGGTTCGCCTGCCTGCCCGAAATCACTGCGACGTCGCCCGGGTTGAGCGCCTACCCGGCGGCCCCGGGCCCCTACCAGGTGCGCCTGAGCGTGGGCGACGTGACCCAGACCCGAGACTTCGAGATCCGGATCGATCCCCGCCTGGAGGGGATCACGGCCGACCCGATGGGCGCGTACGCCGAGCTGGATCAGCTTTCGGCGTCCCTCTTCGCCGCCGCCCAGGAGATGGAGCGGGGCGTGCTGGAGCTCCGTCAGGTCAAGCAGCAGCTGGACTTCGTGCTCGAGGTGGCGGAGACCCAGGTCGTGAAGGACGGAGGCGAGGCCCTGGACGAGACCATGGAGGCGTGGATCGCCCAGATCCTGCAAAAGGAGCTCAAGACCTTCCAGAACGCCTATCAGCACGAGGCCCGCCTGCTGATGAAGTACAAGGACCTGCTGGGGCGGATCGGGGGCGCCAACATTCCCGTCACGGACGGCGTGAAAGAGGTCACGGGGGACTACCTGGACACCTGGGCGGGCATCCAGGCCGAGCTCCAGGTGATCAAGAACGAGGACATCCCCGCCTACAATCAGATCCTGCGAGCCGCGGGGCTGCCGGAGATCTACCTGGCGACGCCGATCACGTAGGGGCGGCCCGGACGCGTGCGCCGGGTGGCGCCTGGACTGCCTTCCGATCGAGGGCTGGGTGGTGCCTCAGTCGTCTCTGAGCTGCCGATACAGCCACGCCTTCGCCTTGACCCAGTCCCGGCGGACGGTGCGTTCGGTGATCGACAGGGCCTGGGCGGTCTCGGCCTCGGTCAGGCCGCCGAAGAACCGGCATTCCACGACCTGTGTCAGGCGAGGGTCGATCTCGCTGAGGCGCTCCAGGGCCTCTCCGATGGCGAGCAGGTCCTGAGCCTTGTCCCGTGCCGGCACCTGCATTCGGTCCAGCGTGACCCGGGCCCGGTCCCCGCCCCGTTTCAGGGCCCTCTCCTGGCGGGCGTAGTCGATCAGGATCTGCCGCATGGCTCGGGCGGCCACGGCGAAGAAGTGCATGCGGTCGGCGTACTCGGACGTGTCCGAGCCGTTCAGCTTCAGGAACGCCTCGTGCACCACGGCCGTGGTGTTGAGCGTGCCCCCCGAGGGCAGGCGGTTCAACTGGCGATGGGCGATGATCTTCAGCTCGTCATAGGCAAGGTTCACGACGGTGTCGGCGGCCTTCTCGTCGCCGGCCCGCATGGCGCCCAGCAGCTGGGTGATCTCGGCTGGCTGGGGCTCGCTCATTCCGCCTCCGATCCCTCTTCCCCGGACGGCTCCAACTGCTCGATAAGCGACCGGATACGGTCGGCCTCGTTGGGCCGCTCGTGCTGCTCGCACTGGTCGAGGAGCCAACGAAGCTGGCTGATACCCGAGCTGTTCAACGGACCCGCGTCGGGTTGCGTGAAGTACCCGACCCCACGACCCCACTCGATGTTGGCGTTCACCGGCTGGTCGGCCAAGGACAGCGCGACGGAGAGCTTAAGGCGTGTCATGGCCTCGGACGCCACAGCGGCGGGCCCGGCGGCGCGATGGTGCTCGACGGACTCGCGGAACACCGTCGCCGCATCCGCCGGCCGGCCCCACACCAGGTACGCTCCGCCCAGTGCAGCGAGCCGGTTGGCGATATCGTCAACCCGCTCCGGGAACTCGGTGCGAACCGCCTCGATGTTTTCGAGCAGGAGCGCTTCGGCGCCGGCCAGGTCGCCCGCCCGCCCCAGGGTGCCGGCCAGGTTCGACCGAACCCTGAGGGTCGTCGGGTGGGCCGCTCCACTGAAGCGGTTGAGCACCTCGAGTGCCTCCCGATATGCGATCTCCGCCCCCTTGAGGTCCCCCTGCTGGCGCCGCACGATGGCCAGGTTGTTCAACGGGCTGGAGATCTCCGACGGCCCGGATGGATCGAGCGCCCGCCACCGGTCGACCACCTCGACGTAGATGGACTCGGCCACCGCCAGCTCCCCCAGGTTCCTGTAGATCTCCGCCCGCGTTCCCTCCAGGTTCAGCATGGCCGAAGAATTCGGGTCGGCTTCCTTGCCGATCAACTCCTTCGCGGCATCGACATGGACCAACGCGGCTTCGGCGTCCGCCCTCGCAAACGTTCGGCCGAGGTGGGCGCGTACGCGTCCCGCATCGGCTGACGCCGTATCGCCGAGCGCGACCCTGATCTGCCAGGCCTCCGTGAGCAGGACCGCCGCGGTTTCGAACCTGTATTCGTCGTTGGCGAAGACCCCCAGCATCGTGAGGCTCCTGGCCAGGGGGAGACCCGGCGCATGCTGCCGACTCAGGGCCTCGGCCCGCTCTACTGTCGTACGCGCCTTCATTCGGGCACCCACGGCGTCGTAGCCTGCACCGATCCAGACCAGCATGGGCGCGAGCGTCTCGGGATCGTTCGCGAGCCGAGTATCGGCCAGCTCCAACCCTCGGTCCAGCAGGTCCTCGGCCCGGTATTCCCCGCCCGGAGCGCCTTCGTACGGATCCGCGAATTCGAATAGGCTCAGGATCATTTCCGACACGTTCTGCGCACGTTCCGCTTCGGCGATCGCCCGCCGCGCCTGGATCTGAGTACTGGCGACCCCGAGGGCGATCGCCACGACGATCCCGATCGAAGCGAATACGGGGAGTCTGTGGCGTGAGACGAAACGCCCGACCACGTAGGCGCGACCCCGTCGCCGCGCCCGTACGGGCCGGCGGGTCAGGTGCCGGTCGATGTCCTCGGAGAGTGCTTCGGCCGACGAGTACCGCTGAGACGGCCGCCGACGAAGCGCCTTGAGGACGATACTATCCAGATCCCCACGAAGGCTCTTGGCCCATCGGTCGGCCGGGATCCCGGCGGTGCCCTCTCGGACCCGGTGGCTCGGCGTTGTCGGGTCCTCTTCGACAATTCGGCGGGTGAGCTGGGTTATCGTTGCCGGGTCGGACTCGTGGGGGCGGCTGCCCGTGAGCAGCTGATGCAGGATGACACCGAGAGCATAGACGTCCGTGGCGGTAGAGAGGGGCTCACCCGTGATCTGTTCCGGTGCAGCGTATCCCGGGGTCAAGGGCCGCCACTGGGTCTCGCCGACGCTTCCTGGACCCTCCAGCAGCTTGGCGATCCCGAAATCGAGGAGCTTCACGCTCCCGTCGTCGGCCACCAGGATGTTCGAGGGCTTGAGGTCTCGGTGGACTACGAGATTGCCGTGGGCGAACTGCACGGCGCCGCACACCCGCTGGAATAGCCGCAGGCGGTCCTCCAGCGACAACCGTCGCTCTCGACAGTAGTCGTCGATGGGGATGCCCTCGACCAGCTCCATGACCAGGTAGGGGAGGCCGTCTTCCGTGACCCCACCGTCCAGCAACCGGGCGATGCCCGGGTGCTGTAGCGACGCCAGGAGCTGGCGTTCACTCTGGAACCGGGTGACGGCCTCGTCGTCCGCGATTTCCCAGCGCAGGATCTTCAGGGCGACTTGCTGGGAAAAAGCACCATCCGCGCGCTCGGCCCGGAAGATGCGGCCCATGCCCCCATGGCCGATGGGCTCGACGATGCGGAAGGCGCCGATACGCTTCCCTTTTCGGGAAGGATGTCCGGCCAGCTTGCCCAGGATCGGGCCCAACTGCTCGCCGAATGCCTGCCCGACGGGAACCTCGAGGAAGTCGTCGCTCAACTCGGCTGCACGCAGGAGCCCCTCTACCTCCGTGCGCAGATCCGGATCCCCGGCACAGGCGGATTCCAGAAAGGCCACTCGGGCCGGTCCATCCAGTTCCTGGGCGCGATCGAAGATGACTTCTACGCGGGCCCAACTCGAGGCATCCATGGGGGCATTCGGGGTTGGGGGGACGCCTTTCTCAATATGGTTACGTGGTGGCGGCGGGGCCACGGTTTCCCAGGAGCGGTGCGGTAGCCGCTTGCTTGGTGGCGGGTGCCGAAATCAGGACTTTGTGAACTCGCCGCGCCGCCATGAAGACGAAAGCGCCCGAGCCGCCGACGGCCGCGATCAGGATCAGGAATCCGAGCGGGCCGCTGACCCAGATCAGGACCGCCACCGCAGAGAGGGTCGCGGCCGTGACCCATGAGAGGGCGCAGGTCACCAGCCCGAAACCCAGGAATCGGCACAGGCACTGACCGCCGGGTGAACCGAATCGACCTTCGGCCCTCCATCGAATCAGGGCCGCGAGCAAGAGGCCAATGATCATGCCCGTGGCGAACAGGGTCAGGAAGCTGGACCCCGAGAGGACGCTGAGCCCCCCGGATCGGCCCATCCCGATCCCTCCACCGATGAAACCGGCCGCGACGATGCCGCCCGCAGGACCACAGGCCTCGCCCAGTCGCGTCTCGGTGGGCGTTCCAGTGCCGGGAGGGTTCTGCTCCGTTCCTTTCTGGACGTTCATGGGGGCCTCCAGACTCGGGTCTCTCTACCTCTGATAACGAGATCTGGAGGTGAAAGAGGACATCCGGTTTCCTGGGGCGCGCGGCTGTGGGTCAGCCACCCCCGTCAGCCGTCGGACAAGGCCCCAAATCGAGCGGCGTTTTCCAGATCGCCCCGCTGCTCGTACAGGTCCCGGAGGTACCCGGCCGTTCGCCGTGACGTGGCGGCTTCGGGCCCCAGGGACGCGTCGATGGCCGTGTACGCTTCCGTCAGCAACGTCTCGGCCTCGTCCAGCTGACCGAGCTGCGTCAGGCACCGGCCCAGGGCCGCTCGTGAGGTGGCGATTTCGATACTGTTCCCGTCCAGCTTGGCGAGCCGGATCTCCAGCGCCTCCCGGAACAGCGGCTCGGCTTCTTCCGGCCGCGCCTGGGCCATGCGTAGCTGTGCCAATCCGTCGAGGGAGTTGGCCGTTTCGGGATGGTCGGGGTCGAGGACCTCCCGGCGCAGGGCGAGGGCGTCGACCAGCAGGGGCTCGGCCTGGTCCAGACGCCCCCACTCGACGTACAGCGATCCGAGCTCGTCCATGGTGAACGCGACCCGGGGGTGGGACTCGCCATACGCGGCGGTTCGAATGCGCAAAACCTCCTCCAGCGCCCCCGCCGCCTGTTCGTATTCGCCCTGCGCCGACAGCGCGACGGCCATGCCGCTCAGCGGGAACGACACGGTTCCGTGCTCGGGGCCCAGCTCGCTCACGAACAGCTCGTAGGCTTCCTGGAACGCCGCGGTCGCTTCGTCGTACCGCTCGAGCCGCACGTGCGCCTGCCCGATGTTGTTGAGCGGCACGCCCAGGGCGAAGACCTCCTGGGGATTCTGGCGCCGGATGGCGATCACTTCTTCGAATAACGGCACCGCCTCGGCGGCCCGTCCGCTCCTCAACATCAGAGCACCCAGGTTGGATACGACGCGCAGCACGTCGGGGTGGTCGTCGTCCAGCAGGCGCTTCCGGATCTCGATGGACCGCACGTAGAGCGGCTCGGCCTCGTCGTATCGGCCGGCCAGCTCATGGGTCGTGGCCAGGTTGTTGAGCGCAATGGCCGTTTCCAGGTGGTCCTCGCCGAGCTTGTCCAGGCGGATGTCCAGAACCCGCTCGTACATGGCGACCGCCGAATCGTACTGGGCCAGATCCATGTAGACGCCGGCCAGGTTGTTCAGCGACGTGGCCACGATGGGGTCGTCGGGTGGCAGAAGGGCCTGCCGAATCTCCAGGCTCTGCCGGTACAGGGAGTCGGCGGCCACCTGGTCCTCGAGCTCGCCCATGGCGACACCCAGGTTCGACAGGCTGTGGGCCACCTCCAGGCTCTGTGGCCCGAAGTGGGCCCGGCGCAGCTCCAGGGCCTCGAGGTTGAGGGCGACGGCGCGGTCCAGGTCGCCCCGGACCCGGGCAAGCTCGCCGAGGCGAAGCACGCTCGTTGCGTAGTCGGGATGCTCCGGTCCGAGCTCTCGCTCCCGGATCTCCCGGGCGGCCTCGAGGATGACCTCGGCGCTGTCGTATTCCGCCAGACTCCGATAGACACGGCCCATGGCGTCGAGCACCGCGGCCTGGGCTTCCGGTTCTTCGGCGAGCTCCTGGCGCACCTTCTCCCGGCCTCGCGACAGGATCTGTCCCGCCGTCATCTCGACACCCTGGGCCTCGTTGGGATCGTTGGCCTGGAAGACGTCGACGAGGAACTCGGTCACCTGTTCCGCCTTGGCCCGTTCCTGCGAGGCGATGTCCCGCTCCTGGGCGATTCTCGACGCCTGCAGGGACATGGCTACACCGAAGCCCGCCAACAGCAGCACGACGCCCGCCGCGGCCGTGACCCCGGCAGTGTGCCGGGCCACGAACTTCCGGGCCCGGTAGCTCCACTCGTCCGGACCGGCGGAGACGGGCAACCCCGTGAGGTAGCGTTGCACGTCCTCCGAGAACTCCGGCACGGAGGGATAGCGCCGGACCGGCTCCTTGCGCAGTGCCTTGAGCACGATGGCGTCGAGATCGCCCCGGAGGCGTTGCCGGAGTCGATCCAGGGACACTCCCTGCACGGAGGCAGCCTCACCGGTCACCGCATCGCTCGGCCGCGAGGGCGCGGTCTCCCGGATCTCCCGTTCCAGGGTGGCGCTGGAAGCGGTATCCGGCTCGTGGGGGTCCTGTCCCGTGAGCAGCCGGTACAGGAGAATGCCCAGGGCATAGATGTCGCTGGCGGTGGTGATCCGGTCGCCGCTCAGTTGCTCGGGACTGGCGTACCGGGGCGTGAGCACGCGCACACCGGTCCGGGTGTGGACGCCGGCCGGATCGTCCTCGTCCGGGTCCAGCAGCTTGGCGATCCCGAAGTCCAGGAGCTTGGGGGTACCGTCCACGGTGACCAGGATGTTGTTCGGCTTCAGATCCCGGTGGATGACCAGGTTGGCGTGGGCGTACTGCACCGCCGAGCAGACGGTCCGGAACAGCTCGAGACGCTGTTCCGGCGTCAGGCCTTCTTCGTCGCAGTAGGCCGTGATCGATCGGCCGTCGACATACTCGAGGGCGAACCAGGGCTCGCCCTCCGCGGTGATGCCCCCGTCCAGAAGCCGGGCGATGTTGGGGTGATCGAGCCTGGCGAGGATCTGACGTTCCGCCCGGAACCGCGCCTCGACGTCCGCGGAATCGGCCCCCGACCGGATGAGCTTCAGGGCGACCCGTTGCTCGAAATCCCCTTCGACCCGGTCGGCCATGTACACCGCGCCCATGCCGCCCCGCCCGATCAGCGTGCCCAGGACGTAGGGGCCGATGCGCTCACCTTCCCGGGAGGCAGCGCCTGTGGCGGCTCCGACCCGGGAACCGGCTCCGCCGCCCCGTTCCTCGGATCCAGCGTCCCCGGCGGCCTCCTCGTCGAGCCACTCCCAGGCCTGACCGTCCAGGAGGACCCGGGTCTCGGCGTCGGCCCGGACCAGGCGTTCGACCTCCCGGGCCAGGTCGGGATCCTGTTCGCGCAGTCGCAGCAGGTGCGGCCCCAGGTCCTCGGGCGGGAGCGCCGCTGCTCGCTCGAACGCGGCCTGGACGATCTTCCAGCGTTCCGAATCCATCTCTTCTACACGCTCAGCGCAGCACGAGGGGCGACCAGCCGATTCCGTCCGGAGTCGGGCCGGCTTCGATCCGGCGGACCACCTCTCGGGAGGCCAGGTCGATCACGGCCACCTGGCCGGCACGGGAGAGGGACAGGAAGAGCGTGCCACGGTCCGAGGTCAGGGCGACACCCTGGGGGCCTTCGTCCGGGAACTCCAGCCTGTCGACGTCCTGGCGCGTCCGTCGATCGATGAAGCGCACGACGTTGAGCCGGAGGTCCGGGATCACCACCACGCCGTGTTCCTCGACGATGAGAATGCGGTACGGCCACGAAAACCCGGAAAGACGGGAGTCGACCTCGCCCGTCCGCGTGTCCACGACCGAAACCCGACCCTCGGCGTTGCTGCCCACCCAGACCTCGGCTCCGTCCCGGCTCACGGTGATGGCCTCGGGGGTCTCGGGCACGTCAAAGCTGCCGGTCTTCGAGCGAGACGCCACGTCCAGGCGCGAGACCGTGGCCGCACCCATGTCGCCGGTGTAGAGGGTCGATCCGTCACCAGTCACGGCGACCATGTGGGATCCGCCCGCGTCCGTGGAGATCGCACCCAGGATCTCGCCCCGGAACGGTTGGACCAGCACGACGTTCTGCGTCGCCTCCGACGTGACGGCCACCACCGAGTCCCCGGGCAGGAAGAACATGCCGTGGGGGCGGGCGTACGCCGAAAGGTCGATGGTGCGGGTCACCGCCGGCGTCTCGACGTCGAATACGGTCAGGCTGTTACCGCCGGAGTAGTCGGTCGACACCGCCCAGCGGCCGTCTTCCGTGATCGCCAGCTCGTGGGGGCCTTCGCCGGTGGGCAGGGTCGCTACGGTTTCTCCTGACGCGACGTCGATGAACGTCGCGGTGGACGCGCCCTTGTTGAGCACGACCAGCGTGCCCGTGTTCCCGTCCGCGGATTGGCTGGTGCCGGCCAGGGGGCTGAGGGCCATGGCGAGTACCGTGGCGAAGGTGGTCGTTGACATCCGGTTCAGGATGCGCCGCGAGTGACCCCATCCATGTCCAGGGGATCGATGCCCCATGACTCCTCCTGCGCTCCGAGCCTCGTTCGTTGGCAGCCAGCAATTCGGTTCAACGTAGGTGCCCGTGGAAATCGTACAAGACCGGTGCTGCGGCCGATGCCCCGGGAACCAGGCGACGGCGTCGAGGCCGTCCCAGCCGGACCGGTCGCGCTCAGGGGACCACTCGGTCTCACCCGGTGTATCCCCCACCTGTCGCGAGCCCGATTCGGCTCGCGTTTATGTTGTCCGGGCCACGCGGCCTTTCCGCCCGCCGCAGGCCCCCGACCTCGAGAACGATGCGACAGTCCCCGCGCAACATCCCGAGGCCCTGGGCAGCGCTCCTGGCGCTCCTCGTGGTACCGATCGGAGCTTCGGGTCAATCCCCGGTTCCGTCCGACCTGCCCTTCGACCTCACCGCCGACGACGTTCAGGCCGTGCCCAGGGAGGCACTACAGGACGCCATCGCCGCTGAACGCGACAAGGGCTACGACATCACCGTGACCACGAACGGCGGTCGCATGTGGGCCAACGTGCTTCTCCACGTGGCCCGTTCGGCGAGGGATGCCGCCCCGGATGGCCCGCCACTGTTCATCCACGAAGCGGACTACTTCAACGCCTATCTGGACGTGACCGGCTTCGCCCCGGAGGAGGCGCCCGAGTTCGTACGCATTTCACACGAATACGGGCAGCACACCCTGGTGGAGTACCGGACCGACAGGGTGGTGGACATGGACGACACCGACGCGGTGCCCCAGTTGGCCCTGGCGGTACAGACCTGGTGGCCCGAGTCCGCCGGACTCGGCGATAAATACGCCTACGAGGACACCCTTTCCACGCCTCAGCTCCTGGTGGAGAACCGGCGGCAGACCAGCTACCGGCTCCTGGACCTGGGCGATCAGGTGCTCTACGACGAGATGGAGGGAATCCGGGGCCGACCGACCACCGGTGTTCTGGGCGCCATCTTCTCGGTGCTGGGCACGGGGAAGCTCGAGTGGACCCGGATGACCGTCTCCGACGACGGGCTGCTCCTGATCCGTGCCAAAGCCAAGAAGCTCATCAGCAAGACCACGACGGCCGTGGTCAACCAGGACGGCACCGGCGGCGAGCTTCCTGACGACCGAGCCGACCTGCAGGATCTGGCTCGCAGCCTGGAAACGGATCTGAGGGTCGCCTACCTGGACTGGCCCTTCTGACACGCTGACTCCGTCCAGAGCGCGCGCGTGGCGCCTCCGTCGACGGAGGCGAACGCGAACGGCCGCCTGGCCCCGCGGAACTGGCCGTTGGCCTCCCGCGTTCTCAGAAGTGAACGTTGGATTTCGGCTGGCTGCCGACGTATTCTGCCCCGGCCCAAGTCCCCCCGCACCCTCGGAGGATCCGGATGAAACGATTGGCCCTCATGGCCCCCCTCGCCCTCGGCTTGATGGTCCTGCCGGCCGGTGCCCAGATGCCGGCGATGCTGGAAGCCGACCCCGATATGCCCATGAAGGACGACTTCGACACGGGCCGGGCCATCCTCTGGGAGAGCCGGAACTTCGATCCATTGAGGGATCCGGAGTGGGTCTCGTTGAAGGAGGCGCGCAAAGACGGCCACGTCTCGGACGACACGCCGGTCCTGGTCTTCGAAGCGGGGGGCGAGACCCTCGTGCTCGTCACGAGCCAGATGTCGTACCACCACGTGGCCCAGGGCGACATGAAGGGCGAACCCTGGATGGTCACCTTCTGAGTGGTCTGCAATTCGGGCGTCAGGATGGCGCCGAGCATCGACGGGCAGGTCCACACGTTCGAGGAGCGCGGCCTGTACGACGGTCTGTTCCTCATGCGCGACGACGAGACCGAGACCTACTGGGACCACATGACGGGCGAGGCTGTCTACGGGCCCCTCACCGGCCACCAGCTCGAGGTGGCGAACCTGCTCCAGAGCAACGTGGGCCAGGTGCTGAGCACCGACCCCGACGTCCAGGTGGCGCTGTCGGACCGGATACTCTGGGAGGAAGAGCGGCTCACGCTCGGCGGCCTCATCGCCGGCATGGGCGGTGGCCTGAGTCGGATGTTCAGCTCGACCGTCGAAGCCGAGGACGACCGCCGCCCGACCATGGACCTGGGCATGGGTCTCTGGGAAGGCGAGGTGTCACGGTACTACCCGTACGACGTGGTCTTGAACTCGGGGAAGGCCGTGCTGGACACGTTCCAGGGCAAGACCGTGCTGGTCTACCTCGATCCTACTGCTTTCGCCCTGGCCGCGTATTACATGGACATCGACGGCTTCGAGTGGGACGACGACGTGCTGAAGCTGAGCGACGGCAGCTACGTGGAGGACGGTGTCTTGTACGACGCCGACGGTGAACGGGCGAGCGGGGACCGGCCCCTGCAGGTGTTCACCCGTTGGTACGGGTTCTCGCTGACGTTCCCGGGCACGGAGATCTACGGAGAGAACTAGGCGCCGGAGTCGGACCGGCCCGGAGCATGTCGGGACCGGTCCGACGCCCGACGGCCGTCCGGATCCCTACCAACCTCCCGTGCCCGGTTCCCCCTTGAAGGGCCCTACGACCTCGTCGGTCACCCACCCCCCGTAGAACCCACCGGGTTGGGGGCGCACCCGCTCACCGTCCACCGTGCAGGCCAGGCGCGCGGGGTAGAACGACAGGTAGCCCGCGATCCTCGTGAACTCGTCGTACGGGTCCGGATAGCTCCACCCGACGTTCTCCAGGAGCCCGTCGTCGTTCCGCACGGACCAATAGGTCGCACGCCCCTTCCACTCGCACAGCGAGGACCCCTGCCCCGGCACCAGCAACGCCGGGTCCACGTCGGACGGAGGGATATAGAACGTCGGGGGGCTCGCGGTCTCCAGCACGCGGACCGTGGCGACGCTGTCCGCGACGACGGCGTCTCCGGCCCGCACGATCACGCGCCGGGCATCGGGCTCCAACCGAGGCGGCCGGGGATAATCCCACACAGACTCCTGCCCCGGCTCGGGCTCCACGGCCAACGCCGGCCGGTCGGCGCCGGTATTCCGCCACAAGGCTCGCATCCGCAGAACCTGGGATGGGACACGCTTCACAAGACGATCTCCGCTTCGGTGGTGGACGCATCGTCGTAGGCCGGGTCGAACAGCAGGCACACGGCCGCGATCTCTTCCGGGAGCCCCAATACGACCACCTGGTCACCGGTTTCCAGGCGGGTGTCTGCGTGGGGATTGGAGAGAAACTCTTCGGACCTGCGGATGGCCAGGACACTCACGCCGTGGATCCGACGGAGGGCGTTGTCCGCCAGAGTCTTCTCCGCCAGGACCGACCCCTCCTGGACCTCGAGCGTGGTGATTTCCGCTCCGCCCAGCTTGCCGCCCAGCTCCGCCACGTCGGGCGGCTCCGCGTCCCGAAGCGCCTCGTACCCGGAGGACCGTAGGGAGGACAGGAACGTGTCGATCTCGTGGCGCGGGACCAGCAGGCAATCGAGGAGACGGTCCACGATGCGCACGGCGGCCTCCCATTCCTTCGGGATCACCTCGTCCGCACCCAGCCGGGTCAGCTCGTCGATCTCCTCGACGAACCGGGTCCGCACCACGACCAGGGCGCCGGGGTTGAGGCCCTCGACGGCTGCCGTGACCTGACGGGTGGCCGAGGCGTCGGGAATGGCGATCACGACGGCCCGTGCCACCGGCACGCCGAGGAGCTCCAACACCGGCTCCATCGACGCGTCGCCCCACACGATGGGCTCGCCTTGCTCCCGGCCCTCTCGCACGGACTCGGGATTTATGTCCACCACCCGATACCGGATCCCGGCGATGGCACAGGCCCGGGAGACCAGCTGACCCCCCAAACCCCATCCCACGATCACCACGTGGCCGGACAGTTCCTCGTCCTCCTGCAACTCGCTCAGACCCGCCTGGGAGCGGCCCTCGAGCCACGACGGCAGCGACCGACCCTCGAGGAGACGGGCGAGCCGAGGCGCCAGCCCAACCAGGATCGGAGTCAACGCCATCGTTGCGACGGCCACGACCAGCAACCACTGGTACTGAGACTCGGCCAGGATCTCCAACTGGAGTGCGGCCCGGGCCATGATGAACGAGAACTCCCCGATCTGGGCCAGCGAGAGACCCACCACCACCGCGGTGGCGAGCGGCAGGCCCAGCACCAGCGCGGTGCCCCCGGCGATGAGGCCTTTACCCAGGATCACCACTGCCACGCCCGCGCCCACGCTGAGCGGTGCGTCGGCGACCAGCGCCGGATCGAACAGCATGCCGATCGACACGAAGAAGAAGGCCGTGAAAACGTCCCGCAGCGGGATCACCACGCCCAACGCCTGGTGCGAATACTCCGACTCGGACACCAGCAGGCCGGCAAGGAACGCCCCCAACGCCAACGACAGGCCGGCCAGGGACGCGGCCCACGCCACTGAGAGGCAGATCGTGACCACGCTCAGCAGAAACAACTCTCGGCTGCGAGTGGACACGACCCGCTCCAGCAACCACGGCACGACCCGCCGGGCCCCCACGAGCACGACCACCAGCAGGCCCAGGGCCTGGGCCAGGGCGAACAGCGGCTCGGTCCGGCTCCCACCGGTGCTCGCCAGCAGCGGCAACAGCGCCATCATCGGCACGATGGAGAGGTCCTGGAAGATCAGGATGCCGAGGCTGGTCCGACCCGACGGTTGGTCCAGCGTACCCGCCCTCTGGAGGCTCGAAAGCACGACGGCCGTGCTGGAGAGCGCCATCACGAAGCCGATCAGGATCGCCACCCCCAGGGGCTGATCCAGGTACAGGGCCAACCCGGTTGCGGCAGCGCCCGTGACGATGACCTGCGTGCCCCCACCCAGGAGAAGCGTGCGCTTCCGCTTAAGCAGCGTCGAGAGGGGGAATTCCAGGCCGATGGTGAACAACAGCAGCACGACGCCGACCTCGGCGAGCAGGTCCACCTCTTCCACCGACTGAATCAGTCCGAACCCGAACGGACCCGCCAACACCCCGGTGAGCAGGAAACCCAGGATCGCCGGCACGCCGAGTCGATGAGCGACCCACAGCGCGGCCAAGGAGAGGCCCAGGATCACGGCCACTTCGGTGAGGAAACTGTCGTGCATACGCGTGGTCCCGGGACTCGTGGACGAACGGAGCGTGATCGGAGATCGGGGCGTCGAGGGCCTGGGGCGCCGTCCGGTGGACGCGACGTCCCCGAGCGCTCGAAGCCCGACCGCGCACCCGTACCCTCCGGTGCGCCTGTCTGTGCCGACGAGGTCCGGTCTTCGTCAACACGACCCCTGCCCGCGGCTGCGGGACCCGGTTTTCCCCCAATTCGGGTCGTTTTCCCTTTTCAGGGCGTCCACCGTCGCCCTATGTTGGGCCGCATGCCTACCCCCGACGTTTGGACCCGAATCAAACAGGCCCGGATCGTCCGGGTCGTCGCCTTCTACCTCGGCGCGTGCTGGATCGTGCTGCAGGTCGTGGACATCCTCCAGGAAGCCCTGTCCCTCCCCGACTGGCTGGCCCCCGTCTCCGTGGTGCTGCTGCTCGTGGGCGGCGTGGTCATGGTGGCGACGGCCCTGGTCCAGGGAAGTCCCGACACCGACGCCCGGGAAGCCGCCGGCGAGGTGCCTGGCTCGTGGCAGGTGGCCCCCAAGCAGCTGAGTCAGTCCATCAAGTCGGGGCAGCTGCCCCATCTGACCTGGGGGCGTTCCCTCCTGGGCGGCCTGATGGCGTTCTGGTTCCTGTTCGGCCTGGCCGGCATCTACGTCGTGCTCAAGGACCGAGGCGAGTCGTTCGCCCCGACGGAGGCCATCGCCGAAGTCGCCGGCACCGGCGTGGCCGTGGTCCCGTTCCGTATCCAGGGGTCCGAGGACCTGGAGCTGTGGCGGGAGGGCATGGTCGACCTCTTCTCCACGAACCTGGACGGGGTGGGTGGGTTCCGTACCATCGACAGCCGCACCGTGCTGGCCCGCTGGGGTGAGCGCATCGGCGACGATGCAGCCCCGGATCTAACTGAGATCCTCGGAGTCGCGAGCGAGACGGGCGCCGCGTACGCCATGGTCGGCAGCGCGGTCGGACTCGGGGCGAACGTGCGGCTGACTGCGGACATCTACGACGTTGGAACCGGCGCCGAGGTCGGACAGGCCCAGGTCGAGGGGCCCGCCGAGGACGTGCTCACCCTGGTGGACGAGCTCTCGGTCGAGGTCATGCGCGCCCTGCTCCAGGGCGCCGGCGCTGAGCTGCCGCCGATGCAACACACGGCCAGCATCACCACGGCGTCCCTTCCGGCCCTTCGGGCGTATCTGGAAAGCGAGACCCACTACCGGCGCTCCGACTTCACATCCGCCATCGAAGCGCTGGAGCGGGCGATCGACGCGGACTCCACGTTCGCCCTGGCCTACTACCGACTGGCCGACGCCTATGGCTGGGTGGAGGACATCAGCAGTGACCAGGGCGAGCTGTACATGCTCAAGGCCCGGGAGTACGGCGACCGCCTGCCCGCGCGGTACGGGGTGTTGCTGGACGGCGCCGTCGGACTGCTCACCCAGGATTTGAGCGCGGCGCGGCGCCTGGAAGAGGCCGTGCGACGGTACCCCGACGATCCTGAGATGTGGTTCCTGCTGGGCGAGTTCTACATGCACTACGGTGCCCCGCTCTTGAAGACCGGTGACGACGCCGACCGGATCTTCGCTCGGGCCGTCCAGCTCGATCCCACGTTCGCCCCGTACTACATCCACCTGATCGAGACGGCCATCTTCCAGCGGGACGAGGAGCGGACGGCCGCCCTCATGGAGCGGTTCCGCGGCATGGCCGAGAACTTCGAGGACCGGGCGTTCCTGGAAGTGGGGCACGACCTGGTGTTCGGCGACTCCGTCGCGTTGGCCGCCGCAGTAGCGGCCATCGACACGATGGACGTGGGCACGCACTTCCGCATGTACAACGAGTTCGGCGTGGCCGGCGTAGGTGTGGAGCACATGGAGCATGTGGCCCGGGCCGCGTACGAGCAGACCGGCTCGCCCGGCTTCTTCGGGGCCCAGCTGGGGATGATCATCTCTGGCGGCAAGATCGATCAGGCCCTCGTCATGCTGGACGACGAACGGCTCTCGGAATTCGCCCGCACATCGAACGCCTACCTCATCCACAACTTCGTCGAGCCCCTCCCTCCCGAGGCTCAGGACGCGTATCTCACCTCGTGCGAAGGAGATCATCCCGGGGCCTACTGCACCTACGTGGTGGGCGCCCAGGCCATGGATCAGGGACGGTGGGACGACCTGGCCGCGATGGTGGAGGTGAACCAGCGAGTGGCCGCCGAGATCCGTGCCGACAGCGCGGCCACACCGGGCGACCTGGCCCACGCCCAGGGGCACGAGAACACGAACGTGATGCTGGAAGCTCGACGGGCCTGGGCCGAGGGCCGGGAGCGAGAGGCCATCGACATGCTCGAGGACCTTCTCGGCGAGCCCGTGGGCCCCGAGCCCGTGGTCCGGTACCTCCTCGGCAGCATCCACGAGGATCTCGGCGAGCCCCGCCAGGCCATTCGCTACTACGAGTCGTTCTGGGGGGCCGAGCAACGGTGGTACTACTCGCTGCGCCTGGCCGACCTGTACGCCGAGCTCGGCGAAACCGACCGGGCCCGCTTCTACTACGCCCTCTTCCTCGAAGACTGGGCGAACGCGGACGAGGGCCGGGCCGAGGTGGCACGGGCCCGGGCCGCGCTGGAGCAGCTCGGAGGCTGACCCGGCGATGGGCCGGCGGCCGCTACCCACGCCGCCGGCCCCAGCCATCCAAGCGCCGTAAGATTCCATCCGCAGGACCTTTACGAGCCCCCCGCCGCCGGGCCGCCGGCGACGTTCGCTCAACTCCCCCGGCGAAACGGTCGAAAACCCCTTGAACGGCTCGAACACGCGGACGCCTCCGTTCGGGTCGACCTGCACGAACCCCTCCAGAAGACGTTGGACAAAGGGGTTTCGTGATGCACCTAATAGTTGTACATTAATTGTACATTAAGAATGTACATGGCCATTTCGCTATACATATGATGAACCGACGAATCCAAATCGAGCGACGCATCCCTGGGAGCCACAGCGCGATTTCACGCCTGTGGGCTTTGGCGCTAGTGGGACTCGTTTCGGGCCCCACGGCGGTCGTGGCCCAGGACCTGGGCACCGGCAACGACGGGGAGCCCGGGTCCGCCGTAGCGGGCGCAACCGCGCCGACGCCACTGTCGTACGACGGCTCCAGTGGTTCGATCGCAATCTCCACGCCCCGGGCCGTCGCGCCCGAGATCGATGTCGACGGCAGGATCGACGAGGTGGCCTGGGATCAGGCGGCGCTTCTGACCGGGTTCACCCAGTACGATCCGGTCGAGGGACTTCCGGCCACGCAGGACACCGAGGTCCGGGTGTTGGTTTCGGACGATGC
>CAJIAX010000262.1_pt1 | contig 22871 bp, 18 predicted proteins | sample 9199251 | NCBI WGS metagenome assembly CAJIAX01 (sample SAMEA7708287, study PRJEB35096) | sediment metagenome | biome: marine neritic benthic zone biome [ENVO:01000025]; feature: sediment [ENVO:00002007]; material: shallow marine sediment [ENVO:03000034] sea grass bed [ENVO_01000059] ... | reverse complement strand
CCGGGCGTCCAGCGCCACCATCATTCGGTTGGCGCTCCAGTTGCCAATGGTGATGCCCACCGGCCAGGTCCACTCGGTGCTGTTCGCGTTGTCGCAGTTCCGGGCGAGGATATCCGAGCTGCAGCTCACCCTGAATCCGAACCCGATTCCGGTGTAGAACCGGCCGACCACCGAGCCGCCTCCAAGCGCTCCGGAGGCACCCACGGTCAGCGGAAACTCGATGTAGTCCAGGCTCAGGTCCTTGCCGCCCTTTTGCACCCAGTTGGTCTCGAAGCCGACGACCGAGCTGCCGCTGGGGCGCCAGCCCACCATGACGCCGGCCATGCCGCCCCACTTGAAGTCGGTGTTGATGCTACCACCGCGCACTTCACTCGAGGACGTACCGGCGGATCCTCCGAAGAAGATGTCGCCGCTACGGACCTGGGCGTTACCGGTCTGGGGAAGAACAAAGGCGGCCGCGAGAGCCATTCCAACCAGTCGAGCCTTCATACGAACTCCTTTGCGTTGTAATCGAAGCCATCGACGGGCTTCGAGCGAGCCACCGCAGGGGGGTGGCGAACAAGCAATCACCCCGGGGGACGGGGGGAGAACGCTGCCCTAAGTTCTATCAAATCAACGTTTCAGCCAAGGGTGTGGACGGTACGGGCGAGGCTCCTCATTCTCGGACCGAGGTGGTCATCCTCGAATCGGTCAACAAGACGACGTGCACGGTGTCATTGGGCTCGACGTCCACCGCCTGGGAGAACATGGAACGCCGTCTCTCCTGCCGGTCGATCTCGATGCGCAGGGAATCGTCCTGCCACCCAATCGTCCAGTTCTGCTCCTCGCCGGGCTCGACCCGGCCCAGGGGAATGGGCGCGTCTCGACCGTAGGTGAACCCGATCATGGCGTGGAGATCGCCGTTGTTCTCCACTTCGATGTAGACGGATTCGCCGGTATCGGACCGGCCGGGTGCCACCTGGCCCGGGTTGGCCGAACAACCGAGGGGGAGCAGGGTGGCCAGAACCAGGACCGTCGCACTCCTCATGGTCAACTCCAGTTCGGAGGGTAGGGCTGCCGTCACGGGAACCGGCCGACGCCAACCGACATATTCGGGCCGGGACCGCCCTGCCACAACTGGTCTTTAGGGAAGGGCTCAGCCTGCCTCCGCCTCCCACACCACCCGTCCGCCAACCAGGGTCGCGACGGCCCGGCCCTTCAGCTCCCATCCGCCGAACGGCGTGTTCCGACTCCGGGACACGAACGCGGCAGGGTCGACCACCCAGACGGCCTCTGGATCGATGAGAGTCACGTCAGCGACCCCGCCGTTCGCCAGGGTGCCGCCTGGCAGATGGAAGGCCCGGGCCGGGGCGCAGCTCATGCGGTCGACCAGGGTGGGCAGGTCCACGAGCCCCTCCCCCACCAGGCGCAAGCCCAGGCCCAGGGCCGTCTCCAGACCGACGATCCCGTTCGGGGCATCGTCGAACTCCCGCTCCTTCTCGTCGTAGTGGTGCGGGGCGTGGTCCGTGGCGTAGGTGTCCAGCGTACCGTCCCGGAACCCGTTCCGGACTGCGTTCCGGTCATCCTCGGATCGGAGTGGCGGATTCATCTTGGCCTCGGTGCGGTACCCGTCCACGGCCTCGTCGGTCAGGGTCAGGTGGTGCGGGGAGGCTTCGGCGGTGACGCGGACCCCCCGGGCCTTGGCCTGACGGATGGCCTCCACGCCGTGCCGCGTCGACACGTGCTGCAGGTGGATGTGGCCTCCGGTGAGCTCGGCCACCAGGAGGTCTCTCAGAATGTGCACGTCCTCGCTGGCGTTGGGCTTGCCCCTGAGGCCCAGTCGGGACGACACCAGGCCCTCGTTCATGGACCCGCCGGCCGACAGGGCCAGATCCTCGGGATGATCCGCCACCGGGATACCGAAGGTCTGGGCGTACTCCAGAGCCCGACGCATGAGTCCCGAGTCCATGACCGGGTTGCCGTCGTCCGTGATGGCCACCGCCCCGGCGTCCACCATCTCGCCCACCTCGGCGAGCTGTTCGCCCTTCATGCCCACGGAGATGCAGCCCACCGGGTACACTCGTGCGTAGCCTGCCCGCTTGCCTTCGGCCGCGACGAAACCGACGGCCGCCGGGTCGTCGATGGGCGGATCGGTGTTCGGCATGGCACAGATCGAGGTGAAGCCCCCGCACGCGGCAGCGTGGGCTCCGGACGCGATCGTCTCCTTGTGCTCTCCGCCCGGCTCCCTCAGGTGCACGTGGACGTCGATGAGACCGGGGGTCACGATGAGCCCGGTCGCGTCGATCGTGCGCGCGTCGTCGGGGACCTCGAGGGACGTGCCGAGACCCGCGATCCGCCCTTCGACCAGGAGCAGATCGAGGCGATCGTCCAGGGACTGGCTCGGATCGATGATGCGACCGCCGCGAATCAGGGTCGGCTGAGGGGCTCCGGTGTTCACGCGCTACCTGTCTCCCGGCCCGGTGTCGGGCCCTTGGCCTGCTCGGCCTGCTCGGGTTGACCCCCTGCGAGGAGATACAGCACGGCCATACGTACGGCCACGCCGTTGGTCACCTGCCGGAGAATGACGGAATGGGGTCCGTCGGCCACGTCGCTGTCGATCTCCACACCGCGGTTCATGGGGCCGGGATGGAGGATCAGGATGTCCCGGTCCACGGCGTCCAGTCTCGCCCTGGTGACCCCGAACACCCGGTTGTACTCCCGGAGGCTGGGCACGTACCCACCCTTCATGCGCTCCAGCTGGAGGCGCAGGACGTTGAGCACGTCGGACCACTCGATGGCCTCCTCCACCCGATTGAACACCCGGACGCCCAGCTCCTCGATCCCGCGTGGCAACAGGGTCCGAGGTCCGCACACGCCCACGTGGGCGCCGAGGGTCAGCAAACCGAAGATGTTCGAGCGGGCGACCCGGGAATGGAGGATGTCCCCCACGATGCACACCTTGAGGCCCTCGATCCGATCCAGGCTGTCGCGAATCGTGAGCAAGTCGAGCAGGGCCTGGGTGGGGTGCTCATGGGCGCCGTCCCCTGCGTTGATCACGTTCGACGGAATCCGCTCGGCCAGGAACTGGGCGGCCCCCGACGCCCCGTGCCGGATCACCACCATGTCGATGTGCATCGCCTCCAGATTCCGGGCCGTGTCGACCAGGGTCTCGCCCTTTGCGACGCTCGAGCCGGTGGAGGCGATGTTGACCGTGTCTGCGCTGAGCCGCTTCTCGGCGAACTCGAACGAGACCCGGGTCCGGGTGGAGGCTTCGAAGAAGAGGTTGACGATCGTCTTGCCCCGGAGCACCGGCACCTTCTTGATGGGCCGCTCCGAGATCTCCTTGAACGGCTCCGCCGTGTCGAGAATGGACAGGATCTGGGGAGCGGAAAGGTGCTCGAGACCGATCAGGTCCTTTCCCAGGGGCGGGGCGACGACGCTCACGTACCCTCCGGTTCGACGGTCACGATTTCGACCCCCAGAGTCCCGTCGAGCTCGGGGACCAGCACCTCCACCCGCTGATCGCCCTGGACCCGGACCCCCCGGCCCGCCACGTCCGGTTGGATCGGCAACTCTCTGCCTCCCCGGTCAACGAGAACGCAGAGATAGATGCGGCCGGGACGGCCCCAGTCACTGAGCTCGTTCAGGGCGGCCCGGATGGTCCGTCCCGTGAAGAGCACGTCGTCGACGAGCACCACGGCCCGGTCGTCGATGCCCCCCGGGGGAAGCGTGGTCTCACCCACCACCGGGCGGGGTCCGACCGTGCGCAGATCGTCCCTGTACAGGGTGATGTCCAGGGATCCGGTGGAGACCGGGACGCCTTCGGCCTGCTCGATCTCGGTGGCCAGAAGGCGAGCCAGGTGCACGCCCCTTCGGTGGATGCCCATGAGCACGAGCCCGTCCGTGCCGCCGTGCTTTTCCACCACTTCACGGGACATGCGTTCCAGCGTACGCCGGACCGCGCGATCGTTCATGATGGAGAGGCGATCTTGGCTCGTCATGTGGCCTGGCTCGGGGATCCGCCCTTCAGGAAGCCTCGGGAAGACGGGCGGGCTCGGACGGGGCGCTCCCCGTACGGGCGCCGGAAACTAGACAGCGCCCGCGGGGACGTCAACGGCGGGGAAGGGCCGGCGGGCGCCCCTTGAATCGCCTTTACAGCCGGGCGACCGCCGCCCCATGATGAGGGCCGTTTGATCGAGGTCCGACCCCGGCCTTCGACCCTTCGTCCCCCAGGAGACCGCCGCATGATCCGCCCCCCCGCCCTCTCACGCCGCGCAGTCCGGTTCGGTCCTGCCCTGCTGATGGCGCTCCTGGCGGCTGCTCCGCTCGGATTGCCGCCCCTCCTGGCACAGGAGGTTGGGGAGGCCCCCGAGGTCGTGCTGGGCGGAATCCCCTTCTCGATCACCGTCGAGGGCGGCGACGTCGGGGGCGCCTACCAGGTGCGAACGTCCGGAGGGTCGGTGCTGGCCACCGGACAAGTCGCCGCCGACGAGTCCGCCACCGCGGCCGATCTGCTGGTCCAGGGCCGGGAGGATCTTCCCCTTCAGGTGACGGTCGCCGGGGTCGAGCACGAAGTGTCTCCCTCCTACGCTCCCGCCTGGTACTCGATCCTCCCGCCCCTCGTTGCGATTCTGCTGGCCCTGGTGTTCCGCGAAGTCATCACGGCCCTGTTCGCGGGCGTCTGGATCGGCGCCCTGGCGATCGCCGGTTATAACCCGTTCGCCGCTCTGGCCACGAGCGTGGACACCATCATGGTGGAGACGCTGGCCGACACGGGAGGCCACACCCAGATCATCGTGTTCACGCTGCTGCTCGGAGGCATGGTGGGCGTGATCGCCCGGAATGGCGGCACCCTGGGCATCGTCGAGGCGGTGGCGCCATGGGCCAACACGCCTCGCCGGGGCAAGCTGGCCACGTGGATGGCTGGCCTGGCCATCTTCTTCGACGACTACGCCAACACGCTGATCGTCGGGAACACCATGCGGCCGATCACCGACGCGCTGAAGATTTCCCGTGAGAAGCTCGCCTACATCGTCGACTCCACGGCCGCCCCGGTTGCAGCGCTGGTGCCAATCTCGACCTGGGTGGGATACGAGATCTCGCTCATCGGCGAAGGTCTCCAGATCGCCGCAGAGCAGCAGTCGAGCAATCCGGCGCTGGCCGAGTCGCTGGTTGCGTCCAGCCCGTTCGGCGTGTTCCTGCACACGATTCCGTATTTGTTCTATCCGATTCTGGCCCTCTTCTTCGTATTCCTGACGTCGTCCACCAACCGGGACTTCGGCCCGATGGCCAGCGCCGAGCGCCGTGCCGCGGACGGCAACGGCGTGATCCGACCCGGGTCGACGCCTGCGGTGGACGCGGACTCGCCGAGCATGGAGCCCAAGCCGGGCGTGCCGCACCGTTGGTGGAACGCCGCGCTGCCCGTCGCCACGGTCATCGGTGTGGTGCTGTACGGTCTCTACCACCTGGGCCGGCAGAGCGCAGGCCCGGACGCGTCCCTCATGGACGTCTTCGGGGCCGCCGACCCGTTCGCCCCTCTGCTGTGGGGGTCTCTCGCAGGTCTCCTGGTCGGCGTCCTTCTGTCCGTTGGCCAGCGCGCCATGACGCTGCACGAGACGGTGAGCGCCGGCATGGCGGGCATCAAGGCCATGGTCATGGCTTGCGTGATCCTGGTTCTGGCCTGGTCGTTGGGGGACATCACGTCCACCCTGGGTACCGCTCAGTTCCTCGCCCAGGCCATCAGCGACACCCTGCCTCTCCAGCTCGTGCCGGTCCTGGTCTTCCTGACCGCCGCGGCCATCGCCTTCGCGACCGGGACCTCGTGGGCCACCATGGCGATCCTGATTCCACTGGTGATTCCCCTGGTGGTGTCCCTGGGCGGCGGCATCGGATTCGATGGGGCGCGGGCTACTCGGTCCTCCTCGGCGCCATCAGCTCGGTGCTCGCCGGCGCGATCTGGGGAGACCACTGCTCGCCGATCTCGGACACGACCGTGCTCAGCTCCACCGCGGCGGCGGTCGACCACGTGGATCACGTCCGAACCCAGCTTCCGTACGCCATGCTCGTGGCGTTCGTGGGCATGCTGCTGGGTGACGTCGGCACCGCGTTCGGACTGCCCAACTGGCTCGCCCTGGTCCTTGGCGCGGCGATCCTCTACGGGTTCCTGAGGATCCGCGGGACCCGCCTGGACACCACGCCCGGCGAGGCCTGAAGGCGTCGGCGTCCGCAATCGCTGGCGGCGTCCGGGTCCGCGACTCCTAGCGGCGTCGGGCCCTGAAGAAGCTGCGCAGAAGATCGGAAGACGGCTCCGCCAGGACGCCGGTGGTCAGATCGACACGATGGTTCAGACGCTCGTCCTGGATGAGGTTGCCCAGCGAGCCCGCCATCCCCGCTTTGGGGTCCGTGGCCCCGTAGACGACCCGTGGCACCCGGGCCAGAACGATGGCTCCGGAGCAGAGCGTACAGGGCTCCAGCGTCACGTAGAGCGTGGTATCCAGCAGGCGCCAGTCTCCCACCGCTCGAGCTCCCCGTCGGATGACCACGACTTCCGCGTGGGCGGTGGGGTCGGCCCGGGTCACGGTCAGGTTGTGTCCCTCGGCGAGCACGCGTCCGTCGTGAACCAGCACGGCGCCCACGGGCACCTCGCCACGGAGCTCGGCGAGGCGGGCCTGTTCCAGGGCTCTGGCCATCCAGAGCCGGTCCTGGGGTTGGGGCGGCTGCAGGGTCACCGTGCGGCCCTGGGCTGCGCGTCGGTACGCTTCATGGAGTCGTCGATTCAGGAACGAACAAACGGCGGCCCGGGATTTCCCGGGGCCGCCGTTCGCGACGTCTGACTTCGGATCCAGGTCAGTGGGTCGTGACGCTCACCGGGGTCGCGATGCCGTCGAGCCGTCGGTAGAACGCCGTGATCCGTCCGAGGAGCGTGAGGCGCGTCGGGTCTTCGACCATTGCCGCCTCGCCACCGTCCGTCGGCTGGAGAATCACGCCCCGACCGTTCCGGCGGAATCGGTAGAAGCCCGCCTGACCGTTGATCCTGGCCACCACCATCTGACCCTCCAGCACCTCCTGGAGCGTCGTGGGCTCGATGAGCACGAAATCGCCGTCCGAGATCCCGTCCGCGGCCAGCGTGGTGCCCTGGGCGCGCACGAAGAACGAGCCCTTGGACCCCGACAGGCGGCGATCCATGGACAGGAACATTTCTGCCCGGTCGGTGCGCACACCGTTCCGGTCCTGGGGAAGCTCGCGATAGCAGGGAATCGAGATGGTCTGGGCGTTCAGGTCCATGCCCAGGATCTTCACCCCCCGAGAGCGGGACGGGTCCCGTTCCAGGAAACCCTTGTTTGCCAGGGCCTGGAGGTGCTCGGAGACCGTCTTCGTGCTCTTGATCCCGAACTGCTCCCCGATCTCACGGATCGAGGGCTGGTACGTGTTGGTGCGCAGGTACTGCACCATATAGTCCAGGATTTTTCGTTCGAGCTCCGTCAGCGTCGCGGGCATCCAGGGCTCCGTGTGGTGGTCATGTGTTCCATACACCACCCATGTGGGGGGCTGGGCAACACTAATGTTACGTTCCAGCGGGCGTCAAGCCAGCTTTTTTTTCCCGTGTCTATTGGCGCTACGTTTGTTTCTCGTCCGAAAACCGATCGTTCTTGAGGCCTTCGATCGCCTCGTCCAACCGTCCCAAGGTCCGCTCCCGGCCCAGGAGACCCAGCACGTCGAAGATGCCGGGGCTGGCGCCCAGGCCCGTCACGGCAACCCGCAACGGGTGGATCACCTTGCCCGCGCCCACCTCCTGTTCCTCTGCCAGGCCCCGAACCACGCCCTCCAGCGCTTCGGGCTCCCATTCCACGTCCTGAAGCCTCGTTCTCAGCAGCTCCAGGCGCTCGAGCGTAGCCTCGGGCTGCTTCAGCCAGTGCTTGGCCACAGCACCCTGATCGTAGGTCACGCCTTCGTTCACATAGACCAGGGCTTGCCTGGCGATGTCGTGCACGGTGCGTGCGCGCACGCGCAACAGGTCGATGAGGTCTTTGTACCACACCTCTCGATCCCGAAGATAATCCGAAGAAACATCTGAAGTCAAGCAGATTTCTCGAGTTACCAGGGGCAGCAAGCGGTCCAGAGCGATCCGGGCCAGGTGTTGCCCATTCAGCCACTCGAGCTTCTTCACGTCGAACACAGAGCTCTTCTTCAGCACACGATCAAGCGAGAACCGTGCCACCAACTCCTCCATGTCCATGACCTCCGTGTCGTCCCCGGGCGACCAGCCCAGGAGGGCAAGGAAGTTGTCCATGGCTTCGGGCAGGATGCCGTCGTTTTCGTATTCTCCCACGGCCGTGGCGCCGTGGCGCTTCGAAAGGCGCTTTCCGTCCGGTCCCAGGATCAAGGGCACGTGCCCGAAGGTCGGCACGGGATAGCCCAGCGCCTGGTAGAGCAGGATCTGCTTCGGCGTGTTGGACAGGTGATCGTCGCCCCGGATCACGTGGGTGACCTTCATCTCGGCGTCGTCGGACACCACGGCCAGGTTGTATGTGGGCGTACCGTCCCTTCTCAGGATCACCAGGTCCGGGATCGCGGCATTCTGGACGGACCGTCGGTCGTGGACCGCGTCGTCCCACGCGGTTTCGCCGTCTGGGACCCGGAACCGGATCGCGTAGGGCTCGCCGGCGTCGGCCCGTGCCTGGGACGCTTCGGCGCCGATGGCCTCCGCGGCCTCCCGGACCGGCCTGCGTCCGTCGGCGTCGGTCGCGGCACCGGCCGCTCCACCTGCGGACTGCCCAGGCTCCGAGAAGTCCCGATACGCCTTGCCCTCGGACAACAGCCGGTAGGCGTCCGCTCGGTGGCGCTCCACCCCTTCGCTCTGGAAGTGGGGGCCCTCGTCCCAGTCCAATCCGAGCCACCCCAGACCGTGCAGAATGGCCTCCGTGTGCTCCGGCTTCGAACGGGCCTGGTCGGTGTCCTCGATGCGAAGGATGAACACGCCGCCCTCGTTCCGGGCCAGGAGCCAGTTGAACAGGGCCGTTCGGGCTCCGCCGACATGGAGGTACCCGGTGGGCGAAGGCGCGAAGCGGACGCGCATGGTCATGGGTTCAGACTCTGGAGATCGGGATGAAGGCGCCGGGTTCGGCCGGGTCCCAAAACAAACGCGCCGCCAAGGCGCGCGCAACGCTGGCGGTCCGGACGGGACCGGGGCTCCGCCGCCGAGGGCGGAGAACGCAGAGGCGTCCTCAGGTGGGAAGAGGGGACGGAGGTTCCGTGACCCTGCCCGGCGGGGCGTGGAGCTTCGCCACCGGGGCTCGGTGGCGCTCCGCCGCTCCACGCTCGAACAGCAGGTACAGGGTCGGCGTCGCGGTGAGCACGAAGAGGGTGGAGGAAAGCAGGCCGCCGATCAACGTGAAGGCCAGGGCGTTCCAGATGTTCTGGTCGGCGCCGTCGCTGAAGAGCACCAGGGGCAGGAGTCCGAGGACGGTGGTTGCCGTGGTCATCAGAATCGGGCGAACCCGCTCGACCGTCCCCTTCAGGATCGCGGGGACCAGGGGCAGGTCCGTGTCCCGCCGGACCTGGTTGATGTGGTCCACGAGCAGGATCGCGTTGTTGACCACGATGCCCCCCATCATGATCACACCCACGTAGGCCTCTCGGGTGAAGCTCGCACCGGTGTAGAAGAACATGAGAAAGACCCCCACGAGGGCCATGGGAACCGTGAGCAGGACGCACAGAGGCTGACGAAGCGACTCGAACAGAGCCGACGTGACCATGTAGACCAAGAGCAGCGAGACGGCCAGCACCAGGTAGATCTGGGCCCGCTCCTCGGGCCTCCAGCGCCAGTCGTCGGTCTGCTCGATCGTGTATCCCGGAGGCAATTCGGTGGCCGCCACGACCGCGTCGTAGTAGGCGTCCCCCAGTCGTCGGGGGCCCCGGAACTCGTACTGGACCTGCCGACGGTACTGTTGGTCCTCACGGATGATCCGGGCCAGGAGCTCCCGGGGCTCCAGGTCCACGACGTCTCCCACCCGGATCACCGTGCCATCGCCCCCGGTGATCAGGGTCTCCTGCAATTCCAGCACGTCCATCCGGCGCGCGTCTTCGAGCTTGACCTCGAATCGCACGTCTTCGCCCTCGATCTTGATGCGCGTGTTCCCGGTCTGGCCCTCGACGGCGGCGCTGAGCTCCTCGATGAACTCGTTGACGCTGAGGTCGTACCGGGCCAGGGCGGGGCGATGGAGGGTGACGATGAACTCCGTAGCGCGATCCGTCTCGTAGAAGGCTCCGGAGGCATTGGTGTTCACGTCGGTCACCCTGGCCAGACGCGACAGCCGACCGCCCAGGTCCTCGGCGATCTCCCGGACGGTGTCGTAGTTATAGCCCAACACGGTGATCGTGTAGTTCGGCGGGGAACCGCCCCCGCCGTAGAAAGACGGGCCGTACCCGAACACCCTCACTTCCGCGCCCGAGTAGCCGAGGGAGTACGCGACGAGCTGTTCCTTGATGGCCACGGGTACGTCGGTGGCCTCCAGCTCTTCGGGGAACGTCACCCGGATGCTGGCCCACTGCTGCTGCGCGGTGGTCGTGAACTGCTCCACCTCGTCCATGCCCGCCAGCCGATCCTCGAAATAGCGGGCCAGCTGATCCGTCCGCTCCAGGTCGGAGCCCCGGGGCAGGCGGATCTGGATGCCGATGTAGGTCTCCTGTCCCCAGATTCCGCCCCAAACGACCCCCCGGGTCACGTGGGCCTCGAAGAGGTAGAACGACCCGGCGAACGCCAACGCGGCCACGGCCACCGTGCTCCAGGCGTGCCCCAGCGTCCACTGGACCAGGGCTGCATAGAAGCGGACGTACACGGGCGGCCTGGGCAAGGCCCGCCCCGCATCCGAACGCTCTGGCGGATCCGGTGCTTCCAGCCCACTGGCGCCCAGCCCCCCGGCGTCCCGCCCCTTGTCGTCCCGCCCCTCGGGCGCGTCTGCACCGGCCGTTCCCCTTCCCCGCCATCCCAACAGCCGGGCCGCGGCCGAGGGGATGAAGCTGAACGCGACGAACAGGGACGCCACCAACGTGAACGCCACCACGACCGCCAGGGGCACGTAGTACTGGCGCAGCTCGCCCTGGAGGTAAACGAACGGTACGAACACGATCAGGGTCGTTGCCGTGGAGGCCAGGATCGGAAGCACGACCTGTCGCGCGCCCCGGTCCGCCGCGGCCGCGGACGGCTCTCCGCCCTGCCAACGGCGGTAGATGTTCTCCAGCACGACGATGGAGTTGTCCACGATGAGCCCGAACCCCATGGCCAGACCCATCAGCGTCAGCAGGTTGAGGGTCATGCCCGAGAAGTAGACCAGGTTCAGGGCGATGAGCACGCTGAACGCGATGGTGGCGAACACGACGCCGGCCGAACGCAGGGACCCGAGGAAGACGAGGAGCACGACGAAGATCACGAGGGCGGCGACAGCGGCCCGCCAGCTCAGATCGCTCATCTGACGCTCGATGTCTTCGCTCTGGTCCTGGTCCAGGATGAACCGGCTCCCACGGAGGGCTCTGCCCTCCAGGTCCATGACGGCGCCGCGTACGCGCTCGGCCACTCGTACGGTGTTGCTCCCGATCTCCTTGGCCAGGGTGAACTGGACCGACGGGCGCCCGTTGATGCGCCGGTAGGATCTGGCCTCTTCGTGGGTGTCCCGGACCGTGGCTACGTCGGACAGGCGGACCAGCCGGCCATCGTTGACGGTCACGACGGCATCGCGGATCTCCTGGATCGATCGGGGGCGGTTCTGGACCGTGACGGTCCATTCCAGATCACCGGACCGGACCGCCCCCGCTTCCCGGACAAGGTCCAGGGCCGAGACCAGCTCCCGCACCTGGCCCGCGCTGAGCCCGAGGGCGTTGATCCGGTCCTCGTCCATCTCGATCTCGACGAGCCGGTCCCGCCCGCCGTAGCTCCGGACCGTGGCCACACCCTGGACCCTGCTCAGCTCGGGCTCCACCTCTTCGTCCAGGTACCGGCGCAGGGCGGCGTCCGTGTAGGGCCCTGTGAAGGTGTAGACCATGAACGGCCGCTCCTGGTCCCGGAACTCCCGTGGCACGAAGGGCTCGACGACCACGGTTCCGATGCCGGGCGGCAGGTCTTCTTCGAGGGTGGCCAGGCGCTCGGACAGGTCGAGCCGAACGAAGTCCATATCCACGTCCCGGTCGAATTCCACGTCGATCCGGGCGTTGCCCTCGCCTTGCTCGGCCAGGGACTCGGACGTGATCCGCTCCACACCCTCGATCTTCTGGATCTCGGACTCGATCGGGGAGGTCAGGAATGCCTCGACGGTCTCTGGGGACGCACCGGGCCAGCCGGCGGAGACCGTGAGCCGCGGCAGCTCCGTGTCGGGGAAGAGCTCCACGGGAATGTCGCGCCAGGAAGCGATCCCCAGGGCGGCGAGGGCAAGGTAGATCATGGCCACGGCCACCGGGCGACGAATGCTGAGGCGGATCACGTCAGTCTCCCGGGGTGCCAGCCGCCGCGGGCCCGTCGATCGGCCGCCGGAGTCCCTCGACCGCGACGCTCTGCCCCCGTAACCCCTCCAGGGTCGCGTACACCACCGGGACCACCACCAGCGTGAGGGCCGTGGCGACGGTGAGCCCGCCGATGACGGCGATGGCCAGTGGCGCCCGGAGGTCCGCCCCCCGGCCGATGCCCATGGCCATGGGGGTCAGCCCCAACACGGTCGTCACCGTGGTCATGATGATCGGCCGGAGACGGACCCGACCGGCCTCGAGAATCGCGTCGCGCAGACCCAGTCCCCCGGCCCGGGCCTGGTTGATGAAGTCCACCTTCACGATGGCGTCGTTGACCACAATGCCGACGAGGATCACGACCCCGATCAGGCTCATCGTGTTCAGGCCCTGACCCGTCAGGCCGAGGGTCACGAGGGCACCGACGAGTGCCAGCGGCACCGCGATGAGGATGGTGAACGGATCGACCAGCGACTCGAACTGTGCGGCCAGGATCATGTACACCAGCACCAGAGCCAGCCCGAACGCGAACGCAAGGTCCCTGAACGACCGCCGCATCTCTTCGTTCTCGCCCCCGACCTCGACCCGGAGGTCCCGTTCCGCCGGCGAGGCCAGCTCACCGAGCGCCACGCGGGTGTCGGAGATCGCTCCGTCCAGCCCGCCGCCCACCACGTCGGCGTACACGGTGACCACCCGCCCCTGGTCCTCGCGCCGGATCTCGGCCGGCCCGACGGCTTCACGGACGTCCACGAGCTCTCGGAGGGGCACGTCGTCGATCCGGAGGTCTCGCAGGGTCTCGATGGAGTGGCGTCGATCGTCGGGCAGACGAACCACCACGTCGATCTTGCGGTCGAAGTCCACGAACTCCGTGGCGGTGTATCCCTGCATGGCCCGCTGCAGGAGGTCGGCGACGGCCCGGGGCTCGATGTCGTGGCGAGCGGCGACGTCTCTGCGAATCGACACCTGGACCTCGGGCTGTCCCCGCTCGCTGCCCAGCCGCACGTTGCCCAGGGTCTCCACGGACCGCAGCCGGGCAGCGACCTGATCGGCGTAGTCGAAGGCCGCGTCGATGTCGTCTCCCCGGATCCGGACGGCGATGTCCGCTTCGGCGCCTCCCAGCATCTGGCCGAGGGCCGTGGCCTGTCCCGTCTCGAGGGACAGGGCCCCGGAGGGGAATCCGTCGGCCATGGGACGGAGCCGGTCTAAAACGTCATCGGTCGAGACGCCGGGATGCAGCCGGGCCTGGAGCGTCGCGGTATGGAGGCCGGATCGTTCCTCGCCTTCGGCGTATGCCCGGACGTCCTGCCCCACCGTGCTGAACACCGACGCGACGCCGTCGTCCGCCAGGAGCGCCGCTTCCACGTCCGTCGCGGTCCGATCCGTCGCCTCGAGGCCGGTACCCTCGGCGAGCTCCACGGCGACCGTGAACGAACCCTGGTCCACGTCCGGAAGGAGATCCCGGTCGAGGACGGTGGCCAGGGCGACGCTCCCGGCCAGGGCCAGCGCCGAGGTCCCCAGCACACGCGTGCGGTGGTCCAACGCCCATGCGAGGACGCCGTGGTACTCCTCCGCGAAGCGGTCGAAGCGTCGGTCGAACCCGTCCAACAGGGGCGTGAAGACCCTGGACAGCAGCGATCCGATGCCACCGAGCCAGAAGGTCAGCAGCGCCTTCGAGAGGCTCCATGCGCCAAGAGCCAGGCGGAACGGGGCGAGGAACAGGGCGCGAAGCCCTCGGGCGATCGTGCCGGTGATGCGTCGGAGGCGCCCGTGGGAGCCGTGCGGATCCGCGGGCCCTGCCCGGAGGTCGGCGGACCGTGGCTCGGGGGCGGTTCCGCCAAAACGGGCCGCGAGCGTAGGAAGGAGCGTGAGGGCCACGAGAAGACTGGCCAAGAGCGAGAACGTGACCGCCAGGGACAGGTCCCGGAACAGCTCGCCGGCCACCCCCCGCACGTAGATGATGGGTCCGAAGACGCTGATGGTGGTCAGGGTGGACGCGGTGATCGCTCCCTGGACTTCCTGGGCCCCCAGGGCCGCCGCGCCGAGCGCCGGCTGCCCCTCTTCCCGGTGGCGAAAGATGTTCTCCAGCACCACGATCGAGTTGTCGACCAGCATCCCGACGCCCAGGGCCAGCCCTCCCAGGCTCATGATGTTGAGCGACACACCGAAGGCCTCCATCAGGGCAAACGTCCCGACCACCGAGATCGGAATCGCCAGGGCGATCGCGAGAGGTTAGAGGGAGTGTCGGAGGAACAAGAACAGCACCAAAAAGGCCAGGATGCCACCGAAGACGAGCGCCTGTACCACGTTGCTGATGGAATCGGCGATGAATCCGGCCTGGCTGTATGCCACGTCGGTGCGGATCGTGGGGTACTCTTCGGCCAGCTCGGCGAGCACGTCCTCGGCGGCCCGGGACACCGCTACGGTGTTCGCGCCGGACTCCTTGAAGATCATCACCCCGACGCTCTCGATGCCGTTGTACCGGGCGATGGTCTCCCGCTCCCGGAATCCGTCCACGACCGTGGCCACGTCGCTGAGGCGTACCAACCGGTAGGTATCTTCCGTTTCGGCCTGGGCACTGGCCACCCGCTGCCGCCCCACCACCACGTCGTCGATCTGCTCGACCGTCTGGAATTCGCCGAGGGTGCGGAGGGGGTAGCGATACCGCCCCCGGAGAATCGTACCTCCGGGAGCCGAGTAGTTGGCCGCATCCAGGGCGCTGACCACCGCCTCCAGATCGAGTTGATACGCTTCGAGCAGCTCCGGTTCGATCTCGACGTGGATCTCCCGATCCAGCCCGCCCGTGACGGCCGCTTCAGCGATCCCGTCCAGTTGCTCCAATCGCCTCCGGAAGACCGTTTCGGCCAGATCCTTGGTTTGCCACAGGTCGGCGCCGCCGGACACGCTCACCAGCATGATCGGCTCGGACTCGGGATCCACCCGGAGAATGCTGGGACGACTCGCCGCGTCGGGAAGGGCGTCTCGAACCGCGTCGAGGCGCTCCCGGGTGTTCAGCATCGCGAAGTCCATGTCCGTGCCCCAGGCGAACCGGAGCGTCACGAGGCTCAGTCCGTACCGGGACACGGAGGTGACCTTCTCGACGCCGGGCACCGCCGCCACGACCGCCTCGATCCGCTCGCTGACCAGACGCTCGACCTCGGCCGGAGCCACGTCGCCGTACACCGTGTAGACCACGAGCCTGGGAAAGCTCACGTCGGGCAGGAGATCGATGGGCAGCCGCAGGAACGAGATCGAGCCCAGCAGGATCACGGCCATGAAGAACATGGCCACGGCGACGGGTCGCCGGGTCGCAACCGACGGAAGGGACATCAGGGCGTCCCGTCCGACCCTGTGGCTGCCCCGGTGATCCGGGCTCCGATGCTCTGTTCCAGGGTGATGCGGGCATCGATGAATTCGTACCGTGCCTGCAGCACGTCCCGGGCCGCGTCCGCCGCCTGGCTCACGACCTGCTGGAGCTCCAAGAACGTGCTCGCGGCCAGCAGGTACTCCTCGCTCTGAAGGCGGAGGCGCTCTTCGGCGCTTTCCCGGGCGCTCAGGGCCGTCTCGAGGTTCGTGTACGCCGCCTCCAGGTTGATCACGCCGCCCCGGACATTCCGCTCGGTTGCCAGACGCGTCTCCCGCAGGCTCTCCGCGGCGTTGCGGCTCTCGACGTCGGCGGACGCGATCGCGTACTGCCGGTCGAACCCGTCGAAGATGTTCCAGCTCAGGCCCAGGGACAGGCTGCCCGACGTCTGCTCGGTGGGAGACACGTCGAAAAGGGCCTCCTGGTCGAGCCCCCAACCGTACCGACCCACGCTGCCGTTGACGTTCAGCGTGGGCCAGCGGGTGCCGCGTTCCCGGCGGGCGGACGCCCGGTTCAGGGCGACGGTGGCTTCGCTCTGGAGAATCTGGGGGCTGCCCTGGTCGGCCCGGGCGAGCAGGTCCTGGAGGTCCAGCGTCGCCGGGTCGAACACCTCGAGGGGCGTATCCTCGAGCTCGAACTCGCCGATGGCCGGGTCACCCATGAGCCGGCGCAGCTCCAGCAGCTCCTGGAGGTAGTCCCTCCGGGCGGACTCCAATGCCTGGTCCTGCCTCTGCACGTCCACCCTGGCCCCTAGCACGTCCGCACGACTCTGGGCCGCCAACGCGAACAGACGCTCCGTGGCTTCCAGCACTCGAGTGCTGACCCGCAGCACCTCTTCTTCCAGGGCGACCCGGTCCCGGAGGAGTTGGGCCCGGAAGAACGCCCGCTCCACGTCGGCCACCACCTCGGCCAACCGGGTGTTCGCCGACCCTTGCCAGGCCTCTACCTGGGCGTCCTGCTCCTTGAGTTGCTGGAACCGCTGCAAGCCGTCGAAGATCGTCCAGTCGAAGGTCAGGCCCTGGCTCGAGCTCGACCGGTAGGTGGTGCGGACATCGGGATTCGGAATCGGACGCCCGAAGTCGTCGATGCCCACGGACTGGCGTTCGAAGCCCTGGGCCGTGGCGGCCGAAATCGACACGCTCGGCAGGAAATCGCCCACGATGCGCTGTCGGGCCGAACCGGCGAGCCCGAGCGTGTTGAGCTCCTGCTGGTACAGGGGGTTGCTGCCGGTGGCGATGCCGATGGCCTGGTCCAACGTCATCAGTGGCGCGGGCGGATCCGCGCCTGCGGCCCCGGTCGGAGCGGCGGCGGTTTCCATCTGGGCCGCCCCGCCGGTAGACAGCGTGCACAGGGCAACCAGTGCGCCAGGAATCACGTGGGTTCGGTTCCTCATCGGCCTGGCCTCCCTCCCTGCTCCGACGGGTCTTCGACCAGCCTCACGATCGCGTCGTGCACCAGGTAGTGATGTCCGTCCACTAGCACGATCTCGCCCGGAGCCACCTCACCCTCGTCACACGGGGACAGCATCTCGACGATGGAGTCACTCTCGAGCCCCGGACAGACGTACCGCCATTCGGCCCTCCCTTCGCTGTCGTCGCCGTCGTAGACGAAGAGCATGGGTCGCCGGTCCCGCTCCAACATGGCGGAGCGGGGCACCAGGATCCGATCGGGATAGGACTGGGCGTCCAGGGACACACGGGCGTACATGCCCGGCTTGATCCGGTGGTCCGGGTTGGAAAGATGGAGGGTGACCCGGGCCGTGCGCGTGTCGGGGTCGACCCGGGGGTTGATGGACACCACCCGTCCCGTGAACGCCTCGCCGGGGTACGCGGCGAAGACCACGGACGCGCTCCGACCTTCGGCCAGATACCCTACCTCGGCCTCCAACACCTGGACCTCGACTTTGATCGGGTCCAGGTCGACGATGGTCAGCAGCGGATCGCCCTGGGACACGAACTGTCCGGCGTCGACCTCCCGGTCCGCCACCGTCCCGGCAAAGGGCGCCCGCACCGTTGTCCGCTCCAGGTCCAGCATGGCCTGCTCCAGATCGACCTCGGCCTGATCGAGGCCGCTCCGGGACCGGGCCAACCGCCGCCGCTGCTCCTTCAGCTCGGGGTCCGCGATCTCGTCGTCGAAGAGGGTGGTCTGGAGGTATTCGCCCTCGCGGCTCACACGCTCCGCCCGGGCACGGGCGGCAGCCAGGGCGTACTCCGTGCTGTCGATTCGGAGCAGCACCTGTCCCTGGGCCGCCGGGTCGTTCTCCGTGACCTCGACCGCCTCCACCACGCCCTCGACCCGGGCCGTCACGATCGCCTCTCGAATGGCCTCGGCTTGTCCCGCCGCCGTGACCGTGATCCAGAGGGTGTCGCGCCGCACCGGGGCCCCCGAGACGGGCTGGGCCACGTTCGTCGCGAACTGCTGGGTCGCGGATACGTCCGGCAGATCCGCACCGTCGGTCTCCGCCGCCTGAGCTTCGTCGGCTCCCGCCTCCGGTCGCAGGCGGTACCAGATCCCTCCAGCCAGGAGGCCCACGGCGATCAGCACCGTGACCACCGTGAGAAACCGCTTGGAGAAGGTCATGTCGCTTCCTGAGGTCGAGTGCCTTGCACGCCGGCATTGCCAGTCGGCCGGCTCGCTCACTCAGATGCGAGAACCCGCGCTGGAGTTGCCAGATCGACACGTGTAGTTGAAGACGGGGGGCCTTGAAGCATGCCCGCGGCTTTCGGGATGGTCAATGGAAGCCTGGGCCCCTGCTCCGCTTTCTGCGCGGATTCCCTATATTTCTGCTCGCTCCGCCCCATCACATCGAGAAGAATCATGTCCCGATTCAGCCTGCTCGCCACGTTGGCGTCGATCCTTTGCGTCGCCCCTTCGGTCTACGCCCAGCACGCGGATCAGAAGGCCCTGGAGGTTGCGGTCCGGTCCCTGCACCAGGACAGCGACGCCAGGCTCATCGTCTCGCCCGTCATGGTGGCGCCCCAGGTCGACGGCAACGTCAAGATCGACGAACCCAACCGCGAAGTGCTCGAAACGCGCCTGGGGGCGGAGATCATCGACCTGGAAGAGGCCGTCACCTGCGAGGACCTGGCCCGCCCGGACACCTGTTCGGTAGCCGGTGGTGGTGTCATCTACCAATTCTTCATGCCCGAGCCGCTTCGGAACGGCGTGCTGCAGCTCGCGGTCATGTTGCTCAAAGACGGCGAAGGCGAGCAGGGACAGATCAAGCGCGAGTGGTGGAACCTGGCCCTCGTGCGCCAGCCGGACGTGGGCTGGACCGTGGCCGACAAGCAGCTCCAGAACTCGGAGAACGGGCCCTGGTAGTGGTCCCCCCGGCGAGGGCCGTTCGGTGGCGCCTTCTGCTGGCGCCGTGGCTGCTCTGGCTGTGCGCGTGCAGCGACGCCCCGGGCGCCGGCGAGCCCGAGGCGCCCCTTGCGTCTCCGGACGCTCCGCTGGACACGATGTTGGCGCAAGTCGGGCAGCAGGACTTCCGGAGGCGGGGGTGCGCGGCATGCCACAAGATCGGCGATGGCCGCCTGGTAGGGCCGGACCTCCTGGGCGTGACACGGCGCCGCGGGTACGACTGGTACGTGGCCATGGTCACCCGGCCCGACTCCATGGTCCTGACCGACTCGACCGCCATCGCCTTGCTCCGCCAGTACGCGGTACCCATGCCAAATCAGCGGGTACGACCGGACCAGGTCCGGAGCATCTGGGAATACCTGCGATGGTCGGATCTACCGCCTGAGCCATCCCCCTAGAGCCCCACGGTCAGCTGGGCCTCCCGAACCGGGCCCGGTGGAGGCCGGCGTCATCGATGCCAACCAACTCGCTCGACCGTGGTTGACTCCGCCGATCCGGCCCTAGGCCGAGCCGTACCGCTTCTCGATGTAGTCGTCCAGGATCCCCTTGAACTCCTCCACCAGGCCCTCGCCCTTCAGCGTGGTGAAGTGTTCGCCGTCGACGTAGACCGGCGCCTTGGGCTCTTCGAACGTACCTGGCAGCGAGATCCCCAGGTTGGCGTGCTTGGATTCTCCGGGGCCGTTCACGACGCACCCCATGACGGCCACGTCCAGCTCTTCCACACCGGGATACCGATCCCGCCACTCCGACATGCTGGCGCGGATGTACCCCTGAATATCCTCCGCCATTTCCTGGAAAAAGGTGCTGGTGGTCCGCCCGCAGCCCGGGCACGCGGTGACCTGGGGCTCGAAGCTGCGGATACCCAGCGACTGGAGGATCTGCTGGGCGACCCGTACCTCTTCGGCCCGATCTCCACCGGGGCGCGGTGTCAGAGAAACCCGGATCGTGTCGCCGATGCCCTGGATCAGCAGCGGGGCCAGCCCGGCGGTGGTCGCCACGATGCCCTTGGCTCCCATGCCCGCCTCGGTCAGGCCCAGGTGGAGCGGATAGTCGCTGAGCGGAGCGATCTGCTGGTAGACCGCGACCAGCTCGGCGACCGAGCTCACCTTCGCGCTGATCAGGATCTTGTCGTGGGCCAGCCCCACGTCCTCGGCCAGGGCAGCGGACCGCATGCCGGACTCACACATGGCGTCCCGGAGCACCTGCTGTGCGTCTTTCGGCTCGGCGGACGCCGCGTTGGCGTCCATCAGCTCGGTCAGGAGGCGCTGATCCAGGGATCCCCAGTTGACCCCGATACGCACCGGCTTGTCATGGGCGACGGCCACCTCGACGATCGCGGTGAAGTTCGCGTCACGGTGCTTGGTGCCCACGTTCCCGGGGTTGATCCGGTACTTGGCCAGGGCCGCCGCGCAGTCGGGATGACGGGTCAGCAGCAGGTGCCCGTTGTAGTGGAAGTCCCCGATGATAGGGGTGGTGTATCCGTCGTCCCGGAGCCTTGTCACGATTTCCGGCACGGCCGCCGCGGCCGCGTCGTTGTTGACGGTAACCCGCACCAGCTCGCTGCCGGCATCGGCCAGCGCCTTCACCTGGGCCACGGTCGACGGAGCATCGGCGGTGTCGGTGTTGGTCATGGATTGGACCACCACCGGGTTGTCCCCGCCCACCTTCACCCCGCCGATGTCGGCTTCGACGGTTCTTCTTCTCGGCCACACGCTCAAGGAGGGTCTCCTGTGCTCCGCTGACGTCCGATCCTTCGGTTGACCTCCGACCGATGCTCGCATCCGGAGACGGCCCAGCTGATCCAGGCCGGCTGAAATCTAGGAGATCTTCTCGAGGAAGTGGAGGATGCCCAGGAATGGATCGTCGATCCGGGCTGGGCGGATCACGTGGTGATAGTCCTTCAGGTTCTTGCCGACGAACCGGGCCATGCGTCGAAGCGAAACGACGGTGTAGCCCTCCCTGGGCCCTCCCTTGCCGTCTCCGAAGGCGATGATCCGGATGCGGGTCGTGGCCGGCGCCTCCCCGCCGCCGACCCTGGCCACACCCCTCTCCTGCAGCTCGTGCACGACCCGCTCGGTATGGGACGGCGGTACGCAGCCCAGGCGGGCGAGCGCCCTCTCGAGCGCATCCTCTGAACGGAACATGGGATTCAGCGAGGGCTTTCCTTCCTTCACCTCGCCGATGATCGCGTCCACCATGGTCTCGTCGATGCCGAGCTCCGGATCCAGGGGCAGACTCAGATCGTCGTGGGGACCCGGCTCGCCCAATGGCACGACGTGCGCCGCGTAGGGGAACCGGACGGCCATCACGTCGATGTCCGTGAGCTCCCGGTAGGCGCCCTTGGAGCCCTGTCTGATGACGGGGATGTCCGTCGCGGTGAAGTACCCGTTCATGAGAAGGTAGGCTCGCACCAGGCTGACACCGGCGTTCATCTGCGCCTCGGGCTCGGAGGGGTGGCCGGGCGTTGGGGGGCACGCCGCTCCGGTACGGGATCCGCACTGACCGACAATACGGTCAGTGTGGGGCGAGAGGAAGGCAGTGGGGAAAAAAGGAGACCGGCTCCGCGATACTCGCGAAACCGGCCTCCAAGAGAACGCCGGAACCCTCGGCAGCTTGTCCCCCGGTAGGCGACTAGCGCACTACCCAGCCAGCGCAAAGATCCCGGCGAATCCTCTTATCTATCCCAACAGTTGCTGTTCGCGAACTGTCCTCCACCACCCAACCCGTCCTGCGTTGAGATCAAGGCTACCCATTGCGGGAAGGGGGGCATATTGGACCTTGGTCCAATGAGGGCCGTCGAAGCGCAGCGTTACGCCTTTGTGACGAAACGTGCTGCTATTCCGCGTCTTCCGGTACGCCCAGGGCCTGCGCCATCCGGACCAGCTCGGCCAGGGAGCCGGCCTGCATCTTCTGCATGACCCGGGCACGATGGACCTTGACCGTCTTCTCGGTCACGCCCAGGGACTCCGCGATGCGCCGGTTCTTCTTGCCGACCACGACCTGCTCGAAAACGTCGAGCTCGCGAGGGGTAAGGGCTTCCAGTCGTTGCCGGAGCACCCGGTTGGCGTGCTGGGCTTCTTCGTTGCGCGTGTAGCGGGCCAGCGCCTGCTCCACGGCGGCAAAAAGCACGTCGGCCCGGGCCGGCTTCTCGAGGAAGTCCACCGCGCCCTGCTTCATGGCCTGTACGCTCTGCGGCACGCTGCCATGACCCGTGAGGAAGACGATGGGCAGGTCCGCGCCCCGGGCAACCACCTCGCGCTGGAGCGCGAGGCCGCCCATACCGGGCATCCGGAGGTCGAGCACCAGGCAACCGGGTCCCCCAACCGGTGGGGCGTCGAGGAAGTCCTGGGCAGACCCGTGGGAAACGACGTTGTATCCCGCCGACCGCATCAACCGCTCGAGACCCACGCGCACCGCTTGATCGTCGTCGAGCACGACGATGGTGGGGGCCTCGGCGGCCGGCGTGGTTTCCAGGTCCGTCATCAATCCGTCTCCTCGGCAACGGGCAGGCTGAAGTGAAAGGTGGCACCTCTGCCTGGATTATCCACCCCTTCGATGACGCCGCCGTGGGCCTCGACGATCGAGCGGGACAACGAAACACCCATCCCCAGCCCGTCACCCTTGGTCGTGAAGAACGGTTTGAACACGTGGTCCTCCAACCCCCCGAGGCCGACCCCGT
>CAJIAX010000277.1_pt1 | contig 23039 bp, 17 predicted proteins | sample 9199251 | NCBI WGS metagenome assembly CAJIAX01 (sample SAMEA7708287, study PRJEB35096) | sediment metagenome | biome: marine neritic benthic zone biome [ENVO:01000025]; feature: sediment [ENVO:00002007]; material: shallow marine sediment [ENVO:03000034] sea grass bed [ENVO_01000059] ... | reverse complement strand
TCGACCCCCTCGTCAGTTGTTCACGAACGTCAGGAACACGTCCCCTTCGTTCACCTCCGGCGCGCTCGCCTGGAGATCCGGGATGTTGTCCCGCACCCACTGGGCCGCCAGGCCTGTGGATTGGTCCGTTCCAGCGCTGTTTTCGCACACGGTGATCGTAGTGAGTGCGTCTCCGTCCCGAACGGCGAAATAGGCGTTGAATCCCGGGATTCCGGACAGAAGGTTCTCGACCTCCCCGTGCCGGGACGCCATCTCGTCCATCAGTCTCCCCACCCCTGTGTAGCGACGAACGACTGCATGCATGATCCTACTCCTGTCGCGTGGTACATCCAGCGGATTTCCACGGTAGGAAACGCCATCGGACGCTGCAACCGGCCTTTGGGCCCACGGTGGAAGCGCCGCCCTCCTGTCCAGGCTCCGCTCTCGGCACTAGAGTGGGACCGGGCTCATTTCACTCCAGTACGAAGGACGTAGGATGAAGAAACGCCGACCCATTCGCCCGGGCCGTGCTCAATCCAATCGCCGGCACGTGGCATCCTCCCTGAGCACCGCTGCCATCGCCGCGCTCTTGGCGATCGCTTTCGCGGTCGTGGCCGGGTGCGAGAGCGCTTCGGATCCAAGCGAGCCCCCTGCCCAATACAGCGTGGGCGGCACGGCCAGCAACCTGCCCGAGGGCGGCATCGTGATCGCCCTGAACGGGATCGACCTGACGCTACCCCAGGACGGTCCGTTCACCTTCCCCACCCTCTTGAACGACGGCTCGGCCTACGGCGTCACGATCGTGGACGACGGCCCACTGGCCGTCTGCCTGGTGAGCAATTTCGAAGGGGTGATCGACGGGGCGAACGTCGACGACGTGATCGTGGGATGCGAGCTGCGGTTGGATCCCGCCTAGACGCTGTCCAGAATCCGTTGCCAGAACGCCTTCTCCTGCTCGTTCAGATCGTTCCCGTGCTGGACCAATAGCAGCGTCACTTCGTCGGTGATGATCGCCCGCTTGATCGCGGGTAGACCCCGGAGCGCTTCAGCCGCCGAGGTGACCGTATCGGTGGGATCCGTCGGAGCCCCGAACCCGACGACGCCGGCCGTGCCGATGGCGATCAGGGGACCGAGGGCATCCAGGGACTCCAGGCGCCGGTTCAGGCTCCTCAGCGTGTCCAACGAGTGCTCGCCAAGGTACTCCGGAGGCTCGATCGTGGAGTCCGAGCCGATACAGCTCGACGGCAGAAGCCCTCGAGCCTTTCCCCGGCGGCGAAGCCGGCTACCTTCGTTGACTCGCTCGTTGCCCCCCAACCAGAGATTGGACAGGGCGGCGAACATCGAGCGGTTGGCGTCCGCCTCCATGTCGGGCGTCGACGCAGCCCGGAGGGATCCCGCTTCCGCCTCGCCTTCGTGACCCCGGGTGATATGGGCCAGCTCATGGGCCAGCAGGGCCTCTCCGACCGGCGTCTCGGGCTTGAACTCTCCGCTCTTGAAGAAGACGTGATCACCGGAGGCGGCCGCGGGCGCCCCGGTGCGGGACGCGACCTCGTCCCCGGTGGATTCGGTGTGGATCCTCACGTCGTCGAAAGATCGACCGAAGGCCCTCTCCATCCGATCCTTGGGGCCCGACGGCAAGGGTTTGCCCGTCAGCATGCGACCCACCGCCTGGTTCCCCGCCGTATGCTGCAGATGTGTCAAAGAGGGCGCGTCGTCCGGTCCCTCCGGCGCCCGGGTCGACGTCTCCGGGCCGGATTCGGTCTCGGCGGGAGCCGGATCTTTCGCTGGAAGTGGCGGACTGCGCTGCTCGCCGGCCTCTTCTTTCGATGATCGTGACCGCTTCACGTGATGACCTCCGTTGTGCTCCGTGTGCACGGCGCCCGCGGGGTCCGGCAGGGCAACTCCCCGGCGGGGCTTCGGGCGCGTCTACCGCCGTCGTTCACGGGTCGGCGTCGGTCTCTCGGGCGTCTCCTTCGACGTGATCCCGCCCAGGGCCCCCGCGAGACCCGACTTCTCGACCACCTTGGCCAATTCCGCCAGGCCCTCGTCGATCCCTTCGAAGGCCTCGGCCTGGAACTCCCTGACTCGCTTGACGCTCGCCAACCGGGCCTGGGCGTTGGTGACCATCCCGGGGAGCCTCTCCGCCATCTCCGGTCGTTCCTTGGCGAGCCGCCGCACCTGACTGGACTTCAGCTTCTTCACCGCCGCCGCCGCGGCCTCCTCCTTCCGCTGGAGCTGTTTCGGTACCACCTCCGTGGCCAGGGCGAGCTTGCCCCGGGCCTGGTCCAGGAGGGAGGACGCAAAGGTCTTCCTGTCGGACTCGCCGGCTGCCGCGCGGCCCTCCAGACCGTCCGGAACGGTCACGATCACATCGGCGGTCACGGCCCGGGTCCGGCGTCTCGCCAGCGTCGGATTCGCGGACACGAGGAGCTTGACGTTCCGATCGAGGGCCTCCCCCGACGTCGTGGGCGAGATTCTCGTGGCGAGGTCGGTGAGGGTTTCGCCCTTCTTCAGCTTGATCAGTTCCATTTCCGTCTCTCTCGCGTGATGTCCGGGCCGGATCAGACCTGGACGTTCAGGGCGGCCCAAGGCGCACCCAGGGCTGCTCCATTCAGGAGCACCGCCCCTGTCGAGATGTTGCCCAGCACTGTGAAGGGCCCATTCCCAATGTCGATGTCGAAGGCCGGCGGCCCCCCGTCCTGCTTGGGACGTTCGACGTAGTTCCCACTGGCGATGGCCGCTGTCGCGTCGATGTCCACAATCGCGTTCGAGGTGTTCGGAGCCGGCGCGAGCAGGCAGCGATTCTCGCTGAAGACGACCGCGCCCTGGGATCTGATGTCGGCCGTGGAAACGCTTCCGCTGGCCTCCAGCAGGTTGCCCCGCACAGCCAGGATCTGCTGACCGCGAGGAAGCTCGAAGACGTCGAAGTCCGTCACGACGACGAAGTTGTCGGTGACCAGCTTCAGGTCGCGGTTGATGGTGAACACGGCCTTGGTTCGCACCGACAGGTTATCACCGAACGCCGTCTCGCGTACCAGGGTCGCGCCTCCGGCCGTGGTCCCCGATTTAGTGGCGGCCATCATGAACGTGCCCATGTTGTCCGCAACGACCAGGGGAGCCGACACGAGCAACGCGAACCACTTCGAGTCGTCCGCGTCCGCACCCGCACCGGCCACGCGCCGCACCGAGTTGTCCATGATATCCAAGCGGTCGAAGGGACTCAGCACGGAGATGCCGGCGCCGAACCCCAGGAAGGGTTGATCCGGCCCCACGGACGAAAGGTCGTTTCCGTCGATTCGGACCGACCCGGAGGCATTCACCTCGATGCCGACCCGGAAGGCGTTCTGCACGCCCTGTTTCGCGAACCCCCGCACCACGTTGCCGGAAATGGCCACCTGGTCGGCCCTGGCCACCCGAATCGCCGCGACGGCGAGATCGGGGTCGTTGGCGGTCGACGCGTCGACGATGTGGTTGCCGTCGATGCTGAGCAGCTCCGCCTTGGCTTCGCCCGCCATCGTGATACCGTTGCCCGCCACCGCCTCGATCCAGTTGTCTCGAATCACCGCGGAGCCCACGGCCGTCAGGATCCCGATGCCGTCTCCCGGGATCCCGACGATCCGATTCCCCGTTATTCGGCAGCGGTCGATGTCGAGGGGCAGAGCCAACTGGGCCATGACCACCCCGGCGATGTGCGATCCCGGTCGGATGTCGTCCTCGAACGAGGAGATGTCGTTGTCGGTCACCCGGGTGTTGGCGCTCCCGACGATGACCCCGTGCCCGCTGGTGATCAGCTCGTTGCCCTCGACGTCGATCCGGGACGCCGGGAGAACGAAGCCGGTCGTCACCACGCCGCCGTGGGGCCCGCTCCAGATGGTGTTCCCGTCGACGCCGAGGTCTCCGAGGTGGTGGATCAGTCCGTCGAGGCTGACGCCCCGGTCGACGCCGAAGATGAGGTTGTCCCTGATGTGCACCCCGAGAGTGGCGACGAATCCGAGCCGGGTGGCCGCCAGAGCCGCCGTGGCCTTCTCGTTGAACGTCGTTCGGGCCAGAGCGTCGATGCCCCGCCGTCCGAAGATCAGGTTGTCGTGGAACGTGGTCTGGAGCACCACCCCCTCAAGCACCACGGCCGAGCCCCGAACGGCTCGCCCACCGAAGTACAGGAACCCACAGTGATGGGCCTGCACCAGGCCGGAATTGCGCACGAGCAGCGCCGGCCCGCCTCCTGCCTCGATTCCGGCGCTCAGGACCGCCAGCGAGTCGATCTCCACTCCCATGGACCCGTTCACCTGGATGGCGGCCTCGTCCCCCTCCCGGGCCACGTACACGAGAAGGGTGCGGAGGCCCTGGCCCACCAGCGTGACCGACTGGGCGCCGGAGATTCGGATCGGCGTGCTGCCCAGGTTGTAGGTGCCGGGCCCCAGACACACCGTGCCGCCGCTCTCCACCACCCGATCAATGGCCATCTGAATCGTGAACGCGCCGCTGTTGTGTGATTCTGCCGAGACGCATTCGGTGCAGGCGCATCCCGAGCCCCCGAACTCCGGAGGCCAGAACACGCGGCAGTCGCTGACCACGTCGGGGAACGTCACGACGGCCAGCTTGCAGTAGTGATGGTGGATCCCCCGGGGCGGCGCCGCCGAGAGCTCCTCCACCGAGGCATCCGCCGTCCGGGCGGCGAAGATCCAGTAGTCGCCCGTACGGAACTGTCCGCCGGCGGGGTCGAGATCGAATTCCGTGAGAACCCCGTTTTCGAGAACGAAACGGGCCGCGCCGCCGATGGGAATCACACCCCCCGACGCGTCCACATCGGCGACCACGGCGTTCGCGTCGTCGAGCACCTGACCCGATTGGTCCCACTTCCGGACCCGGGTGTTGAGCTCCCTCGGGTCCACGAAATCGACGTCGGTGGCGGCCAACGCGGCGTCCAGGGTGATCGTGCCCGCCACGTCGTCCACGGTGGCCACCTTCCGCATCACCCCCGGCTGACCGGCGAGCTCCAGCCGATCGTCCAGGACCTCGACCCAGTCATTGGCGCTGAAGCGCAGCACCTGGTCCCGAGCCGTCCTGCTCACCGTAAGCTGGTCCCCGGCCGCGTTGATCGCCGTCACCACGCTAGCGATCGAGCCGTTGTCCCGGGACCATTTGAAGGTGGCGGTCCCCATGGGGCCCGGGTCGTGGACCTCGACCCGGTAGAGACGGTTCTCCGTGCCGCGAAAGCCCCCGGTGGGGCTTACGACGCATGGATCGGTGTCGGCGGGAACGCCGACGGCCGAGGTGGTGAGTCGCCCCGCCGAAGGAGCGGTCAGGTCGAGCCACCCGTCGATGTCCTCGTCGGCGGAGGCGCACGTGACGCCTTCGCCCACGTCGTTCAGCACCTTCACCTGCCACACCGTCTGCAGGCGCGTGGCCGTGTCCACCGCCACGGCCTTTTCCATGAGTGCCGGCACCTCGACGTGTGTGAGCTCACGCTGCCAGACGTCCACGTACACCAGGTGGGGACCACCCCTGGGAATGATCGGGAAGAAGGACTCCGCGTCCTTCAGGTAGGGCTGATCGTGGTAGTCGACCGCCGCCGTGCCCCGCTCCTCCTCCAACCGGCGGTAGAACTCCATGGGGGCGGCGCCGTGGTTCTCGGCCAGGATCCCGTCCACGTAGATGCGACCGGGACCGATGGTCAGAGAGCTGCCGGCGATCTGTATCCGGAACCCCTCGGGGGTTTCCCGGGGCACCACGCACGGACCGAGCGTGTCCAGGTCGCCCGCGCGGATCCGCCGCTCGACGATCTCGACGAATTCGTTGAAGTCCGCGTCCAGCATGACGCGGCCCTGCTGCATGAAGACCCCGATGTGGTCTCTCAGCGCGTCGAACGTGGACCTCGTGTAGTCACCAGGCATGCCCCCCCCTAGGTAGCGTAGAGGACGCCGGCCTCGAGCCCGAATGGCAGGTACTCGTCGAGGCGGAGTCTCAGGTTGGCTTCTCGTTGCGCCTGCTTCACGTGGGAATAGGCGCCCATCTCAGAGCCGTCTTCGGCGCCAGTCCGGATTCCGAGGGGAGCGGAATGTCGGAGCTGGGCGTACGCCGGCTGACCGTACCGGGTCGTGGTGAAGCCAGGAACGATCTGGCTTCGCACGAGGGTCCGAACGGCGTCCTTCTCTGCGTCCGTGATCGCGGGATTCCGCGCGGACGCGGCGTCGATGGCAGCGCGAACCGCCAGGTCCGGCTGACACCGGTACCGCCGGGGCGTCACCGAACTCGGCGGCACGTAGCTGAAGCGGACGCAGCCCGTCTGGGTGCGGGCACTTCGCACGAGGCCTGTTGCGATGCTCTCGCTCATTTCCAGCGTGCGAATCCGCAGGCGGCCCATCACGGTGCTGCGCTCCACATGGAGGGGCGCGGCATCCTGGCTCGTCCCCGATCCACGCAGCGCCATGCGCGTGTCGCTCAGGGCGTCCAGGATGCTGTCCAGGAGCCAGATCCCGTCCGCATGGCTCGGAACGACCATGCGGCCGAGGACGCTGAACGCGATCTCCACACGCAGCTGGGCGTTGACGGGGTCGGCCGCGGTTCCGGGTCGGACCGTGAGGCTGGGCCCGGTCGAGTCCGGATCGCCCTCTTCAGTGAGCTGGCGACCGGGAATCAACGTGGTGTGGAGCAGTCGCAGCCGCCCCATGTCGCCGTCCACCCGGAGGTGTCCCTCGACCACCACCCCGCTCAGCGTGAAGGCGGCCTGGCGGTCGGGATCGCCGGGCACGGCCGGGGGCAGCGTGTCCAACCGGAGCCCCGACGCTCTCGTCTGCAGGAGCGGCCGACTCCGGTTGGCGGCCTGGATCACCAGTCCACCATCGTCCGGAAGCCTGATCGAGGCCGGCAGCGTGTACGTGCGGTTGTCCAGGATCGTGATGACCGCGTCGGCCCGGCCCAGCGTGGTTCGCCAGTGGGTGATGGCGTCCGTGACGGACGCGAAGGTGTTCGGCGTACCCGGAGATACGCCTTCTCGCACGAACAACTCGTGCTCCACCACGTCGGGGTTCACCAGCCACTTGTGTCGCTCGTAGGGGCCTCCACCGAGCTCGGCGGGGAACCCGTAGTGGTAGTAGACGTCCACCGAGCGGGTCACACCCGGGAAGCCGTCGCCGAGCGTCAGCCGGCCGTTCTCGACGTCGATCCCCACGATTTGCCCGGACGGCTGGGTGGCGGGCCAAGGATCGAGCTGGCGGCATACGATCTGGGGCTGGTAGACGGACGGGGGCGCGTTCGGGTTGAGCGTCGGCGTGATCACGGTGCCGTTCCGGATCACCACGAAGCTGCATTCCGGGCACACGTCGGTCGGATCCGACGGGAGGGGCTCCGGAAGGCCGTACAGGTCCGTCATGTCCGGCCTCGGCTGTGCGCTTTCGGCGTACCGCTTCAGATCCTCGTGGAAGAAAGGCCCCCGGATCGGCGCGCCGACGTGAAGCTCGGTGGCGAGTCCGGCCTCGTCCCCCTCCCGGCGCCATCGCGAGAACATCGGGGCCGGGTTCCCGAGGGGACTGAAGTGGTACCGCCAACTCGCGCTCGCACGCCGGGCCGGAACGTGGTCCAGCTCGAAGCTGTTCAGGCGGTAGAGGAAAAAGCCGACCTTCGGAATCCCGTGCCACCCCTCCTGTTGAGCGATCGCTCGCACGTCGACGGTGTGGCTGGTCTCGTCGAAGGGACCCTCGATCCGGTCCGTCAGATCCACGCTGCGGACGTCGGTCCAGCGGCTCTGGAAGCGAACATGCTCCAGGTGCTGGTGCCAGCCGAGCAGCTCGAAGAACTCCACCGCGTGGGCCGGCCACCCCGTCACGTCCCGAGCCAGCTCCTCCAGCATGGGCAACGTGCCCTTGCGCCTCCGGAAGTAGATGGTCTTGGCCACGTCGGCCCGAGACCGGACGGCCACCGGCGCTCTCAGGTCGGGTCCGGCGAGGTCGGGAAAGAGCCGGCGCGCGGTCGAATCGTCCGAGAGGCGCGTCGCGTCGGCCAGCGCCCGGTTGCCGACCAGGTCGCCGATGTAGGGCACGACCCATCGCCGGGACGTCTCGATGAAGAGGTCGTTCCAGAACGTCTGGATGTCCTCCTCCACGAGGGTGGCCTGGGAGGACACTATCCGGAGAAGGGCGCGGAGCGGGTACCCCTTCTCGGCGTCCTGCACCCGATACTCCACCGGGAGAAGGTCGTACATGCGGTCGCGATGGTAGATCATGGCCTCACCCCGCCCTCAACGTGAGCACGATGTCCTCGTCGGGCGTCTCCACGCCCGCGAGCTCGGCTGGAAGCACGAGCCCCGGATTCGCCGGATCGGGGAGCGCGGTAAAGATGTTGAGGCGGGGCTGGACCGGGTCGATGCCCAAGGCGGAAAACGTCACCCGGCGGCGCCACAGCTCGAACAGCAACGCCCAGAACCCACCGAAGGTCGTCAGCTTGAAGAAGAACCAGTCGATATCCACGAACCGCACGCCCGGCACGTCCTGGATCACGCGGTACATGTCGCTGAGGTTCACCGACTGCCCGAGGGAAAGGGCGTCGAAGGACAGGGCGTCGATCACGGCCTGGCGGGCGTTCTCCAGGACCTCGTCGGCGTCGACGTCCGCCTCCACACCCACGCCGCCGGCGAGTTGCACGTAGATCTGGTCGAACTGGTCCACCCGCAGCCGGTGATTCGGGTCCCGCACCGACCGCAGGTTGTTCCCCAGGGTCTTCAGCGCCGTGTCCGAGAACGACGCCCCCTCCTGCCCCGCCACGGTCAGGTGGATGGCCTTGTCGAGGCCGTCCCACACCGGCGTGGCCAGGGCCTTCGCAACCTCCCCGGACAGGGTCACCTGATCCTCGAAGTCCTGGAGAGAGACGATCCGGCCGAACGTACGGACGTCCCGGGGCGCGTTGAGCCGCGACGTCTCGAGCGTCTCCGGATCAGCGCCGCCCTCCGCCGGTAGGGGGTTGGTCGCTCCTGCCAGACCCGGCGGCCGCTGTAGGAGGGTGGTCAGTGCGTCCGCGGCCACCCGCCCATCCAGACCGGAGCCCACCCGGTACCTAGCCAGGACGTTTCGGGACCCGGTCGGTAGCCGGGCGCCGAACCCCCCATCCCCGAACTGGACGACGGACTTGCCCTCGTCGTCCTGGCGCAACTCCGCTGCCGCGGCCGTGGCCGCCTGCCCAAAGAGCTCCGAGACCTCTTTCCAACGCGTGCCGTTCACCTTCAGCTCGAGGGTGCTCTCGGTTCCCTTGGCGCTCGCTGCAGGCAGGTACGTGAGCGGCGATTTCTTGAGCGTGAACCGTTGGAAAACGGTCGAGGCATCCCCGTCTCCGAGCACCTCCTCGGTGACGGTCTCGCCGTGGGAGGCACGGGCGACGTTGCCCAACAGCGCCGCGGTCCGGGTCGCGAGAGCCAGGGCGGTATCCGAATCCACGAGGACCTTCAGGTGGCAGAAATCGCCGTCGGCGGCCGAGGCGGGTTCGATGGTCGGCGGCTCCTTCACGGTCGCCATGAAGGGCTCGTCATCGGCGTCCAGGAGTAGGAGCGTGCGATCCTCCTCGATCTCGTCGGGGAAGATCAACGTGCCCGCCTTGAAGTCGTCCCGCTCCACGGTCCGACCGATCTCCACGGCCAGCTCGCCGTCCCTTTCCCGAGCGATCCCGGGCAGGTACAACGCATCCCCCGTCACCGTGGTGGCGTACGTCTCGTCGGCGAAGCGGATTCGGTCGCCCTCGAGCTCGTAGACCATCACCGTGCGTCGGGCCGTCACCGCGGGGATCGTGGCGGAGACGGTCAGGCGGGTGACCGTGTCCTCCATGTTCCCCAGGGCTGCCAGCGCCTGGTCGATCTCCTGGATGGTGACGAGGGTCTTCTTGCCCCCCGTGCTCTTGTCCGCCACCAGGATCCGCTGTCCCACCTGGAGATCCTCGTACCGCCCGTCCAGGTAGATCTGGTTGGAATCCACCAGGCCGGTGTTCGTGAGCGTCTCCAACGACCACACGATCCTGGTGGCGTCCGTGGGGTGGGCGGGATCCGCGTTGGGGAACACGTAGACGCCGGGCGCGTTGTGCCCGAAGATCCGCAAGGTGCGGCGGTACCGGAACGCCCGGGTCGACGTGCTCCAGGTGCTTTTCTGAACCGGCCGGTCCCACGTGAGTCGCACCCGGTGGTCCCGGGACGCCACCTCCGAGATCTTCTTCTCCTCGACCTGCTGCGTGCTGCCGGCGTTGAAGAGCACGACCTTCTGGTCGGGACCCAGTGGGGCCGCCATCTCCGGTCCGTCGACGACGTCGAGCCAGGCGCCGGCGCTGCCCGCGGCCAGCGGGTTGGTCGAGGTCGGCGCCGGGAAGATCCGGGCGCGATTCAGCGCTCTGAGCGCGGAGATCTCCTTCAACGTCTCGAAGATCTGTGGTGTCTCGTCCTGTCCCGGAACGCTCTGGACCTTTTGCCCCGCCGCGATGTCGATGGGGCCGTCCTCGTCCACCGAGAACGAGATCCACGCTCGAGCGGCTACCCCGGGCTTGGCACGGTACCCGATGAGGGCGGCCAACCGGGTCACGGAATCCGTGAACCCGGCGGTCCTCAGGTACGCCTCGTTCGCGTAGCGCTCCTGGTAGAAGGTCAGGACGTCGGCGACGGCGGCCCACAGCTCCATCACCGTGATGCCGTAGTCGTCGCTGGCCCGGGTGGTCAGGCCGGTCAGCTCCGGATGCCGGGCGATCTGCGTGAGCATGGCCGAGCGGAAGCTGGAAAACGTGCCGATCCGGTACGCGATCGCGGACAGAGAGGGCCGGTTGCTCACCGGAAGGGGCGTCGGTTCGGACGCAGGCTCACAGCAATGACAGACGACCTTCATGCCTTGCCTCCCATCGTCGTGAGGTGAAGCACCCCGTTTTCCATGAAGTTGGGATCGTTCTGGAGAAGCGGGATCTCCCACGGACCGGTCTTGAGAACGCCCTCGATCAATTCGCCGTCGTCGGGGCGGCCCCAGCGTCGGAACGTCGTGACCCGGGCCGAATCCACCCCCTCCACCCGGTCCACGGCCGCGTACAGTCGGCTCAGATAGACGGGGTCGCCGAAGGTGAAGTGGTCGGGGTGGAAGAAGCCCCTCTGGAGGTTCGGAAGCCGGCGGTCGCTCAGCGCCTCCCGTACCGCCTCGGCCACGTCGGCGCGGAAGTGGTCGTCGTGCACGCAGACCTCGATGGCGATTTCCAGCGGCACGAAGAGCGGGGGCCGGACCTCCAGGTCGTAGCCGGCGAGACGGTACCGGTTGAGGACCGCCAGGACCCGCCGTTCGAGGGCCTCCGACAGTCGGATCAGCCCCTTCGGCGGCTGGACCAGGTCGGCGGGGTCGACCGGGTCCACGCCGACGAACACCGTGTACCAGCTGCCCGTCCATCGGAACGTGGCGACGGCCCCCGCGACCTCGGGCAACTCCAGGGCCACCGCTTCGTAGTCGTCCTCGGTGACGGCCCGGAACTGCTTGGAGCGGAAGGCCTGGGGCGCGTAGCGACGAACCTCTTCGATGGACTCGGGATCCTGGCCTCCCGTGGCCGGAATCGGATTCCGGATCGCGTCGATCCACCCGGCCGGGCCGGCCAGGGACACGTGGGCCACCGCCTCTGCCCCGACGTTGCCGGCCCGCCCGTTGCCTTCACGGTACACGGCGCGGAACGCGGTCACGCCGGCCACCTCCCTGCCGTATTCGCCGTCGCCGAAGCGGAGCACGGCGGCCCCCCGATTGTCTACCTCAGCGACGAAGTGCCTCCCGAAGGGCGGGGAATCCAGCAGGTCCGGTACCGGCGTCCACAGCTCGTCACCGGTGGGGAACGTGGCGAAAAGCACGACGGCGGGCTGGGCTTCTCGAACACCACACGAAAGGTCGGTGCGGGCCGTGACGAGCCGTCCCGTGAGCGCGTCGTACTCCACCGACTTGGGCTGGCACTGCATCGTCACCGGGTTCTGGTTCTGTAGCTCCAGACGGAACGACGAATCCCCCGCGACCGGCTTGGCGAGCGTCACGGACTCGCTCGTGGTGAGCCCGTGGTCCACCAGCACGATGTTCCCCCGGGCCACGGACACGTTGCGCAGGATCTCGAGGTCGTCGCCCCGGACGGACAGGCAGACCGGGAACGTGAGCGCGTCTTCGCGGCGCCACCGTACCCTGAGCAACGGCAGGGCCGGGTCGGCCGCGCCTCGGCGTTGCAGCGCGCCGTCGACGAGGACAGCGGCGTAGACGGGGTCCCCCGTGTCCTCGGGGTCGCCCTCGATCCGGACCACCTGTCGGTGCCTGGGGTCGGCGTCGGCCTGTAGGCCCGTGACCGGACCGAGCACCTCCTCGACGAGGATGTGGTCCCCCGCCTTCAAGACCGGCCGCACGGCCTGCCCGGTCGTGGGCGAGACGTGGTACAGGAAGGCCTCCCGGGTGCCGGGCGCGAGGCAACACTCCTCGTTGCCCCAGGTGTGCAGCCGGATCTCGTTGTTCTCGGGTGCGAAGGCCCCGGGGTGGGTCGACTCGAACGCAACGGTGCCCTCGAGGGCCGGGTCGGACCGGAGGGTCTCCGGAGTGATGAGGACCGAGTCGATTCGAGGGCCCGGAAGCGAGGTTCCGCCGGCCAGAGGCGCCGAGATGCGCGTGACGAAGGGCGTTCCCATGGGAAGGATGGCGGCGGCGTTGACCTCGAGGTGGACGAAGGTCCAGCCGTTCCGACCGTCGTGCATCCGGTAGTCCACCAGCCGGGCGTGCCTGCGGGCCGAGATGCGTTGCCGGACCGTTTCCAGGTAGGCCTCGTTGGCCACGGCATCCTGGAAATACGACAGCTGATCGCCCTCGTGGGCCAACAGCTCGACCAGGACCATGCCCAGGTCCGACGGGTTCCGCTCCGTCCAACCCGGGTTGAGCCCCGGAATCAGATCCAGGAGCAGTCGCCGGAAGCTCCCGTAGTCCTTCGCCAGGTAGTCGAGCAGGGGCTCGTCCACCTCCTCGGGCGGGCAAACCGGTTCCTGGCGACAGTCGAAGTCGACCGGGCACGCGGCCTTGAACGAGAACGAGATCCGGCTCAGAACCTCGTCCAGCTCCGGAGCCTGCAGGTCCAGGACGTAGCGCGAGAAGTCGCCCGCGTCGGAGACGATCAGCTCCAGGTGACCGTCGGATTGCCGGGTAACGGTGAGCACCTCGATCCCGATGATCCGGGCTCCCCCCTGAATCGTGATGCGGGTCGGATCCGCGGACAGCCCATACGCGTCCGCCGGATCCGACGGATCGGCGGGGTTGGCCGGGGGCACGGGCTTGAGGAAGAAGACGTGGAGGTGCGTCTGGTTGGCCGGCTCCACCTCGACGAAGTCGATTCCGTTCAGGGTGGGGTGAGCCAAAACGTCGGCTCGCCGTTGCTGCTCGTCGTCGCAAACCAGCGTGATCGGGTTCATGGTCCGCTCCCTCACGCCCGGGCTTCGAAGGTGGCGACGTCCCGGGATCCGTCCTCGCGACGCGTGTAGACCACGGTCACCTCGAGACGGGAGTCGTCGGTGGTGATCTCCACCTGCTCGACCTGGATCTCCAGTTCCAGCCACCGCTGCAGCGAGCTCTTGACCAGCGTCTGGGTGGCAGCGGCGAGGACATCGCTGTTGGGCATGAACAGCAGGGACTTCAGGCCGCACCCGAAGTCGGGCCGATTTACGCGCTCGCCGGGATCGGTGAACAGGACCTGCTTGATCATGTCCCGCACGTGGTCGTCCACTCCCGTGGTGGCGACCCGGCCCCGGCCGTCGAGGTGGAACGGAAAGTCCAGATACTCCCTGCTCATGGTCCGACCTTCAGGATGTCGATTCGCCGGTTGTTCACGTCGGTGTTGTCGGTGCGCCGACGGACTACGAACGCTTCGTTGTTCTTCACGAGATGGTTGACCACGCCCTGGGCAATCGCGACGAACATCATGCGGCGGTCCCGCGTCGCGGTGGTGTTCTCGGTAGACACCGGATCCCGACCCTCGCTCACGAGCAACGCGTTGAGGGCGTCCTCGATCTCCTTGGCCATGCTGCCCGCGAAATCGGCCGGGATGCCGCTGTCCGACGCACTGCCCAGCCCACCCGCTTTCAGGAATTCAGCCACGGATCCTCCTCACTCCACGAGGTTCTTGACGGAGATCAGGGCCGGCGTTGCCGGGGGGAACGGCGGGACCGGAGGAGCCGGGGTCACGGGGATGAAGCCCGCCGCCATCTCGCCGGGATGCACGTGGCTGTTGAACATGGCCACCAACTGATTCAGGTACGTCAGGAGCTGGTCGCCGAACACGGCCGGATGGGTGCCCCCCTGCCCGTGCTTGATCAGCGGCGCCTCCAGGACGACCTGGACCGCGCTCTTCACCTCGATCGTGCCCTGGGTGACCTTGATGGTCATCATGTTCAGCCCGAGGGCGTCCGAGAGCGTGATGGTCTGGGCCAGGTCATCCAACGAGACCATCAGCCCAAAGTCGGATCGGAGGATCTTCGTCGTCGGCTGGGCCTGAACGCCCTTCTCGTCCATGGGAACCTCGCCGGTGGCCCACCAGGTGCCGCTCCAGATGGGTCGGGACGGATCTCCACCCTCGAACTCGATCCACACACCGGCGCCGATCGGCGGAATCGTGAAGAACCCGGCCCCCGTGCCGGCATACGGGGCGCACGGAAGCGCCCAGCTAGAAGGAACCTCGCCCAGCACCTCGGGCACCATCGCTTTGAGGCGGCCCAGGTTCTTGGGATCGATATTGATCGTCACCAGCCCCCGGTACTTGCCGTAGAAGCGATCCGCGTCCCGCTCGAGGGCGCTGGCGGCGTTCGAATCGGAAAAGCCCTCCGTGGGCATCAATTCGGCAGGGTTCATCTCAGGTACTCACAGGTCGAGGAAGATCTCGGCACCGGTCATGGTCACCGCGTTGCGGCGAGCCTGGAAGTGCTGTGAATGACCGCCGTCCCGGCTGATGCTGTGGGTCACCCGGGTCACGAAATACGAGCCGTTGAACACCCGCCCGACGCCGCGGATGTTGATGATTCCGCCCGGCCGCAGGACGCCCACGTCCCCACCCACCCTGCCCTCGGCCTTGACTGCCATGGACGAATCGTCGGCGATGGATTGGACGGCGCCCTGGAGCTCGCCCGTGCTCATGAGACCGGTGTCCGTGGGGCGCACGATCGGGGGCGGCAGCACCCGGAGCAGAGCCGGTTCGACTCCCATGGGGAAACGGGTCGACACCGGCGCGATTCCGGGTTGAGGAGCCTTGGTCGCGATGTCCAACCCGGCGGCGATGGCGCCGGTGGGCCGGGTCATCTCGTAGTCGATCGTGAACCCGGTCACGTTGGTGGCCTCTCCCATGGCTACGTTGATCACGGCGTCGGGAAGCCCCGGGGTGACCGACGGGGGCTGGAAGAAGCCCTGGTCCAGGCCGGTCAGGGGCTCGGGTTGCACGTAGCAGTCGAACCCGTGGTGCCGGGCCAGCCGGCGCAGGAAGCGGATGTCGGTGCCCCGCTGGGTGGTGGTCCCCTCGGGCTCCACGAGCTGGGGAGACGTGGGTTCCACCATGGGGATCAGCCCATTCTGCCCGAAGATCGAGGCGGCGATGACCGAGGCCGGCATGTTGGGCCACGGCATGACCTTCTCCTGGAGGTTCATCAGGAGCGTGGCGTCGCTGCCGGACACCTCCAGCACGGTTTCGGTGGGGTCCTCGGCGTACTGGACCTTCTGCCTCGACACGTACCCGTTGATCAGGGCCTCCGGGATCCCCAGCCCGTTGGAAACCCGGACGGTTATGGGCACCAGGGGCCGGAAGTAGTCCCGCTCCAGCAGCGTCCAGTCTCCGAGAACGGACTCGGAGATCCCCAGACGGATGCGAAAGACCGAGGCCACGTCGACCGCTCGCTCCACCTCGATCGACTGCACCGCGTCGATGATGTCCGAGGGCGCAGGCGCCATCGCGAGCTGGAGGACGAACGTCGTATCCGGCATGGTCTACGACCCCCCGAGCAGTGGAATCACCAGTCGGCGGCCCACGTCCTCGACCAGCTCCGGGGGCATCGTCCCGTCGTTGGCGTCCACGATGCGCCAGAACTGCTCCGGGTCGCCGAAGAACCGGTGGGCAATGAGGTCGAGACGGTCCTCCGGGCTCACCCGGTGGGTGAGGACACCGGTGGTCTTCGGAATCACCCGCAGGCGCTTGTAGACCAGCTCCCGGCCGCGACGGTCCGTGAACACCGCGTCTACCAGCTTCTCGTAGCGACTTCCTCGAACGAACATCATGACTCCTTAGAACGAGACCCCGACGGTGACATTCAGCGCGGCGTTGACCCCGTTCAGTCGCGCCAACACCTCCTTGGCGATCTGGTTGACGAGACCGAGCGTGCCGGCGGGCCCGCCGATCGCCTGAAGCTCCCGGTACGACAGGGCCCTCAAGCTGAGCGTGACCTCGGCCCGGATGGGGTTGAGCAGCTGGTCGAAGGCCTGTTCCTGGATGCGCAGGCCGGTGGCGAGGACCGGAAGGACCCTCGCGGGGCCCCACACGAGCAGGACGAAGGGCGACCTGGCCGACCGCAGGATCGACGCTCCGGCCAGGGTCAGGACCTTGTTCAGGATGATCTGATCCGACGGCGGGTAGAGCAGGAGCTCCAGGGCCGCCAGCGTTGGATGGAGACCGGTAGCGACGGTCAGGGGATTCTCTCCGGGGAACTCCAGCTGATCCGCCGCGTCGAGCTCGATCTCCAACTCGAACGTCTCCTGGGGCGGGAGCATGGCCTGAGGCCCGCCCCCCCCTTCCCGACCCTCCTCCGACGAGCGCCGGGCCGACCCGATCCTGCGCTTGACCTCCTCCGGGTTGTACTGGAAGACGATCAGGTTGGTCGGCACCGGAATCGCCGCCTCGAACACGACCAGCGCGCCCTTGAGGTTGTTCGGGCTTCCCGGGAATTCAGACGCCATCGGTAGACCTCCTGGCGGCGGTGACCACCACCGGGTCGGGCGCGGTCAGAAGAAAGTGAATCACGTCGTCCCGGCCGGGAGCGCGCTCCACGGCGGAGCTCCAGGTGAGCTCCCGAACCACCGACGAGAGGCGCCGGATCGAGCCTCTCGACAGGGGCGTTTCGGACGACACCGTGACCAGCCGCTGGGCACCCGACTCGCCGCGGACCCACTGGCTGGACACGCGAAGGCCGAAGCCGGTGCTGTGGACGTTGGGCGGGCCACCGTTGTCCCTCTGTCGGCCGTTCTCGGCAGGGGGACGTACGGACAGGATCTCCGCGATCCGGTGCACCTGTCGGGCGTGAAGCACGGTCTTCCGGCGGCTGCGGTACAGAGACTGGACCAGTGCCCCGCCGATCACGATGCCCCCCAGGACCAGGTGCCAGACGGCCTGGGGAAGGACTCCGAGTGCCCCGAGAACGAGCACCGCGGCAGCCAGGGCCGTCGACGTCCACTGGGCCTCGGACACACCCAGCCAATGCGGGCGGTTGGGGTCGCCCCGGAGCATCTCGAATCCGAATCGGGCCGCCGCGTACAGCAGCGTCACCAGGGCCAGTGTCGCACCTGTGCCCGGCGCCTGCAGGAAGGCCGCGACGCCAAGCACCGCGATTCCCGCACAGACCGTCGCTTCAAGCAACTGGACCGGAAAGACCCGGACGCCGGCCAGGGGGGCCCAGAAGCCCTGGCGCACGTGTTCGGCGCCGTACTGGACGCCGATCCTGAAGGGCTTTCCGTAGCAGCACCCGACCCGGAGACACCCGAGTCGGGACACGGCCTGCCAGCTCACGATGGCCAGAAGCGTCAGATCGAGGTACGCGAGCACGGGGACGCCGATCACCCGGAGCAGCACCACTGCCACGACCAGGTACGCGGCGGCGTACCGGTAGAAGGTCAGACGGTCTCTGCCGGTTCTCAGCCGGTTGAGCCAGGAGAGTCCCAGCACCGTGGGCGGCGCGGCGGCCAGGATCAGGGCCATGACCCACGGGGACAGTCCCGCCCACGCAGACAGGGGAAGCGTGACGGCGGCGGCCACCGCCAAACCGAGATACGGGAACAAGCTGAACGCGTGGAACGAGTGACCGAGCACCCGGACCGTGGGCGAGACCCATGACGTCCCATCCGGGATTGTCGCAACCCCGGCGTCCGGGTCCTCGGCCCCTCCCGCTCGAATACGCACTCCGGTGAGGCGACCCTCGTTTTCGGGCACCGCCTCTGCCACACCCGTGGACGGGGTGCGGTACGTCACGGCCTGGACCCGATACAGCCGGCCCCACACCGGGGAGGTGGGCTGCTCCAACCACCACTCCCACTGGGACTCCGAGTCGACCCGGTGCCAGGGACGGAGGTAGTCCCGAAGCCGAGGCGTCGCGGTCATGATCCAGGCGCCGCCGATCTGCGGTCGACCGTCGGCCCCACGGTCCACACCGTGCACGTGGACGGTGGCCGACAGGTAGATCGACCCGCCGGGCTCCGCCAGGTCGTCGAGATGCCCGATGAAGGCGTTCTCGAGGTTTCGGGTGAACGTCCACATGGCCCGATTCCACCGGTCCCGGGTGCCCGGGTTCGAGGTCAGTCCAGGGAATCGCCCCTGCCAGGCCGCATCGACGGCGGCCATGACGGGCACCGCGAGTTGGGTGAGCACGTTGGCGCAGACGACCAGGTCGTACCGCTCTCCCGTCTCGGGAGCCCAGAACCTGGGCCGCGTATCAGCCAGACGCAGGATCATCTCGTCCAGGCAGGAATCGGCGTCCCCCTCCCCTGTCAGGATGTCGTCCGCCCACCGGCGCACTTCGTCGATGCACCCCGTGAGGTCCACCTCGTGGACGCCCACGGCGAGGTCGTCGGGAGTCGCCGGATCGAGCGTCTCCGACAGGCGGGTGAGCTCCTCGGCATCGTAATCGACGAAGTCGATGACCTCGGCCGTCTCCAGGAGCGGAGCCAGAGGCAGCGTCTCGCCGTCGCCGCACCCCAACACCACCACCCTCCGGGGCGCCGCCGTCTCCAGGGCCTCCGTCACGGCGGCCCGGCTTCGGAACCCGTGGGCCCTCGTGCGGACCTCCAGGGTCTTTCCTCCGGCCTGATCCGGCGGACGAGTCGAGAGTCCCGGCCTCGCGGCCTGGTCATAACCATGGATCGAATCGTCGCCCCAGGTGCGGGCTTGCACGTTCTGAGTATTCATGTCGCGTACGGGCTGGCTCGGAGCCTGGTGATCTGATGGGGTTCCAGTCGGACCTTGTGATCGCCCAGGATCGGGTGCATGAGGTTTCGGTCGTCGGTCTCGTGTCCGATGCCCATGAGATGGCCCATTTCGTGGGAAAGGGCCTGCCGGGGTGAACCGTCCTCTATCATGAGCATGCGGTTCGTGTATCCGTATCCGAGGAGCGTGTCGCCGCAGCCCGCTTCCCGGCGCCGCAGGCTATGGACGTAGACGGGCCTGGCCACGGTGGCGGATTGGAAGCGGCCCAACAGGCTCGTCTCGTCGGAAGAGTAGGGTTCTCCCCTCGGGGCCTTCTCCACCTCCTCGTCGCTTCCGATCAGGGCGTGGGTGTCCGTCTCGTTGACGGTCATGGTGGGCCGTTGATTCAGATTGATGTTGGCCTGGGGGAAGACCCGCGTGTTGGCGAAGTTGATGTCCCGGGTCGGGTTGGGGCTGCTGCCCTCCAGCTGGACCGGCTCGACTTCGACGTTCATCCGCGGACCCACGGACGTGTCCGGATCCAGCTCCGGCGGTTCTCCGTGACACCGCGACAGGCGAGGTTGGGAGGAAAGAGTGGGGCGAGTTGCGGTGTCCGGACCGGCCAGCGGCGCCGATCCGGCGCTCCAGAGGAGCATCGTCGCACCCAAGGCTGAGCGATCTGCGTCGGCCTCCAACGAGGGCACGGGCGTCCCGGATCGGAGTCCACGGTCGTGCGCATCCCCAGCCGTGGCACTGCTCGTCTCGGGCGCCGAGCGCTGCTGAAGCACATGGGCGAGCTCGTGGGCGAGTAGCGCGTCCCCTGCCATCGTACCGGGTCTGTGCCAACCCGGGGCGAAAGCGATGTCCCGGTCCATGGCCAGGGCCGGCGTCTGGAATCGACCCGCCAGGGTCTGGCCGCCCGCGTCCGTGTGCAGCCGGACGTCGCCGAGGTCGGTCCCGAAGGCCGATTCCATCCGAGAACGGGTGGCCCCTTCGAGGGCCCGGCCCGATCCGAGATCGGAGAAGGGTGACTGCTCCGTCCGGGCAGCGGACGCCGGGGCCTCCATGAGAATCGGATCCCGGGAGGGTTCGCCCGACGGCACCCGCTGCGGCAGCGACGGGTCGAAGACCTCCGCGGGAATTCCTGGGGGCGCCCCTTCGACAGATCCGGAGACGAGGGATCGCCGGATGCTGTCCAGCACCCGCTGCCTGACGGCGCCGATGGCCTCGGCCAGGCTCTCCGCTCCCTCGGCTTCGGGGGCGTACCGTACCAGGGCCCGAGCCACGTGGTCGGCGTCCCGCTTCTGGTAGTAGGCGAACCAGTACGAGATCCACGGGCAGTCCCGGACCGTTCGCCCTTCCCCCGCCAACTCCCGCTCGGCCACCGACGTCACGTCGGACTCCAGGGCGTGGAGGAACTCGGTCTTCCGCATCTGTGCCGGGCCGGTCACGGGTGCTGAGTCGGACACGATAAGGCCGGTCAGGGAGAGGCGGGCCGCTCCAGGGCCGGCGACGCCGGGCCGCTCTGATCCGGACGGGGGTGGCGGCGCGGAGCTGGGCGGAAGTGCCCCGCGTCGCTCCCCGGGTCGATCGTCCAGGGACGAAGCCTCGTGCGAGGTGTCCGGGTGGTCCTGCACCGGGGTGGCAGATTGCCGCCGTGCGGGACTCACCGTCGGATGGGGCGCGGGGCGCGGGGGCGCCGGGGTCGGGCTAGGCGGGACACGAGACGGAGACGGTGTCGTCCCGCTGCCCGGCGAGGCCAGGCGCCGTTGCATGGCCTGGTTGCCCACGGACTGCGTGCCGGTCTCCCGGGTGGGCTCCGGCGACTCCGTGCGGGCTACGTCTTCCACTGGACGACGCATCGGCGCCTTGGGGGGTGCCGGTCGTCGTGGAGCCCGCCGGGCCACGGGCCCGCTTCGCCGATTCCGATCTCGACCGCTCATCGCGCCGCTCCCCGGGCAGGACGCACCGAGGCCACGGGGCCGTCGGCGTAGACGGCAGGGTCGTGCCCCACGGGGGCGATTCGCCAGGGCCTCATGTGGCGAACGAGCTCGAGCGGATGGTGGCGATCTCGGACGCGTTGAGCCCAACGTTGCCACTGCCCTCGTAGGGGTGCATCAGGTTGCCGCTCCCACTGCGATGGGGCAGACCCAACAAATGACCGATCTCGTGCGAGAACGCCTGTTTTTCGGCCCCGTCCTCCATCACCAACAACCGGTCCGTGCTGGCCGACGTGGGGTGCATGTAGCCGGCAACGCTGTCTCTGTCGCAGCTGCCCGGCGGCGATATGGAATCGACGTAGACCGCCAGGGCGTGGGCCGAAGTCGCGAAGCGATTCAGAAGGGTCGTCTGCTCGGCGCTCGTCGAACCCGAGACCCCCTCCACCTCCAGATCGCTCCCGATCAACGCTTGTGAGTCGGCCTCGTTCAGGGTGTCCGTCGGGAGTTGGTTCAGCGCCAGATTGGCCTGGGGGAACACCCGGGTATTCGCGAACTCGACGTCCTCGGTGATGCTTCGGTCGCTTCCCGCCAGCCGGACCGGTTTCACGTCGACGGTCTTCTGCGGCCCGACCGATGTGTCGGCATCCAACTCGGGAGGCCCCCCGCACCGGGAAAGACGGGGCCCGGAGGTGAGCGTGGGCATCCCCTGGATGGCGTCGTCGAACGGCGTCCCGCCGGCGCCCGTCCAAAGCAGCGCGGCAACGCCTGCGGCCGAACGATCCGCGTCGGCCTCCAACGAGGGCACGGGGGTCCCGGATCGGAGGTCAGGGCCGTTCGCGCCATCGGGCGCGACCGGGCTGGTCGCGCCGGCCGGCCGCTGCTGAAGCACATGGGCGAGCTCGTGGGCGAGCAGCGCGTCCCCTGCCACCGTGCCGGGCCGATGCTGACCCGGCGCGAACGCGATGTCTCGCCCCATGGCCACGGCCCGGGTCTGGTGTCGACCCGCCAGGGTCTGGCCACCCGCGCCCGTGTGCAGCCTGACGTGCCCCAGGTCGGTCCCGAAGGCGGATTCCATCCGAGCACGGGTGGCCGTCTCCAGCGGCCGGCCCGATCCCGCCCCGGCGAAGGGCGACGGCCCCGCCCCGTCGTTGGATCCCGGGGACTCCATGAGAATCGGATCCCGAGAGGGTTCGCCGGACGGCACATGCTGGGGCTGCGATGGATCGAAGGCCTCCGTGGGGATCCCGGGCGGCGCCCCTTCGACCGAGCCGGAGACGAGGGACCGGCGGATGCTGTCCTGGACTCGCCGTCTCACGGCGCCGATGGCCTCGGCCAAGCTCTCCGCACCTTCAGCGTCGGGGGCGTAACGCACCAGGGCCCGGGCCACGTGCCCGGCGTCTCGCTTCTGGTAGTAGGCGAACCAGTACGAGATCCACGGGCAGTCCCGGACCGTGCGGCCCTCCCGGGTCAGCTCCTGTTCGGCCACCGAGGTTACGTCCGCCTCCAGGGCACGAAGGAAGTCGGTCTTCCGCATCTGGGCCGGGCCGGTGGCGGGCGCCGAATCCGCGACGATGAAGCCGCCCAGGGGGGGCCGAGCGGCTGCGGGGCCGGTGATGCCGGGTCGATCCGATCCGGATGGGGGCGGTGGCACGGGTCCCGCCGGGGGTGCGGCGCGCCGGGTACCGAGGCCGCTTTCGAGGAAGGGGGACTCCTGCGTCTTCTCGGAGCTGGCGGGCACCGGGGCGGAAGGCCGATGGGGTGCAGGAGTGCCGGCCTGCCGGGGCACTGGGCGGGCAGGCGTCTCAGGTCGGCGTGGCTGGACATGGGACGGAGATGGCGCCGCTCCACTGCCCGGAGTAGCCAGGCGTCGCTGCATCGCCTGGTTGCCCACGCTCTGACTACCTGTCTCTCGAGCCGACCCCGGCGAATCGGTGCGGGCAGCGTCCTCGAACGGGCGGCGTTCAGGTGCTC
>CAJIAX010000289.1_pt1 | contig 23202 bp, 18 predicted proteins | sample 9199251 | NCBI WGS metagenome assembly CAJIAX01 (sample SAMEA7708287, study PRJEB35096) | sediment metagenome | biome: marine neritic benthic zone biome [ENVO:01000025]; feature: sediment [ENVO:00002007]; material: shallow marine sediment [ENVO:03000034] sea grass bed [ENVO_01000059] ... | reverse complement strand
TCCGCGTCACCGGGCACGTCGAAGGAAACCGTGGCGATCTCCTCGGCCGTGGCTTCGGAGAGGGCTGCCCGGGCCTCACGCTCGTCCACGCCCAGCCATACAGGGGCGGACGGATCTCCGGGGGCGCCGGCGAGAAAGCCGTGCAGCGTCAAGAAGTCCCCGCCGTCGGCAGCCCGGTCCTCGGATGCGAAGAAGACGAGGACGTGACGAGCGTCGTCGGACAGGGCGTCGTGCACGGTCCGGAGCAGGGCGTCGTTCCGATCGTCTCCGGAAACCCGGTACCGCACGGTGCCCCGTCGTGGAGAATCTCCTTCGGCGCCGGGGTCGACGGGGCGAGGCGGCAGGGTGACGGCACGACGGACATGGCCTTCGACCAACGAGGACAGCTCGTCGTCGAAGGGGAGCGCGAGGACCACGCGCTGGGCGTCGGCGGGAATGCTGTCGAGGATCGCCTCCACCGCAGGGAGAGATCCGAGCGCTACCATGGGCGCCGCCTGGTCGAGGACGAGAACCTCGACTGCGGCCAGCTTGATGCGGGACGCTTTCATCGCCGCGAGGACATCGCCGGGGGTCCCGAAGAGCATGGTGGCGTGCTCGGGTAGCGCCCAGACGCTTCCAAGGGCGGCGACGCTGTGACCGGTCATCGAAGCGAGGCGGGCCACAGCTTCTGCGGCTCTTGCGGCCGCGTCGGCCGTGGGGCAGAGCACCAACGCACGGACCGGATCGCCTTCGACCTCCAGCCGATCGAGAATCCCGGCTCCGTAGGCCAGGAGCGCGCCGCTCCCGGGTCCCGCCTGCCCGACCAGGTTGTTGCCCCGGCGAATGACGGGGATGGCGCCTTGCTGGAATGCGGTGGGACGCTCGACCCCTTCCGCGGCAAGAGCCTCGACGAGCATGGCGTCCAGCCCCAGCTCCTCAAACGATTCCATGGGTTCCTCGGTGTGTGCGCCGGGGTGGGTCGGACCGTCCGAAGTGTGGTCCCGATGCCGGCGAACGCGGGCCGAAACCTCGCGGTTCGGGGCGGCGGACGCTACTCCCCCGGGCGGCCGCGGACGCTCGCCAACGCGGACGGTGGATCACCGAGAGCCCGCGCCTTGATCCTCGACCCTCGGCACTCGATCTTGGGGCCAGCCTCGGCACTCGCCCGAGCAGCTGTCGCTCCCGCCCACACACAGGCCGTCCGGAATCATGGAATTCAGCGAAAACATCGCCCGACTCAACCCATCCGCAACGATCGCGGTCAGCACCCTGGCCAAACGCCTGGCTGCCGAGGGCCGAGACATCATCAACCTCAGCGCCGGTGAGCCGGACTTCGACACGCCCTCCTGGATCTCGGCGTCCGCCATCGACGGCATTCGGAACGGACGTACCCGGTACACACCGACGCCGGGCCTTCCCGAGCTCCGTCAGGCGATCGCTGGATTCATGATGCACGAGAGCGGCCGCAGCGTGTCACCCCAGGGCGTGGTGGTGAGCAACGGTGCTAAGCAGGCCCTGTTCAACACCTGCTTCGCGCTGTTCGGTCCCGGGGACGACGTACTGATCGGGGCGCCGTACTGGACCAGCTACCCGGAGATCGTGACCCTGGCGCGGGCCGAGCCGTTGTTCGTCGCTGGAACCGAGGAGAGGGAGTTCCTCCTGACGCCCGCCGACCTGGACCGGGCGGTCACGTCCAGGACCCGCGGACTCATCCTGTCGAGTCCCTCCAACCCAACGGGCGCCGTCTACAGTCAGGAGGCCCTGACCGACGTGGCTCGGTGGGCACGGGACCGGGGCATCTGCCTGATCACGGACGAGATCTACCGCCACATCTACTACGGCTCGGACCGGGCAGCCGCGGCCGGCCTATTGGACGTGCCGGAGGACGCGGTCGGTGAGTACGTGATCATCGACGGGGTATCCAAGAGCTGGGCCATGACCGGTTGGCGGATGGGCTTCTCGTATTCGTCGGACGAGCTGGCAGCCAAGATCGGCGCGCTCCAGAGCCACACCACGTCGAACGCGTCGGCCCCCTCCCAGATGGCTGCCCTGGCGGCCTACTCCGATCCGCACCGGGCGCTGAAGGCGTCGGCCGAGATGACGATGGCGTTCCGCCGCCGGCGGGACCTGGTGACCAGGCTCTTCGGCGAACGGCTGCCCGAGCTGCCGTATGTCGAGCCCATGGGCGCCTTCTACTTGTTCTTCCGGGTCGACGGCCTTTTCGACGACGCCTGCCCGGACTCGGCCGCGTGGTGCACCCGGATCCTCGAGGACACAGGCGTGGCGATGGTTCCCGGCGGGGCGTTCGGCGACGATCGCTACGTGCGCATGAGCTTCGCTACGTCCGACGAGCTCCTGGAAGCGGCCATCGGACGACTGGCCGACGCCCTCGCGACCGTCTGACGGCCGGGGATCGGGGAGCCACACCGTGACCCACACGACCGTGACCCCGGTGTTGACCGGGTACATCGAAGACCGGTTCGCGCCGGAAGACACGGTGCTGATCGAGTTGCGGGCGGCGTTGGCGGATCACGGCATGCCGTCGATCCAGGTCTCGCCGTCGACGGGGCGAGTGCTGGAGCTTCTGGTGCGCGCCTCGGGCGGAAACCGCGTACTGGAGGTCGGCACGTTGGGCGGATACTCGGCCATCTGGATGGCTCGGGGCCTGGCGCCGGGGGGCACGCTGACGACCCTGGAGCTGAACCCGGATCACGCCGCGTTCGCCCGGGGGTTCCTGCGCCGGGCAGGGGTCGCCGCCGTCGTGGAGGTAGTGGAGGGTGATGCCCGCCAGATCCTCCCAGGCCTGGGCCCCGACGGGAGCTACGACCTCGTGTTCGTGGACGCGGACAAGGCCGGGTACACCACGTACGCCGCGCAGGCCTGGCGACTGCTCCGGCCGGGCGGCCTGCTCGTGGCGGACAACTTGCTCTGGAGCGGCCGGATCTTGGGGGAGGCAGAGGACGAAGACACCCGGGCCCTGCAGCGCTTCAACGAGGCGCTGGCCCGAGGGGCGCATCCGGCGACGATTCTGCCGGTGGGCGACGGTCTCGGGTTGGCGGTGAAGTCCGGCTGACCGCCACGGAAGCCCGGCCTCCGGACCGCGCTCACCCGAGGGCCCGCCGCAGCGTCTGACGGACCCCAGCCACGTATCCGCTTCCGAACAGGTTCACGTGCACCAGGAGCGGGTAGAGCTGGTACACGGCTCGGCGGCGGGAGGCGTATCCGGGATCCACGGGCCACGCCGCCTCGTAGGCCTGGTAGAAGCTCGTCCCGAAACCCCCGAAGAGCTCCGTCATGGCCAGGTCCACCTCTCGGTGCCCCCGGTACACCGCCGGATCCACGAGCACCGGCCGGCCGGCCATGTCGGCGTATACGTTGCCGCTCCAGAGGTCACCGTGCAGGAGCGAGGCAGCCTCCGCCTGACCGGACTCAAGGACCTGGTCGAGTCGGTCGAACAGGACGCCGAAGCTCTCGAGATCCTCGCCTCTGAACCGCGAGCGAGCGCGCTCCAGCTGAGGCTGCAGGCGCAAGTCGCGCCAGAAGGCGGGCCAATCGGCGGACGGATCATTGGGCTGGGCGATAGTGCCGATGTAGTTGGCGAGACACCATCCGAACCGTGGGTACGGATCCGACGGAGATCGACCGCGAGCCCCGCTGGGCGGGTTGTTCCGGGCGGTGTTCGCGGCGCGCCCGTGTAGCTCGGCCAACCCATGGCCCAGGCGCTCGCCGAAATCCGGCCCCTGCGGCCCTGCGGCCACATACTCCAGAGCGAGCCATCCGGGACCCGGGTCCGACGGTCCGGAATGTCCGAGGACTTGTGGAATCCGGAGTGACGTTCCCGAGGCGAGGGCCGCCAGACTCTGGGCTTCGGCCTCGAAGAAGTCGGGTGGAGCGTCGCCGTTCCATTTCAGAAAGACGGGATCGTGAGAGGACAGCGTGATCCGGCTGGCCGCGCTGATACAGCCGCCACCGATGGGCTCCACAGCACGCACGGTCTGGGGGCGGCCCGTATGCTCGTGGAGCATTCCGACCAGTGCCTCCTCCACCGACCGGGGCAAGGCCCTGCCGTCGGCGCTCATGGTCAGGTCTCCGGCGGTCCGGATCGTGGGTCGCCCGACTCCAGGATCCGATCCAGCAGTGCCCGGCAGCTGCGGTCGACCATGTCATAGACGACCTGGAAGCCGTCGTCGCCCCCGTAATAGGGGTCCGGCACGTCCAGGGTCTCGGCTGCGGGATCGAATTCCAGCAATCGGTGCAGCCGCGCGGTGGCCGAGGCGCCCGCCTGTCGCTCGAGGTCCCGCACGTTGCTTCCGTCCATGGCGATCACCCAGTCGAAGTCCCGCAGGTCTCCCGGGACCGTCTGCCGCGCGCGGCCGGTCAGTTGGATGCCGTTGTCCCGGGCGACGGCGACGGACCGGGGGTCGGGGGGGTGACCGATGTGCCATGATCCGGTCCCGGCCGAGTCCACTTCGAAGCGTTCCGAAAGGCCGTGTTCGTCGAGCAGAGCCAGGAAGATCCCTTCCGCGAGCGGGGATCTGCAGATGTTGCCGAGACAGACGAACAGAACCCGGATCGGGCCGACGCCGGAGTGAGTGGTCGAGGTCATGACGCTCGTGACACAGAAAGGAAACGGCCCCCGTTCCCGGGACTCAGGGGCTAGTCGACACTATGTGATCCTGCGGTAAGGCACTACACTACACGGGTTAGGAGAGTCCTCGCCGATACCGGCAACGGACCTTCGACTCCATCTGCCCGGCACCCCATACGAGGGGCCCGCGGAACGGACTGATCGGCACAATAGGGAGGACGGCGTTGGCCGAAGGCAAGAAATTCTCGGAGCTGGACCTGAGCGAAGCTCGACTCGCGGCGATCGAGGCCCTGGGTTGGACCTCGCCCACGCCGATCCAGGACAAGTGCATTCCCGTTGTGCTCGAAGGCAAGGACGTGGTGGGGATCGCCCAGACCGGAACGGGCAAGACCGGCGGGTTCATGATTCCCACGCTGGAGCAGGTGACCGCCGGCGGCGGCCTGCAGGCGTTGGTGCTATGCCCGACCCGTGAGCTGGCCCAGCAGGTCGCCGACGACACGGTGGCGTTGTCCAAGGGGACCAACCTGCGGTGCGAGGCGATCTACGGCGGCGTGAAGTACGGCCCCCAGATCGACGCCCTGGAGAAGGGATTCGAGATCATCGCCGCGACTCCGGGTCGTTTCATGGACCATCTCCAACGGAGGAACGCGGACCTGAGCAAGGTCCGGTTTCTGATCCTGGACGAGGCGGACCGGATGCTGGACATGGGCTTCCGTCCGCAGATCGAGCAGATCATGCGCACGATGCCGCGGAAGCGGCAGACGATGCTGTTTTCCGCGACGATGCCCAACGGCGTGCACGCGCTGGCGCTTCGGATCACTCACGATGCCGAGTGGCTCGAGGCCGCACCAGCCGGCACCGCCGCTGAAGGTATCTCCCAGGTCGCGTATTTCGTGAAGCCGTCCCGGAAGCCGGATCTGCTGCTGGACCTGCTCGGCGAAGAGGGGTGGGACCAGGTCCTGGTCTTCACCCGGACGAAACGGGGCGCAGACGCTCTCGAGCGCCGCCTCGAACGAACGAACATCAAAGCCGACGTCATGCACTCGGACCGGCAAATGAGTCACCGAACCCGGGCCCTGGACCGGTTCGCGACAGGCGAGGTGCGTGTGCTGGTGGCCACGGACATCGCCCAGCGCGGGTTGGACGTGGAGGGCATCTCCCACGTCGTTAACTACGACATCCCGCTGGACCCGGAAGATTACGTGCACCGGATCGGGCGCACCGGGCGTGCCGGTGCCACCGGAACCGCCGTCACGTTCGTGACGGCCGGGGACCTGGGCGCGCTTCAGAGTCTCGAGTACCGCCTGGGGCACGCGATCGAGCGGGTCCACCTTCCGGAGTACGACTACGCCGGGACGTCCATGCGGGAACAGAAGAAGTCCGAACCCAAGACCCGATCCAGGGGCATGGGAGCGCGCAGGGATCAGGAATTGACGCCGGAGGAGCTCGCGGCCCTGCTGAGCTTCGACTGACCCCAAGACCTCCGACGAAGATGATCCTCAGGCGGTATGGAAACCGGGTGGAGAGCGTGGAAATCGCGTTCAATTCGGTTGCACTGACGTCCATTGGGTGGCGGCGAGATCGTGCCCTCAGCATGAGCCTGGACGCGTTTCAAGAGCAGTACGTGAAGCTGACGGAGCACGCCCTCACCGCAAAGGCCGACGGACCGGTGCAGATCACGGTCCAGGACGCCCTGCTCGCCGACCTCGAGGCCCAGACCCGTGCCCTGGACGCCGCCCTGGAACCGGGCCAGGTGCTGTACATCGAGAGCCAGAGGGGGGTGGACGAGCCCCGGGCGCGCGAGGACCGCAAAGACGTGATCGTGGAGGGCGAGAACAGGCTGTACTTCCACTGGTGGGTGGATCCACCCGCGCGCTTCGGAGTCTACGCCAAGCGCAGCTGAACACCCGGCCCGAGGACGGATGGCCAGGTGTCCCTGGACAGGAGATCTCGAGGCACATGCCCACACTCCACGACGTGGAAGCGGCCCGGGGGCGCATCACCGATCGCATCGTGCGGACGCCCTGTGAGCGGTCTCTCGTGTTCGGCGACCTGCTGACCTCGGACCTCTGGTTCAAGTTCGAGAACCTGCAACGGACGGGTTCGTTCAAGGACCGGGGCGCGCTCAACCGGTTGTTGCTCCTAACCCCCGACGAACGGCGGGCGGGCGTGGTGACGGCCAGTGCCGGAAACCATGCCCAGGCGCTGGCCTTCCATGCCTCCCAGCTGGGCATCCCGTCCACGGTCGTCATGCCGGAGACGACGCCGGCGATCAAGGTCGCCAACACCCGCCGCCACGGGGCACGGGTGATTCTCAACGGCACCTTCCTCCATGAAGCCATGACCGTGGCTCTCGAGCTTGAAGCGGACGATGGACTGGTTCTGGTACCGGCCTACGATGACCCACACATCGTGGCGGGCCAGGGCACGGTGGGGCTCGAGCTCCTGGAGCAGGTCGAAGGCCTGGACGCGGTGGTCGTGCCGATCGGAGGAGGGGGCATCATCGCCGGCACAGCGCTGGCCGTGAAGAGCCTGAACCCGGACGTGCGCGTATACGGCGTGGAGGCCTCGGCGGCGCCTTCTGCCCGGCTGTCGCGAGAGGCGGGCAAGCCGGTGGCGATGGTGCGCTCGGAGACCATCGCGGACGGCATCGCCGTCAAATGCGTGGGCGACATCACGTTTCCCCTGATCGAACGATACGTGGACGACATCGTCGAGGTCGACGAAGGGGAGATCGCGTCCGCGGTGCTCCACCTGCTGGAACGCTCCAAGACGGTGGTGGAGGGCGCAGGGGCGGTGGGTTTGGCGGCCCTCTTGAACGGGAGGCTTCCGGTCGGCCCGGACGACCGGGTGTGCGCAGTGCTCACGGGTGGCAACATCGACGTCACCATGATCAATCGGATCATCGACCGGGGCATGGTGGTGGACGGTCGGGCCATCCGCCTGCTGGTCAGCGGCCGGGATCGCCCGGGCTTTCTGGCGGCCTTGACCCGCACCGTGGCGGGAACGGGCGCCAGCGTGCTCGACGTCCACCATCGGCGTTCCTTCGCCGACATCACCGTGGGCGACGTGGAGATCGTCATGCATCTGGAAACCAGGGGGTCCGAGCACGTGGCGGAGATCGAGGCGCTGTTGGCGGCGCAGGGGTACACCGTGCAAGAGGACGTCTGACGCAGAGGACGTCTGCGCAGAAAGTCGTCTGCCGTATGGACTCTCACGCATGCGGCCACCGACCCATGGCCGCCCGCGCCAGACTACCGTCCGAGGCGTGCCTCCCGTCGGGCCTGGACGGCGGTCGCTCCTACCGGTGTGTGTCGGGGATCGCGGTCATGACCTGACCGCCGGTGTGCCAGAACACGAGCCGGTCACCGGTCGGAATCCGGCCCGATCGCACCCATTCGATCATGCCCGCGGCCGCCTTGGCCGTATAGGTCGGATCGACGAGCACACCCTGAGACCGGGCCAGCAGCCGGATGGCGTGATCCGAAGCGTCGGTCGAGATGCCGTAGCCATCACCGACGAATCCGTCCGTGATCTCGAGGTTGTCGTCGAGGAGCGGGCCGTCGAAACCCACGAGTCCGGCGGCCTCCCGAGCCAGCGCCAGTACCGTATGTCTGATCGTGGCGGCCGGATCGTCGGCGCTCACGCCGACCAGCCGGACGCCGGTCCAGCCGAGAACCGAAAGGCCGAGCAGCATCCCCGCCATCGTCCCGCCCGACGACGTGGCGGATATGAGCCAGGTGTTCTCAGGGGACAGTCCGTTCGCGTCGAACTGGGACTCCAGCTCGAGCATGGCCCGAGCGTACCCAAGGGCCCCGCGGGCCGTGGAGGCGCCCAGCGGAATCACCAGGCCCCGGGCGCCCGCTTCCTCGAGCTCCCGCCGAATCCGCTCCATCGTGGGCGCTCGCTCCGAGCGGTCCTCGACCCGTACCACGTTCGGCGTCAGAAGCCGGTGCAGACGGGCGTTCCCCATCGGAGGCTCGGGCGGATCGCCGTTGATGACGATCACGCATCGGCGGCCCAGGTGGGCCGCCGCGGCGGCAGTGACACGGACATGGTTCGATTGGGATCCGCCCGCGGTGATGAGCGTGTCGACCCCGTCGAGCCGGTGGGGAGCGAGTTCGGTCTCGAGCTTTCGGACCTTGTTTCCTCCGAGGCCGAAGCCGGTGTACTGGTCCAGCTTCATCCACAGCCGGTCCGTGGCCAGTTCGAGGGCGGCGCCGAGGTGGGGCGCCGGCACGAGGGGCGTCGGCGTCAGGGCCAGGGCCGTGCGGGGGACGCTGGCGAGTCCCGTTCGATCGGACATCACGAGCGAGACGAAGAACCGTGGGAGGCGGCGGCGTGACGGGCAGCGGATCGAACGGTGTTGTAGTGGATTTCCACGGTATCCTTCACGTCGTTGCTATAGCCGCCCGACATGACCACAGCCACGGGAACACCCAATCGGCTGCAGGTGTCGAACACGAGTTCATCCCGCCGAGCCAACCCCTGCATGCTCACGGACAGGCGTCCCAGGCGATCGTCCACGTAGGGGTCCGCTCCGGCCACGTAGAAAGCAAGGTCGGGGTGTGCCCGGAGCGCTGCTTCCAGCCCTCGTTCGACCGCTTCCAGGTATTCTTCGTCTTCCGTTCCGTCAGCGAGCTCGATGTCCAGATCGCTCTTTTCCTTTCGGAAAGGAAAGTTGCCGGCGCCGTGCACCGACAACGTGAAGACCGTGCCGTCCTTGGCGAAGATGGCCGCGGTGCCGTTGCCCTGGTGGACGTCCAGATCGAGGACGGCCACCTTCCGCGCCCGGCCCTCGGCCTGGACCTCCCGGGCCGCGACCGCAACGTCGTTGAACACGCAGTACCCCTCGCCCGCGTCGGGGAACGCGTGATGCGTGCCGCCGGCGAGGTTCACGGCCCAGCCGTCTTCCAGGGCGGCGTGGGCCGCGGCGAGGGTGCCGCCCACGGAACGCCGGGAACGCTCGACGAGAGCCGGGCTCCACGGGAAGCCGATGCGCCGGACTTCGTCTTTGCTGAGGGTGCCCTGCCGGACCCGATCCACGTACTCCCGCGTGTGCACCCGAGCGAGCTCCCAGTCGGCGATTGGCTGGGGCACGATCAGGTCTTCCCGATCCACGACATTCCCCTGGATCACCCGGGCTCGGAGTCGGGCGTACTTCTCCATGGGAAAGCGATGCTCCTCGGGGAGCGGAAGCACGAAGTGGTCGCAGTAGAAGATCTTCATCGCCCACACTCTAACGGGGGTCGGCTAGCCCGGCGAGTGGTCAAGTGCGCGGCAATCGTCACGGCTCTGATGCCCCTCCAGCTACAGGCGCAGGACGCCGAAATCCGGGGCCGGGTCCGGGACGAGGAGGGGGCCGCCGTCGCGGTTGGGGCCGTCCAGGTCGAGATGGAGGATTCGGAGCAGTTCGGTCGGTATGCCGAGACGGGTCCCCTCGGGGGATACACGGTGGCCGGCTTGCCCCAGGGCGCTTTCGTGGTGCGGGCCATGGCCTACGGGTACGTGACCCAGGAGGACACGATCAGACTCGGTCCGGGACAGCTGCTCGTCGTCGACTTCACGCTGGCCCTGGACGTGGTAGCCGTAGAGGGCGTCAGCGTCGAGGCCGAGCAGAGCCGGACCCGGGCACGGTTCGAGGAGACGGCGGGACTCACGGCCGTGGAGCTTTCGGGTCCGGAGCTGAAGCTGATTCCCGGGCTGGCCGAGCCCGATCCCCTCCGCGCCGTGGAGGTCCTGCCCGGCGTGGTCTCCACGTCCGACTTCCAGTCGGCCTTCAACGTCCGGGGCGGATCGGCGGATCAGAACCTGATCATGCTGGACGGCGTGACCCTGTTCAATCCGTTTCACCTCGGGGGTCTGTTCAGCGTGTTCAACGGCGACATGGTGGCTCGGGCCGAGCTCCAATCCGGGGGATTCCCCGCTCGGTACGGTGGGCGTGTGTCGTCGGTTCTGAACGTGGAAACCGACCCGGGGGACGGGCACTTCCAGGTCGATATGGGCATCAGCGCCCTGGCGAGTCGAGCGGCCGTAGGGGGAGGGTTGCCGCGGGGGCTACTGAACGGTCTGGGCCTGTCGGCGGGGCGCTGGCGCCTGAGCGCCCGGCGATCGTACTTCGACGTCATCCTGAAACCCGTCTTCGAGTTCCCGTATCACCTCACCGACTTCCAGGGCATGTTCGAGGGGTGGACCGAAGGCGGGCATCGCTGGTCGTTCACCGGCTACACCGGTGACGACGTGCTCAGTCTGACCTCCCTGGACGAAGAGGACTTTCCGCTCCGGATCAACTGGAGCTGGGGCAACGATGCCCTGGGGGGCCGGTGGAGTCGTCCATTCGGCCGGGGTTCGCTCCTCGAGGTCAGGGGAGGCTACTCGAACTTCGATACCCAGCTGACCTTCCCGGACTTCAACGACACGGAGTTCCGGAGCCAGATCCAGCAGGGGTCGGCGTCGGTGGAGGTGGAGACCCGCGCCGGATCGGGCTGGACCCTGCGGACGGGCGTGGACGCCGAGGCCATGCGGTACGACAACCTGTTCGCTGCGGGGGGCACGGAATTCGCCCAGGGCAACGGCAAGGGCAGGCGCCTCGCGGGGTTCTTCCAGGGCAATTGGCGCCCCAATCGCGCGTGGTTGGTCGAGGCGGGGTTCCGGGGGGACGCGTGGTTCCCCGATCCTGGAGACAGCGAGTTCATTCCCCAGCCGCGCCTGGCCGTGAAACGTTTCCTGGGGAAAGGCGACGCGGCTATCAAGCTGGCAGTGGGTCGGTACGCCCAGTTCCTCCACTCGATCCGGGACGAGGAGCTGCCCCTGGGCATCGACGTGTGGATCCTGGCTGGAGAGCGAGCTCCGCCCGTGACGTCGAACCAGATTCAGCTGGGGTTGGAAGGGTACCCCAGGGAGGACTGGTTCGCCTCTCTGGAGGGGTATTACCGGACCTTCGACGGCGTGATCACCCAGAACTTCGCCGAAGATCCCAACGACCCGTTGGACGACTTCCTCCACGGCGACGGGTACTCCTACGGCATCGACGGCATGATCCGCAAAGAGGGCCGGGGGGTGACGGGCTGGATCGCCGCGTCGTGGCTGAAGACAGAGCGCAGCTTCCCCGACTTCCGATCCGGACTGGCCGATCCGCCCGACGAGTCGTACCCGCCCATCTTCGACCGCCGCCTCGACGTGGACCTGGTCCTGCGCTGGGACATCTTCTGGGGTATGAACGCCGGCCTGCGGTGGAATCTGGGAACCGGCGTGCCCTACACCCGGCCTGAAGCGAGCTATCCGTATCTCAACTCCCAGCTCACGAACGGAGGGCGGCTCACCGACGAGGGTGGCGGCCCCGACCAGGACGCGATCTACCTGGGCCCACGGAACGGCACCCGGTATCCGACCTACCATCGTTTGGACATGAGCTTCCGAAAGACCTTCAACCCCTCGTGGGGAGTGATCACCCCGTACCTCCAGATCCTCAACCTCTACGACCAGCGAAACGTGCTGTTCTACTTCTTCGAATACGATCAGCTGCCGGCCACCCGAACCGGGGTTTCCATGTTTCCCTTCTTCCCGACATTCGGGCTGGAGGTCTCCTTCTGATGGGCGCCGACGCGATTCGCGGCGTGGGACGGGCGGGGGGCGCCGGGGCGCGCCGGGCATTCCAGGGCCTGGCGCTGGGGCTCGCCCTCGCCGGCGCCGGCTGCGAGATCACCGAGGTGACGGTCGCCGAGGCCCGGGACGTCGTGGTAGCCGAGGTCTACGTGCAGGTGGGCGAGAGCACCAACCGGGTGACCGGCTTCCTCCACCGGAGCCTGACCGCCGAGGGGGACGGCCTGGTGCCCGACGCCGACATCCGGATCACGGTCAACGGTGGTCCGGTGGTGCGCCTGTTCGAGGTCGAGCCGGACGAATGTCTCGTCGAGTCCGAGGACTTCGGGCCCGTGGGTTCGTGTTACATCGCGGGTCCCCTGGACGCCCTGTTGTTCCAACCCGGCGACGACATCGCGCTCGCCATCGAGCTGCCCAGTGGGGAACGGCTCCTGGGCGAGACCACCATCGCGGGGACGTACAGCCTGGTGTCGCCGGATCCCACGGTGTGCGTCCTTCCGCCGCTCACGAGCCATCTCGTGGAGTGGACGCAGGCGGACGGGGCGTGGGCCTACGTCAGCGAGACGCGAATCTCGGGACTCACCGACGCGCTCGAGGGCACTGGGATCGACGTGGAGGAGGATCCCCTGGATCTCGTAGGCGTGTCAATTTCCGCGGCCGACACTACGATCGTGTTCCCGTCCGAGTTCGGCCTGTTCGACCGGTTCGACCTGGACCGGGATCTGGCGGTGTTGCTGCAGCAGGGACTCCCCGAAGGCAGCACTGCTCGGGTGTTGGTCGGAGCGCTGGACCGGAACTGGGTCAATTGGGTCCGGGGAGGCGACTTCAATCCATCGGGGCAGGTGCGGGTGCCCAGCGTGCGTGGAGACGGCACCGGTGTGTTCGGGTCGACCGTCGTCTTGGGCGCCACGTTCAGTGCCGACCCCGAACAGAGTCGTCCCGACCTGGAACCCTGTGGTCCCTAGCGTGGTGTGTCCAGCCAAAGGACTTTGGACACACCACGCTGGACGCTAGGTTCGGGGCCATGTCGATTCGAGCCGCTGTGATGACCGCGCCCGACACGCCCCTGGAGCTCTGGACCCTGGACGATCCGGAGCTCGAGCCGGGGGGCGTGCTTCTACAGACCGTCGCGTCCGAGGTGTGCGGTACGGACGTGCATCTCCACCACGGGCGCCTGGAGGGGGTGCCGTATCCAATCGTGCCGGGCCACGTGAGCGTGGGTCGGATCGCCGAGTCCCATGGCGTGACCCAGGACGCTCTGGGCCAGCCCCTGGCCACCGGCGACCTGGTGACCTTCCTGGACGTCCACGAGATCTGCCATCGCTGCTACCACTGCACGGTGGCCCGCCAGCCGAACCGATGTCCCGAGCGGAAGGTCTACGGGATCACGTACTCGGCTCTCGAGGGTCCGTTGGGTGGGTGGGCGGAGGCGATATACCTCAAGCCCGGCGTCCAGATCGTGAAGCTCCCGGAGGGCCTGGAGGCCGACGACGTGATCGGCGGTGGATGCGGGCTCTTCACCGGGTTCGCGGCGGTGGAGCGGAGTGGCCTGGCCATGGGCGATTCCGTCCTGGTGCAGGGTTCGGGACCGGTGGGCCTGTCAGCCGCGGCGTTCGCCGCGCTCCGCGGAGCGGCTTCGGTATGGGTGATCGGGGCGCCGGAGGCCCGACTCTCCCTTGCCGAGGCTCTGGGGGCGGACCGGGTGTGGAACCTGGAGACGTCATCCGCCGGCGAGCGACGAGAGGCCGTGATGGCCCATACCGGTGGTCGCGGCCTGGACGTGGTGATCGAAGCCAGCGGTAATCCCGTCGCCCTGCCGGAGGCGTTCGATCTCGTACGGGACGGTGGCACGTACGTCGTGGCGGGCCACTACACCGACGCGGGCCCAGTGTCCATCAATCCCCATGTGGACATCAACAGGAAGCACCTGTCGGTCCGCGGTCAATGGGGAACCGAGTTCCATCACGTTGCCCGGGCGCTCGCTCTACTGGGCAAGCACCGTGAGAGACTGCCGTTCGCACGGGTCATCGGCCGACGGTACGACCTCGACGGAGCCAATGACGCCCTGGCCGACGTGGCGTCGCTGGCCGTGACCAAGGCGATCATCACCCCCTGAGTCGTCTTCGGGCGCGGCGGACCTGGGGGCGCGGCTAGTGCTCGGCGGCGCGGTCGGTCCCGGGGGTCGGTGCCCGGCGGCACCGTCGGTCGGTGGGGGGCGCCGACCGGCTGTGGGGCCAGGCGGCACCTTCAAGAGCGTTGTGAATGGGATTACAGCCGAAGGGACGCCGCGACCCGGGCTCCCAGCATGTCGATGGCCACCCGGTTGTGCCCGCCCTCGGGCACGATCACATGGGCGTGGCGGCGACTCGGCTCGACGAACTCCAGGTGCATGGGGCGCACGCTGTCGCACCACTGGCGCACCACTGACTCCTGGGTCCGACCCCGCTCCCGCACGTCTCGCTCCAACCTGCGGATGAACCGAAGGTCCGCGTCGGTCTCGACGAATACGCGCACGTCCATCAGGGCTCTAAGCTCTCGCTCCGCCAGGACGAGAATGCCGTCGACGATGATCACCCGAGACGGCTCGACGACGCGCGTCTCGTCGGTGCGGGTGTGGGTCGTGAAGTCGTAGATCGGGACCTCCACCGAATCGCCCTGCAGGAGCTGGCGCAGGTGAATGGCCATGAGGGGGGTTTCGAGGCTGTCGGGATGATCGAAGTTGATGCGGTCCCGATCTTCCTTCGACAGATGCCCGTAGTCGCGGTAGTAGGCGTCGTGGTGGAGCAGGCTGACGGACTCGGGGGTTGCGCCTTTGATGATCTCCCGGACGACGGTGGTCTTTCCCGATCCGCTGCCGCCGGCCACGCCGATGACCAGCGGACGGGTGCGCTCGGTGGGCTCGATGGCCGATTCGGGACGGGCTTCGTTTGGGGATGGGCGCCCAGCGGGCTCGCTCATGGAGCTTCGACGACGTGGATGCGGGTGGCCAGCTCGTGCCCCAGCACCTGGGTGCGACCGGTCGGGCCGCCCACGGTCACGGTGATGGGTCCGTCGAAGGGCTGACGGTCCTGAACCGTGAGCCGAACGCCGGGCAGCAGTCCTCTGGCTTCCATGTACCGAAGCCGCTCCGGATCCTCGTCCCGCACCTCGCGGATCGCGACCGAGGCGTCCACGGCGGCTTCGGCCAGGGTGACGGTGTTCAGAGCCTCGATCTGGCCCCCGCGGGTGGGGATCGGAGAGCCGTGGGGGTCGTAGCTCGGATTCTCCAGGGCCGTAGCCATGCGATCGACGAGCTCGTCGCTGGCGGCGTGCTCCAGTCGTTCGGCTTCCACGTGCACCTCTTCCCAGGAGTATCCGAGGCGCAGGTGCAGGTAGGTTTCGATGACGCGGTGGCGACGCACGATGCGAAGTGCTTCGCGTGTGCCGGCCTCGGTGAGGCGCACGCCTCGGTACGGCGCGTGCTCCACGTAGCCGGACTCCGCCAGTCGCTTGACCATGCCGCTGACCGATCCGGGCTGGATCTTCAGGGTCTCGGCCACCGCGCTCGTGGATGCGGGGGTTCCCCGCTCCGAAAGCACGTAGATCGCCTTGAGGTAGTCCTCGACGGATCGGCTGAGACGCGGCTTCTTCGGCATGGCTCGAATCTAATAGGCGTCCGGCGCCGGGACGACGGATCTCTGGGCGAGAACGGCTTCATCCGTTCACTGGATTCTCTAGCCCGATGACAAGTAACGGGTTAGGTGCTCCGGTCGGAAGGGTTTTCATTGCAGTCCCGACCCAACGCTTTTAGATTCCTGAGGTTTCTGGCCACCTTGAGTCTTCACAAAGGGGGTTGTGTGGAAGATGCCGTGGCCGTCGACGCGAAGCGGATTCTGCTTCGCTACGGTGCTCCGATCGCAGTGTTGGACAGTGTGCCGGCAGAAGCGCGCATCAAGCTCGCTCGCGCCATCACGCGAACCTCTTTGCCCGAAAGAAGCCGCCGGTTGAAGGAGCTTCTTTCCGAAGAAGGGTACGTGGAGCACTAAACTGCTCGACATCGATTGTTGAGACCGGGAGGCCTTCGGGCTTCCCGGTCTTTTTTTTGTGGGTGGAGTGTCGCCGGCGCTCGTCGGGCTGATTGGCGGGGGACGCTCAGGCGGGCCCGATAAGCGTGATGATCCGTTCGGTGTCGAGGGGAAGGTGGACCCGGGCACCGGAGCGTCGGTGGACTGTGAACCGGTCCAGGTCCGCGGAGTGTCCGTCGACTTCGACCGCCTCGATCTCGGCCTCCGGTACCGTGGGCTCGAACACCAGGTTCAGGGGAACGGGTCCGCCGGTCTGGAGGACCCGGAAGGTATGCTTCGACCCGTTCCGGTTGTAGTGCAGCTCGATCGAACAGGGACCACACCGGAGGTTCGCCACGGTAAGCTCCCGAGCGGCGGAGGGGAGTTGGGGCGCCAGTCGCAGGCGCCCGAAGAAGGCGTCGGCTCGGGCGCCCAGCATGCCGAAGACGAGGGTCGCCGGCACCAGTGCCGTGATCGTCGGGTCGGTCCAGGGCTCTTTCGGGCTCGGCCAGGCGCCCGGGGCACCGTCGAAGCCCTGGGCGATCAGTGCGGCGAGGTGGTCGTGGCCGTCGTCCGCCAGGCCCTCGTCGAAGGCGCGCCAGGCGGCGGTCCAGGTGGCGATGGTTCGGTCGCCCTCCGGGGAACGGGTCGCTCGACGCAGGGGCGTGATGCCCGAGCCAGGGTCGGGAGCCAGCAGGTCGATCAGGGTCTCGGCCACGGTGTCGGCCTGGCGGGACGCCATGTCCCCTCGCCACCGAGCCAACAGGCGTGCGCCCCGAGGTCCGGTCCCCGCCAGGGTATCCTCCGCTTCCTGGAAGCGTCCGAGTGCGACGGCGCCCAGGCCCTGGATCAGCCGGGCGACTCGGGTGCTCGCCGACGCCGTCCGAATGGGCGCGGGCTCCGCCAGCTGGGGCATGCGGGCCGCCGCCCAGTCGAGCCCACGGGAAAGCATGCCGCCGCCGTCGTCCAGTCGAAGCTCATGGTCCCCGCGATGCTGGAGCCCGGCGGTGGCCCGGACCCGTTGGGCGTTGAGGTGTCGAAGAGCCCTTCGGAGTCGCCGCCGGGCGTCGGGACCCGGTTCGGTGGCCGAGGCAACGAGACGGACCGTCCCGCCCCCGGGCCAGGGAGTCCGGACGTGGACGCCGAGGCCGCTTTCGGAGCTATCGACGGACCATTCGGGCCCCGGCCCTGAACGACTGTCCAGCTCGAGGGCGAACCGGAGCACGCTCTCCCCTCGAGCGAATGCGACCAGGTGCGTCGGGCCGAAACGCCACCGTGCGGCTCCAGGCACTCGCCAGGACAGGGTCAGCGGTTCGGATCCTCCCGGTTCGGCGTGCCACTCGTAGACGATGGCCGGCGCGTCCGGGGTGATCATGACGCGCTCCTGAATCGTGGTCGGCGCGTCCAGCGTGCGGGACAACGTCATGGGCGTAACCCGTCCTTCCGCGGCTGGGCCCGCACTCACCACGAGATCGGTCAGCACGGCGATTCCCCGGGCCTCGACGGTGGTCAGACCGCGGGCGATCGAGCCTCGCGCACGGGCGGTTGGGCCAGTGAGCAGAATCGGGCTCGGCCCACCGCGCTCGAGTTGGAGGCGGGGCGGTTCGTCCGGGGCGTTCAACTCTCCGCCACTCGCACCCGGAGCGAGCGAAGCCGACCGAGGACGGCGGCGAGCTCGAATCGTCGAAAGCCTGCCAGGTCACCCACCCGACGCCCATCGAGGACATCCAGTCCGTGGCCCTCGATCGCGGCCTCGACGGCATCGAGGACCTCTTCCACCGAGACCTCGTCGCCCATGAAGCGGTCCCGGGCAAGGACCAGCGCATCGCCGAGCGCTCGGGTCTGGGCCCGACTGACGAGTTGCTCCACCGCGGACAGGTCGATGTCGGTGGTGCCGAATTCGATGCGATCGGTGCTCCGTGCCCGCACGTCGACGTCCCTTTTTCCGCGACGGGGGTTCAACGACCCCGGATCCGGAATCCGTCGGGGTGGTCGAGCGGCCGCCGGAGGGGATTCACTCAGCCGTCCGGTCGGGTATTCGGCCACGACGTCCGCTGCCTGCCGGCTCACGTCCTCAGCCCGGTAGTTCCGCATGGCCAGAACCGTGTCGGCGACCTCCAGGTAATCGCCGCTGCCGCCGATCACCAGGACCGAGCTGACGCCCTCCCGTTCCCAGAGGTCTCGGACCCGGTCCACGAACGGAGTGATCGGTTCGCCCTCGGCGGGCACGAGCGCCTGCATGCGGCGGTCCCGGATCATGAAGTTCGTGGCAGCCGTGTCCTCGTCCACCAGCAGGCCCCGTGCGCCGGCTTCGAGGGCCTCCGCGATCGCCGCGGCCTGGGACGTGGAGCCGGAGGCGTTGGGCGTGGAGAACGCCCGGGTCGAGGCGCCGCCGGGCAGGTTGTTGATGAACATCGAAATGTCCACACCACACACCGAGCGGCCGTCCTCGGCCCGGATCTTCACTGCGGCAGCATCCGTCACCACCCGCTCCCGCCCGTCGCCGGGGCGATGGTCGTACACGCCCAGCTCCAGAGCGCGTAGCAATGTGCTCTTCCCATGGTACCCACCCCCCACGATGAGCGTGACACCGCGGGGCACCCCCATCCCAGTGATCGCGCCCGCGTTGGGAACGTCGATGCGGACCCGAAGGCTGTCGGGCGACCGGAAGGCCACGACCGCCTCGGATTCCAACGGTCGGTCGTCGATGCCGGACCTACGGGGCAGGACGGCCCCGTCGGCGACGAAAGCCAACAGGTTAAGGCCGGGCAGCGCGGCCCGGAGCGCGACCGCGTCCTCGGTCGTCTCGACCACCCGGGCGAGCACTTCCTCGTCGTGGGCCGCGAAGAGCAGGGCGGATCGCACCAGAGTGGGGAGGGCCTCCGTCAGAAGCGTGTCGGCGCTCCTGCCCGCGACCCGCCGTCCGTGCCCCGGCAGCCCCACTGTGAAGCGGGCTTCGACGGCGCCCGTCGGGTCCACGGCCAGGGCGGACTGGACAAGGACCTGTTGCCCGGGCGACTCCATGCGGATTTCACCGCTTCGGCCGGATCCCGAGCGGTCTCCTCCGGACCCACGGGCTTTCGCAGCGAACGACCGGGCCAGGTGGGACGAGAGGGCCCGTTCCCTCGGACCGACCCTGCAGGCCCATTCGGGGAAGCCCGTTTCCGAGGCGGGGACCCGGACCCGCACCCGACTCGGTGCCGCGAAGGGATCACCCTGAACGTGATCGACGAGCAGGGTGAATCCGGCCATGTCCCACGAACCCTTCAGCTCCTTGTAGGACCGGTATCCCCGGCCATCCATTTCGCGTAGGCGTTGCCGCAGGCGCTCTGTGTCCCCGCGTGACATCATCGCTCGTGTCGAGGTGGCTGCTCCAGGCGGAGCGGATCCAGGAGGCCCGAGGGACTGGGTGCCTGGTTATGGGTTCCGCTCCCACGGGTGCGGAAAGGACCGGCTGATGATCGAGGCCGACCCCACGGCCCGCAACCAGCGATGGCGCATCGAAAACCTCCTCGCGAGCGCGGATGAGCGGGACGAGGCGGCGTCCACGGCAGCTGTGCGCGCCAGAGTCGTGCTGGAACCGGGCCCTTGCGCCGCCGGTTCCCTAGACAGGAACCTACACATGTTCGACCGGGACGTCGGGTGTCGTGCGAATCGAGGCGACGTCGGGGCGACCATCGGTCGGCAGCGAAAGCAGGAGCCGGATCTCGATGTTGGGAAGAACAGTCCATCCAGGACGCGCAATCCTCGTTCTCGCCACCGCCGCGTGGGGTTGTTCGGAGTCACCGAGCCCTGCCGGGGTCGGCGAGGTCCAGGATCAGCTGGTCTGCTCGATCAACTCCAGCGACGTCAGGAGCGGTGGCGTGTCTCGGGACGGAATCCCGGCGCTCACCGATCCCCCCTTCGTCGGGGCAAATGAGCGTGAGCGGCTCACATATCTGGCGCCTGACGACCGGGTGATCGGGTTGGTGGTCGACGGGCAGCCACTCGCAGTGCCGCACAACGTCCTCTGGTGGCACGAGATCGCCAACCTCTCGGTGGGCGGCCGCGATATCGCCGTTTCGTTCTGTCCGCTGACGGGGTCGAGCCTGGCGTTCTCCCTCGAACCCACCGATGGCGATCCTCTGGGGGTTTCCGGCCTGCTCTTCCGAAACAACCTGATCATGTTCAACCGCACCGGGGGGCCATCGATCGACGACTCCCTCTGGCCACAGATGCTCGCCCAGGCCCGCTGCGGCCCTCAGGACGGGACACGCCTCCCGCAGGTTCCCGTGGTGGAGACTACGTGGGCCGGGTGGAAGGATTTGCACCCGGACACCCGCGTCCTTCCCGGCGACCTGGGGTTCGCCCGGGACTATAGCCTGTATCCCTATGGGAATTATGAGTCGCTGACCGTCCCGTTCCTGTTTTCGATGGCGTTGGAGGACGACCGGCGGCTTCCGAAGGAGCGGGTGATCGGCGTGCCCGACTACCTGGGCGGTGGACTGGCGTTTCCTACGCTCGCGCTCGCGCAGCTCGGCGCGTACGCAGCCGTAGAAGAGACGTTCGGCGGTCAGCCGCTGATCCTGTTGTGGGACACCGACAAGTTCGGCGGCATGGCCTACAGCCCCGTCGTCAACGGAGAGGCGCTGAACTTCGTCGCAACGGAGGACGGGATCTTCGACGAGGACACGGGGAGTCGTTGGACGATCATGGGAGAGGCCGTGTCAGGACCGCTCGCCGGCACCCAGCTCGACGCCTTCGAGGAAACGTACATGGCCTTCTGGGGGGCCTGGGTGAACTTCCACCAGGACACCCGACTCTGGACCGGCGAGTAGCAGACCCGTGAGACCCCGACGGCGGCATGGCATCGCCGTCTGGGCGGCGATGGGCGGGATCTGGAGCTTGGCCGGACCCGTCCCCGGAGCAGCCCAGTGGGTGGAGCAGCCGGGTCTCGGTTGGGTCTCGTTCGCGTACTATCATCTCGACACCGCCCAGCGTTTCGACGAGGGCGGAGTCCGAGAGGACTTCCCCTTCGATGGACAGACGGTCACGAACTCCGTGTTCGTCGACGCGGCCGTCGGACTGTTCAAAGGTGTGGATTTCTGGGGCCAGATGCCCATCCACGCGCTCCAGTTCACCGATGCCGCCGGAGATCGGGACCGAACCGGAATCGGGGACGTGCGTCTCTGGCTGCGGGCCAGCCCGACCCGTTGGTTCGGCAAGGAGGTTCCCATCGCCATCCGGGGTGGGGTGAAGATCCCGGGTTCGGAGTTTCCCGTCGACTCGGAGATCATCCCTCTGACGGACGGGCAAGTCGATTGGGAGATGATGCTCGAGCTGGGTCACTCGTTCTGGCCGGTGCCCATGTATGCCATGGGCTGGATCGGTCACCGATGGCGAACCAAGAACGAAGAGACGGATCAGGACTGGGGAGACGAGAACTTCTTCTTCACCTCCGTCGGGGGCAACTGGAACAAGGTGGGCTTCAAGGTCGATTTCGAGGGGTTCTGGGGCGACACCCCGATTCTCGAGGGCCTACCCATCGAGAGCGCGAGCCGGAGCCTGCTGGCGTTGACGCCCTACTTCACGTACGGAGTCGGGGCGGGGGCGCTGCAGGGCGGCGTTCGCTTCAGCCTGTCGGGTCAGAACATGCCGGCCGGACCTGCCCTGACGTTCGGGTATTTCACGCGCTGGAGCGTGTTCGGCTCGCCTCAGTAGCGCCGGCGACACCACCCGGGCAGATTGGACGCTTCGTTCTCCAAGCGACCCCGAGCCCCCGACTCCATGCGCCCGACCCCCGATCCCGACACGACCCGCGTCCGTGCAGGCTTCCACCTCCGGACCGTACTCGGTCTCGGCGCCGCCCTACTGGTCGCAGGAGGGTGTGGACCCGACGCGCCCGATTCGTCGGCGTCCACGGCCTACGACGTGATCATCCGAGGGGGCCGCGTCCTGGACGGGACGGGCAATCCCTGGGTTCGGGCCGACGTCGCCCTGCGGGGCGCCCGGGTGGTGGCGGTGGGGCGCCTGCCTGACGCGGTGGCGGACCGGGTCATCGACGCGACCGGTCAATACGTGGCCCCCGGCTTCATCGACACCCACTCCCATGCCGCGACGGGCTTGTCCAGCGAGGAGCTGAGCGGGGCCGTTCCCCTCCTGGCCCAGGGCATCACCACGGTCTTGGTGAATCCGGATGGAAACGGGGCGGTGGACCTGGACCTGCAGGCCACGGAGCTGGAAGAGCACGGGCTGGGGGTGAACGTCGGCCAGTTCGTGCCACACGGGAGAGTGCGCCGCACCGTGATCGGGCTGGAGGATCGCGCCCCCACGCCGGACGAGCTGGAGCGGATGCGAGACATGGTGCGCACCGGGATGGAGCAGGGCGCCTTCGGCTTGTCGTCCGGACTCTTCTACACCCCCGGGGGCTATGCAGAGACGGACGAAGTGGTGTCCATGGCGTCCGTCGCCGCCGAATTCGGCGGCGTCTATCAGAGCCATATCCGCGACGAATCCACGTACACCGTCGGGCTCCTCCGTGCTGTCGAGGAGGTGGTCACGGTGGCGGAAGAGGGCCGGATACGCGGCGTCGTCACACACATCAAGGCGTTGGGTCCCGATGCCTGGGGCATGGCAGCGGACGTGATCGAGCTGATCGAGTCGGCCCGCGCCCGAGGTGTGGAGGTCTTCGCGGACCAATACCCGTATCCTGGCGGGTCGACTGGGCTCCAGGCGGCCCTGGTTCCGGCGTGGGCGCAGGAAGGCGGAGTGGACGCGATGCGGGCCCGGTTCGACGATCCCGAGGTCTCGGACCGATTGCGTCGCGACATGGCCGACAACCTGGTCCGCCGGGCCGGACCCGAGCGCATTCTCCTGCGTCGGGTGAAGACCGCTCCGGAACTGGAGGGTAGCACCCTCGCAGAAGCCGCGGCCGCCATGGGTCTGGATCCCCTGGACGCGGCGGTGGCTCTGCTCCGGGAGACCGAGCCCAGCATCGTGTCGCTGTCCATG
>CAJIAX010000027.1_pt1 | contig 23375 bp, 21 predicted proteins | sample 9199251 | NCBI WGS metagenome assembly CAJIAX01 (sample SAMEA7708287, study PRJEB35096) | sediment metagenome | biome: marine neritic benthic zone biome [ENVO:01000025]; feature: sediment [ENVO:00002007]; material: shallow marine sediment [ENVO:03000034] sea grass bed [ENVO_01000059] ... | reverse complement strand
GCGCCACGACCGGCTCGATCTCGTGGTACCCGCCGTAGTGCCTCGGGCGAATCAGCTCGGTCATTCCCCCGTCGGTGATGACGAAGGTCTTGTCGCCGTTCCGTTTGACGAACAGCACGGTGGTCAGCAGCGTCCCGGCCTCGGCCACCAGGTAGCGCCCCGGCTCCAGCACCAGGCCCAGCCCCGCCCGCCGTATGTGGTCTCCCACCAGGCCCGCGAGCCGGTCCACGGACAAGCCGGCCTTGCCGTTCTCGGACACGCCGAAGCCGCCGCCCAGGTCCACATACTCGGGCTCCAGTCCGTCCTTCCTCAACGATGCGACCAGGGACAAGAGGAGGTCGAGGGCCCGGGCGTACGGCTCCGGATCGTCGATCCCGGAGCCGAGGTGGGCGTCGATGCCCCGGATCTCCAGGTAGGGCCGGGTGGCCGCCCAGCGGTACAGGCCGAGCACCTCGTCGGCGGGGATGCCGAATTTGGTCTGGGCGTGACCGGTGCGGGTGTACTCGTGGTGGGCCGGCGAGACAATGTCCGGGTTCACCCGGAGCCCGAAGCGGGCCGGCCGCCCCACCTCGGACGCCACCCGGTCCAGCAGCCGCAGCTCGTCCCCACTCTCGACGTGGAACGAGTGGATCCCGGCCTCGACCGCCTCCCGGAGCTCCGACTCGGTCTTCCCCACCCCCGCGAAGACCACCTTCGAAGGCGGAATGCCGGCCCGGCGCGCCCGGAAGAGCTCCCCACCGCTGACGATGTCGGCGCCCGCGCCCAGGCGGCCGAGCCGATCCAGGATGGCCAGGTTCCCGTTGGCCTTGACCGAGTACGCCACGAGCAGGTCCAGGCCCGCGAAGGCGTCGACGAGGGACCGGTACTGCGCGGCGATCAGGCCCGCGTCATAGGTGAACAGCGGCGTCCCGTATGTCTGGGCGAGGTCGCCCATGTCCACGCCCCCGCACCGGAGCGGCGTGGAGCTCACGGGCACGCCGCCCCTGGGCCGCCTCGGCGCCGGGCCGCCCGCGGTCCAGCCGGGTGAGCCGTCAGTAGGCCCGGGCCCATACGACTTCCATCTTCGACGGGCCGTCGCCGCTCACGCAGGTGTCGGGCGTGGTCTCGGATCGGAACTCGGCGTCGGGAATCACCCGGATCGTGGCCTTGGTCTCGGCCTTGACCCGGTCCTCCACCGCCGGATCGCCGTTCCAGCCCGTATACACGAATCCGCCGCCGCTATCGAGGACTTCCGACAGCTCACCGATGGACGACACGCCCCGGTACGTATGGGCATCACGCCGGGCGCGAGCCGTCTCGAGCAAAGCGCGCTGCATGTCCTCGAGCATGCCCGGCACACCCTCGAGCACTTCGGCCTCGGGCAGGAAGTGCTTCTTGGGGTCGTCCTCGCCGCGAAGGCGCTTGGCCACGGCGAGCTGACCCTTCGCCAGGTCCTTGGGCCCGATCTCGATCCGGAGCGGGACACCCTTCCGCTCCCACTCCCAGAACTTGGGCCCCGGCCGCAGGTGCTCGCGGCCGTCGATGCGGACCCGGATCCCCTTTTCCTTCAACTGCTGGCGCACCGCCTCGGCCTTCTCCATGACCAGGGCCTTCTCGTCGTCGCCCCGGAAGATCGGAAGGATCATGACCTGGACGGGGGCGAGGCGGGGCGGCACCACCACGCCCGTGTCGTCGCCGTGGGTCATGATCATGCCGCCCACCAGGCGCGTCGAGACGCCCCAGGAGGTATTCCAGGCGTATTCCTCTTTACCTTCCTCGCTTTGGAAGGTCAGGCCGAACTGCTTGGAGAAGTTCTGCCCCAGCATGTGCGAGGTGCCCGCCTGCAGCGCCTTGTTGTCCTGCATCAGCGCCTCAGTGGCGTACGAGCGCACCGCGCCGGCGAATTTCTCAGACTCGGTCTTGAGGCCGGTCACGGGCGGCATGCCGATCCACTCCTCCTGGAACTTGCGATACAGTCCCAGGATCAGTCGCGTTTCCTCCTCGGCCTCGGCCTCGGTGGCGTGGGCCGTGTGGCCCTCCTGCCAGAGGAACTCGGACGTCCGGAGTAACAGGCGGGTGCGGAGCTCCCACCGCATGACGTTGGCCCACTGGTTCAGCAGCAGCGGAAGGTCCCGATAGCTCTGCACCCACTTGGCGTACATCGAGTAGATGACCGTCTCGGAGGTGGGGCGCACCACCAGCGGCTCTTCCAGCTCCTTGCCTCCGGCGTGGGTCACCACCGCCAGCTCCGGCTTGAACCCCTCGACGTGCTCCTTCTCCCGCTCTATGAAGCTCATCGGGATCAGGAGGGGGAAGTAGGCGTTGTCGTGGCCGGTCTCCTTGAACAGACCGTCCAGGCCCCGCTGCATGTTCTCCCAGATACCGAAGCCCCATGGGCGAATGACCATGCTCCCGCGCACCGGGGAGTGATCGGCCATCTCGGCCTTGAGGACCACGTCGTTGTACCACGCCGCGAAGTCCTCGGAACGGGGAGTGATGTGCCTGTCGTCAGCCATTGGGTTCGCTTTTCGAATCCGCGTCGCGAGGCGTGGATGAAGTGGACGTGCCGGCTCTCGCTTCTCTTCCCCAGACCATCGCCGCCGGAATGACGAAGACCAGGATGGACGCGACGGCCCATGTGATCCGGAACGGCACGCCGAGCAATTGAACGGCCAGGAACGCGATCAGCGCCCCGCCCAGGAGCGACAGGATCGCGATCGCCCCCAGGATGAAGTACTCCAGGACGTCGAGCCGCCGGATCGCCCGCCCCAGGGCCTCGCGCGCCTCCTGGTGCGGACCGGGCTCTACCATTGCGGCGGCGTCTCCGGATAGAAGTACAGCCGGTGAATGCTCTCTGCCGAAGCTTCGGTGGCGCCGTACCAGCCCTCGATCGGTAGCCACTCCGCCCAGACGAAGGCCACCATCTCGGCCTCCGTGGCGCTGGTCTGAACGCCGTAGTACCCGATCGCTCGGGCGGCCACGATCCTGGGATCCGCCTCGACCTGTTCCTCGATCAGACGGGACAGGGTCTCCCGCAGCTGATCCCGGCTCGCGTCGTGGGCCACCAGTGCGTGGTAGGTGACCCGTCGGGGTGCCTCGGGTTCCGCCTGTTCGTCGAAGATCTGGGCCACGACGGGCTGCGCGGACGGCAACTCTCCGGCGACGGGCGGCGACGGAGCCTTGCCCTGCGCCTCGACCGCGGCCTCCGTGCCCTCGGCGTTCCCGTCCGACCGGTCGTCTCCTGTCCCACACGCCCCCAGCAGCACGAGGGTCATGCCGATGCACAGGCCCCTCATCCGAGGCTCTCCAGGGACACCCGGGACTCCGTCCCGTTCTCCATGTCCCGGATCACGGCGGCTCCGTCGGCCACCTCGTCGGGCCCCAAAACGATCACCCGGCGGGCGCCCGCGTTCGAAGCCGTCTGAAATTGCTTCCGCACCTTTTGCTCCTTCAATGCATACAGAACCCGCTCGCCCGACTCCCGCAGGCGATGGGCCAAACCCAGGGCCAGGAGCTCCTGCTCGGCTCCGATGGCCACGATGTACGTGTCGATCTCCCGTTCGTAGCCCGGCGCGAGCCCCCGCTCCTTGAGCAACTCGCCCAGCACCACGTCGCCCATCCCGAATCCGACGGCCGGGAGGGGGTCCCCACCCACCAGCTCCAGCAGCCGATCGTACCGGCCGCCGCCGCAGATGGCCCTGAATTCGCCCTGGCGGTCGAAGAGCTCGAACACGATCCCCGTGTAGTAGGCGAGCCCCCGAACGATGGTCAGGTCCACCTCCACGAACGCACCCAGCCCCATGGCGTCCAGTCGGGCTACGTAGGACCGGAGCACCTCGATGCGCTCGGCCACGTCGGTCGAGTCGCCGTAGCGGGCTTCTACGCCATCCAGGTCCGGGGACGAGAACACGTCCAGGACCGCCTCTGCCACGTCGGTGGTGAGACCACTGTATCCGTGAGCCGTCGCCCGACTCGCTCACGCCCCTCCCGCTCCAGCTTGTCGACAGCGGTATAGGCCGCGGCCAGCTGGGACGCATCGACGCCCGCGGCCAGCAGCACCGCGGACAGGAGACCCCGATCCGAGACGCGAGCCCGGAAGTCCTCGGCGGTGAGTCCCAGCTCCCTCAATGCGTCGATCGCCAGCGCCACGACCTCGGCGTCGGCTCCCACGCCGCCTTCGCCCACCACGTCGGCGTTCCACTGGTAGTGTTCCCGGAGGCGGCCTCGCTGCTGCCGCTCGTACCGGAAGAGCTGGGGGATCGTGAACCAACGGATCGGCTTGGCGAGGGCCCGGCTCCGGTCGGCCAGGATGCGCGCCAGAGACGGGGTCATCTCGGGCCGGAGACTGACCGCCCGGTCTCCTTTGTCCGTGAAGTTGTAGAGCTGCTGGACGATCTCGGTTCCGCTCTTCTCCACGTAGAGATCGAGGGGCTCGAGGGGCGGCCCGTCGTACTCCAGAAAGCCGTAGCGCCGGGAAACCCGGCGCCAGGTGTCGAAGATGTGGGATCGGAACGCCAGGTCCTCCGGCGGGAAGTCCCGGAACCCCGGAAGTCGAGCGAAGCTCTTGCCTCTTTTCATGGGCGCGAATCTAGCAAGACGCGGGGAAAAGTACAGGCCGACCGACCCGGCGACCCGGCTTGGTTTCAGCCCGGCTCACACGGCGCCAGGCCCAGGACGAGCAGCGCATCCCCGACGGTATGATGGGATCCGGTCACGACCACCGTGCCGCTCTGTGCCATGGCCTCGGCGCGGCGAAGCGCCTCCTCGAAGCGAAGCCCGACCTCGAGCCCGTCGGCGTTCGCCGCCCACCCGGCCTCCGCATCGGCCGCCGCCTCGACAGGATCCCAGCGGCGGGACTGGGGAGCCGAGGGCGGGTCGGTGAGGATCATCGCGTCCACGGCTCGTGCCACCGGGGGCAACATCGCTTTCCAGTCCTTGTCCGCGAGCACCCCGACGACGGCCACCCGGGGGCGAGGCGGATCCAGGGCGTCCAGCGCCGCTTCCAGGGCCAGGGCCGCGGCCGGGTTGTGGGCGACGTCGAAGACCCAGGTCGTGCCCGCGACGACCTCCACCTGCATGCGCCCCGGCCACCGGACCCCGGCGAAGCCTTCTTCCACGGCCACCCGATCCGGGCGCAGCGAGCCCTCCAAACGTTCGAGGCCACGTAGCGCCACCGCCGCGTTGTGCGCCTGATGGGCGCCGGCCATGGGTACCCGTAGCGAAAGGGGTCCCCAGGCGGCGGTGTCCAGTCGAACGACCGCGCCGCCTCCGACCTCCTCGACCGCGTACCCGGAGCGGGACACCTCTTCAAGGGGGGCGCCCACCTGGGTCGCCGCCTTCCGGAGGACGTCCAGGACCCGGGGATCCTCGGCCCCGGTCACCGCCCGGACACCTGGCTTGAAGACCCCGGCTTTCTCCATCGCGATGTCCTCGAGCGCGCCACCCAGGAAGTCCTGGTGGTCCAGGTCCACGTTGGTGACGATCGTCAGGACGGGATCGATCACGTTGGTGGCGTCCAGCCTGCCCCCGAGCCCCACCTCCACCACCGCCACCTCCACCCCTTCCTGAGCGAACACCTGGAACGCGAGAACGGTGGCGGCTTCGAAGTACGTCAGGTTCGCAGCGGCGATGGCGTCATGGGCCCCGGCGGCGGCTGCGGTGATGGACGCCCTGGAGACGGGCTCGCCGTCGATCCTGAATCGCTCCCGAAACGCGCACAGGTGGGGGGACGTGTAGAGCCCGGTCCGGTGCCCCGCCCGTCGAAGGACGGACGCCAGCATGGCCGCGACGGACCCCTTCCCGTTGGTACCGGCGACGTGGATGGTGGCCATCGAGTGCTGGGGATCGCCCAGGGCGGCCAGGGCCGACCGGGTTGGGTCGAGGGTCCATTCGCCGCCCTCGGCCGGGGGCGGCAGGATCAGGTCAGGAAGGGGATCGGAGCCCGGGTGGCCCGGAGCTACGTCCACCCGACCCACATGTGACGGAGCAGCAACAACAGCGTCGCCCGCAGCTCGCGACGGTCCACCACCCGATCGACCATCCCGTGCTCGAGCAGGTACTCGGCCCGCTGGAAGCCCTCGGGCAGCTCCTGTCGGATGGTCTCTTTGATGACCCGGGGACCGGTGAAGCCCACGAGGGCATCCGGCTCGGCCAGATTGATGTCGCCGAGCATGGCATGGGAAGCCGTGACCCCGCCGGTGGTGGGGTCGGTCACGATCGAGACGTACGGGATCCTGGCCTCGGCCAGGCGATTCAACACCACCGAGGTCTTGGCCATCTGCATCAGGGAGTAGATCCCCTCTTGCATGCGGGCGCCGCCGCTGGCGCTGACCACGATCAGCGGGATGTTCTGCTCCAGGGAGCGACGTCCGGCCCGGGCGATCTTCTCGCCGACGACCGAACCCATGGACCCACCGATGAAACGGAAGTCCATGACGGCCAGCGAGACGGGGATGCCGTCGAGCTCACCCACCCCGGCCAGCAGCGCCTCCTTGCGCCCCACCTTGGCTTCGGCCGTGGCCAACCGCTGGGGATAGGGCTTGGAGTCCACGAACCCCAGGGGGTCGGTGCTCGTCAGGTCGGTGTCGTGCTCGACGAACGTGCCCGCGTCGGTGAGGATCGAGACGTAGCCTTCGGCCGGGATGCGGAAGTGGTATCCGCAGTTGGGGCAGACGTTGAGGTTCTGGGCCAGCTTCTCCCGGTAGAGGATCTCGCCGCAGCCCTGGCACTTTTCGAACACGTCAGGCGGCAGATCGCGGCGATCCGACGCCTTGAGGGGCTGTTTCTGTTTGCGGAACCAGGCCATGTGGCGATCGGGGTCGGGGGAGGAGGCTTCGTCAGCGTCGGCTAGAGGTCCTCGTTGGCGACGCGCACCGCAAGTCCGGCGGCCACCCAGGACATGAGCAGGAACGACCCTCCGTAGCTCACGAACGGCAACGGGATTCCGGTGACCGGAACGATGCCGACGGTCATGCCCACGTTGACGAAGATATGGACAACCCAGGCCCCGAAGATACCGAAGATCACGATACCGGCAAAGGGATCCGGCGCCTTCTCGGCCATGCGTACGAGCCGGTAGAGCACGTACGAAAAGAGCAGGAGCGCGACGGTCGTCCCCAGGAAGCCCAGCTCCTCGCCGATGACGCTGAAGATGAAGTCGGTGTGCTGCTCGGGGAGGAAGTCGAGGCGCTTCTGGGTGCCCAGGGTGAAGCCCTTGCCCATCAACCCACCGCTGCCGATGGCCACCTTGGACTGGATCAGGTGCCAGCCCGCCCCACGGGGGTCCACGCTCGGATCGAGGAACACCAGGAGCCGGTTACGCTGGTAGTCGGCCAGGGAGTTCCACAGCGGCTGGGCCACCGTGCCCGCGGCCACGTTGGCCAGGACCACCGCCACGGATTCTACCAGGTAGAGGCGGTAGCGATACACGTAGAGTCCGACGACCAGGGCGACCACGTACGCCGACCAGACGCGCGTGTCGAAGCTGAGGATGAGCCCGAACCCGGGGCTGGCCAGCAGCACGAGCATGCCCAGGGGAGCCCCGGCCCAGTAGAGGGCGGCGAACAGGATCCCGATGAACGCCAGGGCGGTGCCCAGGTCCGGCTGGAGAATGACCAGGCCCAGGGGCACGGCGACCAGCATGGCCGGCGCCAGAAGGTCCCGTAGTGCGGACGGCGCCTCGCGGGACGACAACAACCGCGCCAGGGCCAGGATCGTGGCCACCTTGGCCACCTCGGCCGGCTGGAAGCGGAAGCCGCCGATGCTGATGAAGCTCTTCACCCCCGCCGCCGTGCCCGCCCCCGTGCCCACGACCAGCGTGGCGGCCAGCACCACCGCGGCCAGGACGAACGCCGGATACGCCGCCCATTCGTACCAGCGCAGGGGAATGCGCGAAACGACCGTGAAGGCCACCAGGGCGATCACCAGCCACACGCTCTGGCGCATCCACGCGCCCCGCGTGACCGGGCTGGGGATGTTGAGCACGCCCGCCGAGTAGATCATGGCGATGCCGAAGACGCTCAGCGCCAGGAGGGCCAGCACCAGGCCGGGATCGCCGGCCCACTTCCGGAACAGCTCTCTCACCGGCGCGTCCCCAGGGGCCTACGGCGGGTGGAATCCGTCGCCCGCGACGCCAGCCGCCCACACGCGTCCAGCCGCCGCCCACCTGCGCCCGCCCTGGAGGCGTGTCCGGTCACCGAACCGCCCAGGGCGCCGGGGTGCCGGTCCGGTAGTGTTCGCCCAGGGTCTGGATGGTGTCGATGGGGATGCCGTACCGCTTGCGGAGCCAATAGTCCGCCGTCTTGGCCATGATGGGCGCGGCCACACCCGATCCGCTCTCGCCGAACTCGACCAGGACGACCACGACGATCTCCGGGGCCTCGCCCGGAGGACCCGCCATGCCCGCGAACCACGCGTGGTCCCGGTTCCGGTCCTGCGCGTTTTGCCCGGTGCCCGTCTTGCCCAGCAGGTCCCAGTGCTCGAGGGAGGACAGGTACGCGGTGCCCCCGGGCAGCGTCACCCGCCTGAGCCCCTCTCGCAGCCACTCCAGGTTCTCGTCCGAGAGGTTCAGGCTCCATCCCTCCGGCGACTCCGTCCGATTGGCCATGATGCTGGGCGCGGGGGCCGATCCGTCCCGGGCGATGGCCAGGTAGAACTGGGCCACTTTAAGGGGGGTCTGGGAGTTGGGCCCCTGACCGATGGACAGGCTCAACACCTCACCTTCGGTGGGGGTGTAGCCGAACCGCTCTTCCCAGAACGTGCCGTCCTGGGGGAAGATGCCCCGGTTCTCGATCGGGAGGTCGACACCGCAGGTGCCGCTGAACCCCAGGCGGGTTCCCTCGTGGAGCAAGCGGTCCAGCCCCACGCGCAGCCCCATCTGATAGAAATAGACGTCGCAGGAGTCCCGAAGGGCTCCGACCAGGTCCACGAAGCCATGCCCCTCGGGCTTCCAGCACCTGAAGTACCGGTTGCCCCACTGCATGCCGCCCCGGCAGGGAATCGGCATGCGCTCGGTCGCGGTGACCACACCCAGCTCCAGGGCGATGGCCGCGCTGGCCAGCTTCCACGTCGACGCGGGGGGATACCGCCCCAGGACAGGCCGGTTGTAGAGGGGCTTGGCGACGTCGGTGTTGAGCTCGGACCAGAGCCCCACGTCGATCCCGCCGACGAAGGCGTTGGGATCGAAGGTCGGAGCCGAATAGAGGGCCAGGACGCCACCATCGGCGACGTCGAGGGCCACAACCGCACCCCGCATCGTGTCCGGGAAGATGCGGTGGATCCACTGCATCAGGTCGAGGTCGAGGTTGAGGTGAATGTCGGTGCCGGGCACGGCGGGCTCGCCCGCCCGGCCCTCGAAGGATCCGACGATCCGCCCCAAGGCGTCCACTTCCACGTAGCGGACCCCCTGCCCTCCCTGCAACGTGGCCTCGTACTCCCGCTCCACGCCCTCCTTGCCGACGATCATGCCCTGCTCGTACTCGGCGTAGAACTCGCCCTCGAGCTCCTGTTCCGTGACCTCGCCCACGTACCCCAGGACGTGGGCCGCCGCCGGCCCGGCCACGTATCGGCGCTTTGGGCGCATTTCCATGAACACGCTGGGGAACTCGTTCCGGCGCTCTTCGAGGGCGGCCACCTCTTCGAAGCTGGCGTCCGTGTCCACCACCAGGGGCTGACGGGGGTTCTGCCGCTGCCGGGTCATGAGGCGCTCGATCCGGGCGTCGGACAGTCCCAGGAACGGCCGTAGGCGCTCCAGCACCGCCTGGACCGAGTCCCGAGGCGCCGGAAGCACCGACACGGCATAGCCGGGCACGTTGTCGGCCAGGACCTGGCCGTGTCGATCGAACAGGGTCCCTCGAGCCGCCAGAACCGGAAGCGGGCGAAGTCGATTCGACTCGGCCCGGAGCGCCCAGGTGTCGGAGCGGAGGACCTGTGCCCGGAAGAACGTCGCCAGCAGGGTCCCCATGACGAGGCCCAAGATGATCAGGCCGCCCCGGGCCTTCTTACGGCGCACGTGGGGGTGGTTGGGGTTCATCACGTTCTCCAGCCTACGCCCGTTCCCATGGCCACGAGGGTTCCGATCAGGGCCGCGTAGACGGCCGCAATCGGGGATTCGATCAGCATCGCCTGGGCGAACGGCTCGCGCACCGCGTCGCCCGCGCTCAGCCAATACACCAGATCCTTTCCGGCCTTCCCCACGAAGAAGTAGGTCGGAAGGAAGAGGATCGAGTCGCCGACGAACAGATCCCGCGTGCGGGTGCCCAGGGCGCCAACGACCGTCATGGCCATGGCGTTGGCTCCGAAGGCCAGAGCGCTGAAGGCGTCTTCCAGGAGGCCGAACCCGAGGCCCACACCCGCGCCCGCACCCATGTTCACCTCCCGGGCCACGATCAGCAGCGCCACGGTCAGCAGGTCCGGAGCCGCCGCCCCGATTCCGAGCCCCACGTGGAGGATGAAGTGGAGTACGACCAGAAGGGCCGCGGTGGCCCACACCCTGGCATCGATCCTCATGACGCCCCCCCGCCACCCTGGCTGGCCCCACGGCGATCGGGCCCCAGGTCGGCGACCGGCGGGGACCCGGTCGCGGCCGCACCGGGGCCGGACGTGGTATCCGGCGGCGCCTCCCCCTCCTGGGTGGAGCCCGCGTCCAGGGAGGAGTCAGTCGCGGAACCCGATGCCACAGGATCGGGCACGATGGAGTCCTGTCGCGCGTCGTCCCCCGACACCGTGTCGGCGACCTCGGGCCTGAACGCCGGGGTGAGGTCGTTGCTCCTTTCGGTCGTGGACCCGGTGCTCACGAGCACCTGGAGGGCTTCGCCGGGCCGGGCCGCCGGACGGATCCAGTAGCTGCGGCGCCAGCGTTCCTCGGCCTGGTTCAGCTCGACGACGGTGCCGATGGGGATCCCCCGGGGAAAAACCCCACCCCGTCCACTCGTCACGATCTCGGTGCCCGGCTCGAGCTCCGTGAAGAACGGGATTCCGTTGAGCAGAAGGCGATCCGATTCCCGGAAGATCCCCCGGTCGGGCTCCACCAGGCCGTACGCCTCTCCGCCCGGGGTCATGGCCGAAGCCCGAAAGTCGGGGTGGGACCAGTCCATGGCGATCGACTCCCGGTCCCGGACTTCGATGACCTTGCCGACCAATCCCTCTCGGACCAGAACGGGCGCGTTGGCGTGCACGCGATCCCGGGCGCCGAGGTCCAGCATGAAGACCGACTCCGAACCGGGGGTACCCGACCGGAGAACACTCGCCGCCGTGAACGACCGGCCGAGCCGGCCCCCGAGGCCGAGCAGCCCACGCAGGCGGTCGTTCTCCTCGGCCAGGGTGGCGTTGTTCACCAGCTGAACCGTCAGGGAGTCGAAGCGGGCCCGGAGGATGGTGGTCTCCACCGCGCGGACGCGGGTCCGATTCACGGCGCGCTGCATCGTGACGAAGGGTCGCAGCACGGTACTCCGCAGCACGGTGGCGATCTGTTGCTGGGCGGGCCCGGGGAGGTTGAGCAGGACGAGCGAAAGGACGAAGAATCCGATCGCGGTGTAGAGCTGCCGGCGCTCCTGCTTCTCGACGTCGTCCCGGGTGTACGCCATTCTACGCCATCTTCACCGTGACGCCCGGATCCTGGAGAAGGCCTGCGCCTCCCGGGCCACCGCGCGCCGGCTGCTTGGAGCGGTCTCGATCTCGCTGCGGGATCGCGGGCGGCCGAACCGCATCAGGTGGTGAGCACCGACCTGTACTTCTGGAAGTCGTCCAGAACCCGCCCCGCGCCTCGGACCACGCAGGTCAGGGGCTCTTCGTCCACGTGGATCGGCAGGTTCGTCTCGTGGGACAGGAGCTCGTCCAGCCCCCGGATCAGGGCTCCACCCCCGGTCATCACGATGCCCCGGTCGACGATATCCGACGAGAGCTCCGGCGGTGTGATCTCCAACGCCCTGCGGACCGCTTCCACGATTCCCTGGATGGGCTCCTGGATGCATTCCCGGATCTCCTGCGAGTGCACCGTGACCGTCTTCGGGATGCCGCTGACCAGGTCCCGCCCCTTCACCTCCATCTCCCGCTCTTCGCCGAAGTCGAACGCGGAGCCGATCTGGATCTTGATGGCCTCGGCCGTCGGTTCGCCGATGAGCAGGTTGTAGTTCTTTCTCAGGAACGTGACGATCGACGAGTCCAGCTCGTCGCCGCCGATGCGGATCGAGGTGTTGGAGACGATGCCGGACAGGGCGATCACGGCGATTTCCGTCGTACCACCGCCGATGTCGATCACCATGTTTCCGGTAGGCGTCTCGACGGGAAGGCCAACGCCGATGGCGGCGGCCATGGGCTCCGCGACCATGTAGACGGCCTTGGCTCCCGCAGAGATCGCGGAGGATCGTACGGCCCGACGTTCCAGCTCGGTGATGCCGGAGGGCACTCCCACCACGACGCGGGGCTTTATGCGGAAGATACGTTTGGCCGTGACCTGCTTCAGGAAGTGACGGAGCATCATCTCCGTTACGTCCACGTCCGCGATGACGCCGTCCTTGAGAGGCCGTACCGCCTCGATGCCCTCGGGCGTCCGACCCAGCATGCGCTTGGCTTCCAGGCCGATGCCCATGATCCGGCGATTGCCCTTCTCCACCGCCACAACCGACGGCTCATTCAGGACAATGCCTTCGCCCTTAACGTAGACCAGGGTATTGGCGGTACCGAGGTCGACTGCGATGTCGTTGACGGGGATCAGGCGCCCCGAATTCAGCCAGCGTGGAAAGGAGGACAACTCGTCGTGGGGTCAGGCCCCCGAAGGGGGCGTGGATGTGACGGCATCGTTGTGCTCAAGCATCGGACGACGGCGATCGAACCTAAACTCCCACGACCCATGGGGGCAAGGATGTTTCGCTTCATGTCGATACGAAGATGACACAACCCAAACTCCAATAAAACAACATGTTATAGAACGTCATCACACCCGCCACTGCATGCGATCGGGGTGCACCGGGGCACCGACGGCGTTACCCGCGGCCGGTACTGCCGAAGCCCCCCTCGCCCCGGGCCGTCTCGGACAGCTCGAGGGTCTCTTCGATCCAGGGAGCTTCGAAGCGAGCGAACACCAGCTGCGCCACCCGCTCTCCACGGCGGACCTCCACCGGGTCGGACCCTAGATTCTGCATGAGGATCTTCAGCTCACCCCGGTAGTCCGGATCGATCGTTCCCGGGCTGTTCGGCAGTGTGATTCCGTGTCGAGCCGCCAGGCCAGACCGGGGCCGTACCTGACACTCGACGCCATCGGGCAACTCCATGATCAGACCCGTCGTCACGGCCCGCACCTCGCCCACCTGGAGGCTGAACGTGTCCTCCGCCGACCGGACATCGTAGCCGGCCGCGTGGGGCGTCCCCCGGGACGGCAGGGGCAAGTCGGGGTTCGATTCGAGTCGCACGAACCGGACGGTCAGGGGGCCTGCCCCGCCGTGCTCGATCACGCTTGCTGCGGTCCGGACAGGAACGGGACCAGGTCGGCGCAGTCCAGGCCGAAGGCTTCGGCCACACCGGGATACGTGATCTTGCCGCCGGCCACGTTCACGCCCAGGGCCAGCGCCCGGTCCGCAGAGCACGCGGCCTGCCATCCCATCTCGGCCAGACGCATCGCGTACGGCAGCGTGGCGTTGGTCAGGGCCAGGGTGCTCGTCCGGGGCACCCCGCCCGGCATGTTGGCGACACCGTAGTGGATCACGCCGTCGACGATGTACGTGGGGTCCTGGTGCGTCGTGGGCTTGATCGTCTCGACACACCCACCCTGGTCTACGGCCACGTCCACGATGACCGAACCTGGGCGCATGGTGGCCAGGTCCTCACGTGTGACCAGCGAGGGCGCCTTCTTTCCAGGTAGCAGCACCGCGCCGACCACCAGGTCGGAGTCCTGGAGCTGTTTGCGGATCGCGTACCGGGTGGAATAGAGGTTGTGCACGTTGGCGGGCATCATGTCGTCCAGCTGGCGCAGCCGGGTGAGGTTGACGTCCATGATGCTGACCCGAGCGCCCATGCCTGCGGCCACCCGGGCAGCCTGGGTCCCGACGACGCCGCCCCCGAGGATCAGCACCTTGCCAGGCAGGACCCCGGGAACGCCGCCCAGCAGCACGCCGCTGCCCCCTTCTGGCTTCTCCAGGAGCTTGGCCCCGGCCTGTACGGCCATGCGGCCGGCCACCTCGCTCATGGGCGTCAGCAAGGGAAGCTCACCGCTGGCCAGCTCCACGGTCTCGTAGGCGACGCACGTGGCGCCGGAGTCCATGGCGGCCCGGGTCAATCCCTCGTCCGCCGCGAAGTGGAAGTAGGTGAAGATCAGCTGGCCGTCGCGCATCCTGGGCCATTCCACCGCGATGGGGTCCTTGACCTTCATGATCATCTGGGCCCGGCTCCACACCTCGTCCGCGGTGTCCACCATCTCGACACCGGCCCGGGTGTAGAAGTCGTCGGTGAACCCGCTTCCGACCCCGGCACCGGCTTCCACCATGACCTGGTGGCCCGCCGCGACGAGGGCTTCTGCCCCGGCTGGAGTCAGCGCAACGCGGTACTCGTTGTTCTTGATCTCTTTGGGTACGCCAATCAGCATCGGATTCGCTCTGTCTTCTCAGGGTTGAGGCCCCCACATGCGGAGGCGGCATATTCTACCCAAGAGGCCGCGTGAACGCGACCCGTCGCGGGTACCCGACACTGCACCGCACCGTCCCCTCCGCCGGCCCGGGTTCTTCCGGTGGGCATCCGTCAGTCGAGGCCCGGTCCCAGACGGAGCACCAGCTGCCGTTCCGGGGCCAGGTACGCCTCGGCCATGGCCTGGACCTGGCTTCCGTCCACCGTTTCGATGCGGGCCAAGATCTCTTCCAGTGGGGCCAGCGGCCGGTCGTAAAGGGCGAATCCGGCCAGCCGGTGGAGGCGAGCGCCTGGAGATTCCAGGGACAGCATCAGGTGCCCCATCACCTGCTGCTTGGTCTGGGCCAGCTCCTCGTCCCGCAAGCCGTTCAGGACCACGTCGCGCAGCTCTTCGCGGACGGCCTCCACGGCCCGGTCCGCCCATTCCGGCCGGGTGCCCACGTACACACCGCTCACGCCGCCTTCACGATAGAAGGACTGGTACGTGAAGACGGTGTAGCAGAGTGCGAGCTCCTCCCGAATACGCTGGAAGAGCCTGGAGCTCATGCCCGCCCCCAGGGCCGCGGACAGGATGACCAGGGGGTACCGGGCCGGATCCGAGTGCCCTGGAATCGCGTTCCCGAATACCACGTGGGATTGGGCACCGTCCCGATCGACCCGGACGTCGTCCGGTCGGACGAGGCCGGGACGCCGCAGCTCGTCACTGCGCTCGCCCGCCGCCAGATGGCCGAAGTGGGACTCCACCCGGTCCAGGACCTCGTCGTGTTCCACGTTGCCCGCCGCCGCCACCACCAGGTTCGCGCCCTGGTACGTGCGAGCGTGAAGCGCCCGGATGGTGTCTCCGGACATCCCGGACACCGTGTCCCGGGTCCCGAGGATGGAATGACCGTAGGGGTGGCCGTCCCACATGCGTTCGCCGTGGAGCTCGAACACCAGATCGTCCGGCGTGTCCTCCACCATGGCGATCTCTTCCAGCACCACGTCCCGCTCGAGGGCGAGGTCCTCGTCCCGGAGGCTCGGGGCACAGACCAGGTCGGCAAGAACGTCCAAGGCGACGGGAAGATGCTCGTCCAGCACCCGGGCCTGGAAGCTGGTCTGCTCCCGGCTCGTGTAGGCGTCCAGGGACCCGCCCAGGGACTCCAGGGCCAGGGCGATCTCCCGGGGACTCCTCCCCGCGGTGCCCTTGAAGACCATGTGCTCCAGCAGGTGGCTGACGCCCATGTGCTCCGGGGCCTCGTGGGCGGACCCCTGACGTACCCAGACGCCCACGGCAGCCGAGCGCACGCCGGGCACGTGCTCGGTCAGAACCCGGATCCCGTTGGCGAGCTCGGAGGACCGCATCTCGCCCCCTTGACGAGATCCGGTCTCCGCCATTGGGAGCGCGTCGGTCCTCAGGCCGCGCCCCCGGGCGTCCAGCACGACGGAGGGGGGCACGGGCCCAAGCCCCTGCCCCCCTCGTTGCCTTCGGATCACTGGCCCGGTCAGGCGGGCTGTTCCGCTTCGGCCCCGGCCGTGGCGGCTTCTTCGGCCAGCGCAGCTTTCCGGGACAGCCGCAGACGACCCTTCTCGTCGATCGAGAGCAGCTTCACGCGGGTGATGTCACCCTTGTTCAGCACGTCCTCGGTCTTCTCGACCCGGCCCTCTTCCAGCTCGGAGATGTGGCAGAGCCCCTCCGTGCCGGGCAGGATCTCGACGAAGGCGCCGAACGAGGTGGTGTTCTTCACCGTGCCCTCGTAGATCCGGCCCACTTCGGGGTCCTGGACGATGGCCTCGATCATCTCCCGGGCCCGCTGCAGCGAATCGCCCGAAACGGCGGCGATCTTCACCACGCCGGAGTCCTCGATGTTGATCGTAGCGCCGGACTCGTCCTGAATGGCCCGAATCGTCTTGCCCTTCGGCCCGATGATCTCGCCGATCTTCTCGGGGTTGATCTGCATGGACACGATCCGGGGCGCGTAGACGCTCAGGTCGCTCCGTGCCTCGGTCAGGGTGTCGTCCATGATGTCCAGGATGTGCATCCGGGCGGTCTTGGCCCGATGGAGAGCCTCGCTCAGGATGTCCACCGTCAGGCCCTCGATCTTGATGTCCATCTGGATCGAGGTGATCCCGTCCCGGCTGCCGGCCACCTTGAAGTCCATGTCACCCAGGGCGTCTTCCAGGCCCAGGATGTCGGACAGCACGGCGAACCGGTCGTCTTCCTTGATCAGCCCCATGGCGACGCCGGCGCAGGCGGCCTTGATCGGCACGCCCGCGTCCATCAGCGACAGGGACGAAGCGCAGACCGTGGCCATCGAGGACGAGCCGTTCGACTCCAGGATGTCGGAGACGATCCGGATCGTGTACGGGAACTCCTCGTACTCGGGCAGGAGCGGCTGGATGGCCCGCTCGGCCAGGTTGCCGTGTCCGACCTCCCGGCGCGACGTACCCCGAATGGGGCGGGCTTCGCCGACCGAGAACGGCGGGAAGTTGTAGTGGAGCATGAAGGACTTGAACTGCTCCTCGAGGGAGTCGATCGAGTCGATGCGCTGCTCGTCCCGGGCCGTGCCCAGCGTAATGACACCCAGGGACTGGGTCTGTCCGCGGGTGAACAGTGCCGAACCGTGGGTGCGGGGAAGGATCCCGACCTCGGCCGAGATGGCTCGCACCTCGTCGACGGTACGGCCGTCGGCCCGCTCGCCCTGGTCCAGGATGCGGTTCCGCATGGACTTCTTTTCGATGGACCGCAGGATGTTGCCCACGTCCTTCTCGTGCTCGGCCCAGGCCTCGTCCTCTGCGACGAGGGTGGCGATCACGTCTTCCTTGACGGTGGCCATCGCCTGGCTCCGCTCCTGCTTGTCCGCCAGGCTCAGCGCCTCGGCCACCCGGGCCTCCGCCATCGCGGTGACCTTGTCGGTCAGCACCGGGTCGGGCGCGACCGCGGTCCACTCCATGTCGGGCACCCGCAGATCGTGGATCAGCTCCTCCTGGATCTCGATCAGCTGACGGATCCCGTCGTGGGCGACGGCCAGCCCCTCGAGAATGTCCTCCTCGGAGACCTCGATGCAGCCGCCCTCGACCATGGTGATGGCGTCGGTCGAACCGGCCACCACCAGGTCCACGTCGGAGTACTCGAGCTGCTGGAACGTGGGGTTGACCACCCAGTTGCCCTGGATCCGACCCACCCGCACCGAAGCGACGAGCGTGTTGAACGGGATCTTGGACATGTTCAGCGCCACCGAGGCGCCCAGGAGCGCCAGCACGTCGGCGTCGTTCTCCTGGTCGGCGCTCAGGATGGTGGCGTGCACCTGCGTCTCGTTCTTGAACCCGGCGGGGAACAGGGGACGCAGGGGCCGGTCCGTGAGGCGGGCCGCGAGAATCTCTTTCTCGCCGGGCCGGCCTTCACGCTTGAAGAAGCCACCCGGGATCTTCCCGGCGGCATAGCTCTTCTCCCTGTATTCGATGGTCAGGGGGAAGAACGGGAGATGGGTCGGCCTGTCCTGCACCGTGGCGGTGACCAGGAGCACCGTGTCTCCGAACTGCACAAGGCAGGAGCCCTGAGCCAACTTGGCCATCCGGCCCACTTCCAGGGTCAGGGTCCGACCCGCGAATTCTTTTTCGATCCGCTTCATCATTGCGTTGTCTGCTTTCTTTCCGCGTCCGCTTTCGTCGTCCGCATTCTCTTTTTGTCGTTCGCTTCTTTGCTGCGTGCTGCGTTGGTGCGTGTTCGCTGCCTGGGCGGCTGGAGCCGGCCGGCGGCGGCGCCTGATGGACCCATGGACCCGTCAGGCTTCTCGGGAAACGAGGTTGGCCCAAAGAAACGGCGGCGACGACCATCGGCCGTCGCCGCCCCGTTTCTTCGTCGGCTCCTAGTGACGGAGCCCCAGGTCCTTGATGAGCGTCCGGTACTGCTCGACGTCGGTATTCCTGAGATAGGTCAGAAGGCGACGGCGCCGGCCCACCATCTTAAGGAGCCCACGGCGACTCGCGTGGTCCTTCTTGTGGCTGTCGAAGTGGGTCCGGAGGTCGTTGATCCGGGCGGTGATAACGGCGATCTGCACCGGGGTGCTGCCTCGGTCGTTCTCATGGATCTGGTACTTCTTGATGATGGCGTCTTTGTCGATCATTTCGACTCGGCCTCCGCAGGAGTCTGCGCTGCAAGGGAAGCGCGTGAATGTCTTGAATCTCAGCCCAAAAGTTTAGCGGAACCGCACAACGACTTCAATCCCGTGCCAGAACCTGTCTTGCGAGGGCCACGTCGTCGCGCATCTGGTCCACCAGGGCCTGCACCGAGGCGAAGGGGCGCACGCCCCGGAGGCGCTGCACGAAGTCCACCCGGATCTCGGTGCCGTAGAGATCACCGTCGAAGTCCATGAGGTGGAGCTCGATGGTGGGCGGGGAGCCTCGGAACGTCGGGCGTGGACCGAGATGCAGGGCCCCGTCGAAGGTGCCTTCCCGGAAGACGCCGCGAACCGCGTAGATGCCCTCGGGCGGAATCAGCTTGTCGCTGCTCGACACCATGAGATTGGCTGTCGGAAACCCGAGCGTGCGACCCCGGCCGTCGCCCCGGACCACCAGGCCGAGGACCGAATAGTCCCGCCCCAGACCCTCGCGGGCGGTGGCCATGTCCCCGTCCTTCACCGCCCGGCGGATCTTGGTGGACGACGCGGCCACGTCGCCGGCGAGCACGGGCTCCACCACGTCTACCGCGAAGCCCAGCTCCCTGCCGATCTCCCGGAGCGTCTCGGCGTCCCCGGACCGGCCCCGACCGAACCCGTGATCGTAGCCGATGACCAGTTCCTTCATACCCAGGCGCCCGATCAGGATTTCCTCGACGAAGCGTCGCGGCTCGTACCGGGAGAGCTCTGGCGTGAACGGGAGGAACACCGCGTAGTCGAGGCCGGTTTCGGCCAGGATCTCCTTCTTCTCGTTCGGTGTGGTCAGGAGCTGGGGAGCGACCTCGGGCCGGACGATGCGCAACGGGTGCGGATGGAAGGTGACCAGAACGCTGCGGCGCCCGGAGGCTTCGGCCCGCCGCCTGATCTCCTGGAGTACCGCCCAGTGGCCGCGATGCACCCCATCGAAGCTGCCGACCGTGACGACCGCCCCGGCCTCGTCCAGAGGGAGTCCCGGGGGCAGATCGGGGTCGATCGCGAATTCACGCAACCGGCAGCACCTTGCGCGGCCGGATCCGATCGCCGGAGCGCACCGCGACGCCCAGCAGGGCGCCGCCGCGCAGGACCGCCACGGGACGTTCCTCGGGCAGCCCCTCCGCCGGAGACGGAACCGCCTGACCATGCACGAACCGAGCGGCGTCGGCTTCGGACAGGGAAACGATCGGCAGATGGGAAAGGGCCTGGGCCGGATCCATCCACGCCGCCTGAACCGCCGCCTCGTCGTTGAGGGCGTCGCCCGACACGGCCCCCGACACGTCGAAGTCTCCTACCCGGGTCCGACGGAGCTCCGTCAGGTGGGCTCCGCACTCGAGCGCTTCGCCCAGGTCCCGGGCGATCGCCCGGACGTAGGTGCCGCTCGAGCACCGGAGCTCGAACCGGACATGGGGGAGATTGACGTCGAGCACCCTGGCTTCGTACACCTCCACCCGACTGGGCTCCCGGCGCACCTCCTCGCCCCGTCGAGCGCGGCGATACATCCGCTCGCCATCCACCTTCTTCGCCGAATACGCGGGTGGAATCTGGTCCAGGGGGCCGACGAAGCCGGCCACCGCCTGCTCGACATTCGCCTGGGACAGGGCCTTCCACTGTTCGCTGACCCGGACCACGTCGCCCTCCAGGTCGTCGGTGGCGGTGACCTGGCCGAGCAAAGCGGTGGCCACGTACGCCTTGTCCAGCCCGGTCAGGTACTCGGACAGGCGCGTCGCCGGACCCACGCAGAGGAGCAGCAGCCCTGTGGCGAACGGATCGAGTGTGCCCGTGTGGCCGATGCGCCGAACGCCGAGGGCCCGCCGCGCCCGGGCGACCATGTCATGGGACGTGGGCCCCGCGGGTTTGTCGACCCGGAGGATGCCGGCCGGAGCGGGCGCGCTCACGGATCGCTCCCAGGCTCGATACCTTCGACGGCGTCCGCCTCCGGTGCCTGCCCTTCGCCCTCCGGGGGGGACTCGGGCTCGACGGTCACGTCCTTGAGAATCTCCTCGATCCGCATGGCATGATCCAGGGCCCGGTCCTCTACGAACCGTACTTCAGGGACCCGACGGATATGGAGCGCGCTCCCCAGGGTGCGACGCACGAACGGCGCCGCCGCCTCGAGTCCCGCCATGGACTCCGCACGCTCCTCGTCCGAACCTGTGCACCGCACGAATACCTTGGCCAGCCAGAGGTCGCCGGACACGTCGACCCGCGTCACGGTCACGGTGCCGACCCGGGGATCACGGACGTCACGGCGCAGGATCTCGGAGATCTCGCGCTTCATCTGTTCGTTGAGCCGGGCCAGTCTTTTGTTGGCCATTTGTCTCCCGCTATTCCACACACCGGTCGCCGGCGGCGACGCGGTGGGATCTTCCGTCAGTAGAGCTCGCGATGGACGCCCACGACGATCGCCCGACCGTACCCGGTCACCAGCCGGTCGGCCTTGTCCAGCACCTCGGTGGCGAAGCGCCCGTCCGTCGCGACCAGGGCGACGCTGAGCTCGGCCCGGGTGAGCACGTCCTGCTGGCCCGTCTCGGCGACGGAGACATTGAACCGGTGGCTCAGACGATCCTTCAGCGATCGCACCACGGTTCGCTTCTCCTTGAGGGACGAGCACCCGGGTAACGACAGCTGCCACGTCATCACGCCTACCACCATGGGACGTCACTCTTGCCAACCGGCTCGGCCCGGAGCGTATGCACGGACCGCTGCCTCGTCAGGTCCGGTCCGCCGCCGTCAGGCCAGCGTCCGAGCGACCTCCTCGACGGTGTAGCACTCGATGACATCGCCCACTTTGATGTCGTTGTAGTTCGCGATGCCGATGCCGCACTCGAAGCCCTCGCGGACCTCCTTGGCGTCGTCCTTGAAGCGCTTCAGCGAGCTGAGCTCGCCGTCGTAGATGACGATGCCTTCCCGGATCAGGCGAGCCTTGCCCTTCCGGTCGATGACACCGTCGACCACCATGCTCCCGGCGATCGTGCCGACCTTGGTGATCTTGAAGACCTCCCGGACCTCGGCGGCCCCGTGGACCTTCTCCCGACGGTCGGGGGCGAGCATGCCTTCCAGGGCCGACTTCACCTCGTCGACGGCATCGTAGATCACGTCGTACACGTGGTAGTCGATCCCATCCCGCTCGGCCATCTGTCGGGCGGTGGGCGTCGGTCGGACCCGGAATCCGATGATGACCGCTCGGCCGGTACCGGCCAACAGGACGTCTTCCTCGTTGATGGCCCCGACGGCCCGGTGGATGATGTCCACCTGCACCTCGTCGGTGCCGAGCTGCTGGAGCGCGTCGGACAGGGCCTGCACGGAGCCGTCCACGTCGCCCTTGATGATCAGGGGCAGCGTGCTGACCTGACCCTCGGCCCGGAGCTGTGAGAAGTCGCCGAGCTTGAACCCGCGTTCGCGGATCCGCAACTGCTTCTCGCGCTCCAGCCGTGCCCTCGTACCCGCGATCTCCGCTGCCTTGTCCGAGTCCATGCCGCTGAAGGTGTCTCCGGCCTGGGGCACGCCACTGGACCCGAGCACCTGGACCGGAATGCTCGGCCCGGCACTCTGCACCGGATTCCCCCGCTCATCGAGCAGGGCTCGGACACGGCCATCGAAGTGACCCACGACAAAGCTGTCGCCGACCTTCAAGGTCCCGCGTTCCACGAGCACGGTCGTGACCGCGCCCTTCCCTACGTCCAGGCGAGCCTCGATGACGGAGCCGATGGCGTCCCGGTCGGGGTTGGCCTTGAGCTCCAGCAACTCGGCCTGGAGCAGCACCTTGTCCAGCAGGTCGTCGATGCCCTGCCCCGTCTTGGCGCTGATCTCCGCGCTGAGGACCTCGCCACCGAACTCTTCCAGGGTGACGTCGTGCTGAAGCAGCTCCTGCTTCACCTTCATGGCGTTGGCGGCCGGCAGGTCGATCTTGTTGACCGCCACGATCAGCGGCACCCCCGCGTTCTTCGCGTGGGAGATGGCCTCGATCGTCTGGGGCATGACGGAGTCGTCCGCAGCGACCACCAGGATCACGAGGTCCGTGACGTCGGCACCCCGGGCCCGCATCGCGGTGAACGCGGCGTGTCCCGGCGTGTCGAGGAAGCTGATCGTCCGGCCGTCGGGCAGCTCCACATGGTATGCGCCGATGTGCTGGGTGATTCCACCCGCCTCGCCGGCGACCACGTTGGTCTTGCGGATCGAGTCCAGCAGCAGCGTCTTCCCGTGGTCCACGTGACCCATCACGGTCACGACGGGCGGACGGGCGACCATGTCTTCCGGCGCGTCCTCTTCGACGGTCTCCTCTTCGACCTCGCCGGTGTACTCGGTCTGGCGCACGGCCGTCATGGCGAATTCGTCCAGCAGCAGTTCGATCTGGTCGAAGTCCAGCCGCTGGTTGATGGTGACCATCATGCCCAGGTTCTTGAACGCCGATCCGATGATCTCGGTGGACGAGACGTCTGCCAGCTCGGCCAACTCGGCCACGGTGAGGAACTCGTTGACCTTGACGGTCTTGGCCTCACGGGCGGCCTCTTCCCGGGCCTCCTCGGCTGCGGCTTCCCGCTCTTCCCGTGCCTGAGCCGCCTGGCGAGCCTTGCGGCGCTTCTTGCTGCTACCGCCACCGCCTTTGATCTCGGCCATGACGCGCTGGATGTTGGACTGCACGGCGTCCTGGTC
>CAJIAX010000129.1_pt1 | contig 23491 bp, 17 predicted proteins | sample 9199251 | NCBI WGS metagenome assembly CAJIAX01 (sample SAMEA7708287, study PRJEB35096) | sediment metagenome | biome: marine neritic benthic zone biome [ENVO:01000025]; feature: sediment [ENVO:00002007]; material: shallow marine sediment [ENVO:03000034] sea grass bed [ENVO_01000059] ... | reverse complement strand
CCCTCGCCGAGGCGAGCTTCCAGGATCATGCCCAGGGCCACTGCCTGCCCATGGCTCACCTGGAAGTCCGAAACCGCCTCGATGCCGTGTCCGACGGTGTGCCCGAAATTGAGCAGGCTGCGAAGCCCCCGTTCGGTCTCGTCTTCGCCCACCACCCGACTCTTGATGGCGACCGAACCGGTCACCACCGCCTCGAGCGCATCGCCATCGCCCCGGAGGCACGGCTCGATCGCCCCTTCAACCAGGTCCAGGTAGGCCGCGTCCAAGACAGCGCCGTGCTTCACGGCTTCCACCAGGCCTTCGGCCCGGCCCCGGGCCGACTGGGTTCGGGTCAGGTCGGTGTCACTCACGACCAGGCGGGGTGGGTAGAACGACCCGATCAGGTTCTTCCCCGCCCGGGTGTCGACCCCGGTCTTGCCGCCGATCGAGGCATCCACCATGGCCAGCAGCGTGGTGGGGACCTGGACCAGGGGCACGCCGCGCATGAAGGTGGAGGCGACGAAGCCGACCAGATCGCCGGTGACGCCGCCGCCCACGGCCAGCAGCGCCCCATCGCGACCCAGTCCCCGATCCAGGAGCGCGTCGCTGAGCCGCCCCCACTGCCGTCGGGTCTTCGACGCTTCGCCGGGCGGAAAGCGCAGACTCAGCGTCGCAAGGCCGGCCCGCTGAAGGTCACCGACCAATCGCTCGCCGTGCAGCTCTGCGACGGTTTCATCCGAGATGACGGCGTACCGATGGGCCGGCACCACCGCCTCGACCAGAGCCGGCAGCTCGGAAGAGACGCCTCGGCCGACCAAGACGCGGTAATCCCCCTGCCCCGACCGCACCGCGAAGGAACGCGTGCCCTCGTGGGCGCCGTGTTCGCCGCCGGCCCCTGGGGTCACCGGAGGTTCATGGTTGACCGCCCGTAAGGGCGATGTCGGGAGCGGGGGCCCCGCCCACGAGCAACAGAGCCCCGGGACGCCCGTCCACCTCTATGGCCCGGATCCGGGCCGGCCTGGGTAGCCCGTCCACGGCTCCGGCCACGACCGCCTCGAAATGGTCTCGAGAGGCCGGATCGTCCCACACGGTGAACCATGCCAGGGCTCGCTCCCCGTCGACGTCCAGCAGGGCATAACGATCGCCGTCCCATCCCGACCGGGCCGACTCCGCGCCGGCTCCCGCGACCGTGCGCAGGAAGATTCCCGTCTCGAGCGCGCCGAGGCCGTTCGCGAACAGGACGGGCTCGCCGCCGGGAAAGGTCAGCTCCACGTACGTGGGTGCGTCCCGTGGTTCGGACAGGAACCGCTCCGGCTCCAGGATCTGTTCGGTCGACTGGGGCAGGAGCTCACCGAACGGTGCGCTCCGGGCGCCTTCGGCCGAGGTGGCCTGCCAGACGGTCTGTACGAACGTCGCGCCGCCCAGATACGGGAAGAGGAGTGCTTCCCGGAAGACCGGCGGGGCGGCTGCCAGGGCCGGGAATTCGTTCTGCATCGCCTCCAGGAGAGGACGGATGGTCCCGGCGAAATCGGGGAGCTGCGCCAGGTCGAGCTCCATGCCCTGGGCGTTCATCAAGTACTCGAACATCACCAGCGTCGCATGGCCTTCGATCGCCGCCTGAGCCGCAAGCTGCCGATCGTTCCCCCGCTCCCGGGCCGTGATGGAGTCCAGGTCGGTGGCCTGGTCCTGCACCGCGTGCACGAGCTCGTGCACCAGAACGGTCTGGGTGGTCTCCTCGGGCTGGTCGCTCATGACGAACAGCGTGGCCTGGGCCGGATCGTAGAAGCCCGCCACCTGTTCGCTGTACACCTCCAGCAGAAGGCCCCGGAGGTCGAGATCCGCCGGGACCATCCCCAGCAGCGCGTAGGCGTCCCGTAGTCGCTCGGCCTCCTCGGGGGGCAGCTCCGCGTCCAGCTGGTCGACCAGGAACGTCTCCAGCTCCTCCCGGCTCCGCCGTTCCACCCGCACGGGTTCGAGCAGTGGAAGGCCGGACCGTTCCGCCAGGCCTTCCAGCAACGTGGCCGCCTCCGCCGCCAACGCGGGGTCGGAGGATTCCACGACACCCGGGTCCGGCTCCTGGGCCTGCCCGCAGGCGCTCAAAACGAGCAGGAGGATTCCCGTCAGGAGTAGGGTCACGACGCAGCCTCCAGGGCGGACGAGTCGGCGAAAGGGCGCACCCCAAGTACGGATCGTCCGGCGGAAAGATCCGCCACGGTGCGACCCGTACGGGGATCCACCAGATCCGGGGCGATCTCGAGCAGGGGGACGCATACGAACGCCCGTTCCAGCCAGCGGGGGTGGGGGACCTGAAGGCGGTCGGTGTCCAGGATCCAGTCGCCGTAGAAGATGAGGTCCAGGTCCAGGGGCCTGGGTCCGTTCGCAACCGTGCGCACACGACCGGCCGCTCGCTCGATCTCCTGGAATCGGTCGAGCAGATCTTCCGGGGATCGACGTGTGGACGCGACGGCGACGGCGTTCAGGAACTCGGGCTGCTGCTCCAGGTCCACGGGATCGGTCGCCCACACCGCGGAGATCCGCTCCAGTGTGATGGACTCCGACAGGCTGCGCAGACCCTCCCGCAGGTGCGCCAGGCGGTCCCCCAGGTTGGAGCCGAGCGCCACGACGACCCGGGTCGCCGACCCGGTGTCAGGTTGCCGGGCCATCCCCCGGTGCCCTTCCGTACCGGTCCTGGAGGCGGACCACGTCGTCCAGGTGGGCCGTCGATGCCTCCAGGATGTCGCAGTCCGTCAGCGCCACCATGCGGTGGATGGTGCCCGGCGTCACGTGATAGCTCTCGCCCTGGTTCAGCTCCACGGGCGCCAGGGCTTCAACGGAACGACCCACCTCGAACCGCATCCGGCCCGTGAGCAGGAAGATCGTCTCGTCCTTGACCTCATGGTACTGGAGCGAAAGGGCCTCCCCGGCGTTGACGTGGAGGATCTTGCCCACGTACGCGGGGGTTTCGGCCCAGATCAGTTCGTAGCCCCACGGTTTTTCCACTCTGCGGGGAGTGAGCTTCATGATGGGTCCAGAGGTCGGTTGGAATCGAGGATCGGCAGACCGTATCCGGTGCGACCCGCCTGTTCCGGCGCGGTCCCATTACATCCGGTAGAGGCGGTTCGCGGCGCGATCAAGAATGTAGAGCCGACCGTCCCGGACCAGAAGATCGCCGGCGAAGTCCGTGTCTCGGATCACGCCTTCCCGAGACGGTTCTTCGCCCCCACGGCCGTCGTACACGAACACGCCCTGGGCGCCCGCCGCGACGTAGATGCGACCGTCCAGCGCCACCGCGTCGTATGCGAAGTCCATTGCGGTCAGCACGGTGTTCAAAGCCGGTTGGGTGGGGTCGGAGATGTCCACCATCGCCGCCCCTTCGTTCCCCATGGCGACGAGGGCCAACGGGCCCGCGAACGAGACCGATGAGCCGCGGCCGGGAAGGCTCACGGCGCCCACCTGCGCAAGGGTCGCCGGATTCCGGGCCACCATCGTCGAGTCTTCCAGGGTCCACACCACGGCCCCACCGGCGCCCAGCGCAATCGCGGCAGGGAGACCCGTCAGGTCGATCGTCTGCTCCTCCATCAAGGAGGGCGAAGCGGCGGAACCCTGAACCGCCATCCGCTGCAGGCGCCCGGGCTCTCCCAGCGCGATGCTCTGTCCGTCCAGCGCGGCCACAGCGGCTGCCCCGCCCCCGGCCAGCTCCACCGGCTCGCCAAAGGGATCGGGCACCTGGACCCCCAACACCTGGGTGTTCGTGGCCAGCACCAGCAGCGCATCATCCATGATCATTGCCCCGGCTCTCGGCTGGAACCCCTGGATCAACGAGCTCCGGATCAAGTCTTCGTCGACGAAGTCCACGCCCACCCGGTTCAGGGTGTACACGCCCCGGCGGGAATCCACCAACCCGGTGGAGCCTTCGGAGAGCTCGACAGAGTTGAGGTCCACGTCGATGGTGGGTCCCTCTCGGTACTTCTGCACGGCCCGCTTGTCCATCTCGGAACCCAGCAGGTATCCGAGCCCCGCTCCCAACAGGCTACCGACGACCACGACGCACGTGGTCTGATCGCACACACCGGTCCGCGCCTGATCGCCCGCCTGGTCGGTGAAAGACGCGATCCCACCCAGCACCAACGCCCCCGCACCCGCCAGCGCCCAGCGCCGCCACCGGGACGGATCCTCCGTGGCCTCCGCGGATTGGGCACTCAGGGAAGGAGGCTGGACGACCAGAGCCAGGGTCAGGACGACCGCCACGATGGGGTGCAGCTTCATACGAGTCTACTCCGGGGACACGAGCCGACGGCCGAGGCCGTCCTTGCGGCAGCGGGGCAAGATCGTCCGAAACAGCCGCGCCCGCCACCCGGAATCCGGATGACGGGCGCGAACTGTGTCAGGTTCCCGCAGGCGTGCTGCCTAGCGGGGGAAGAACTCAACGAACTTGAACTGGTAGTTGTCGCTCTGCTGCACGAAATGATTCGTGAGCACGCTCGCAACATCGGGCTCGAGCAGGAGCATATAGGTGTTGTAGCCGGCGAATTCCGGAGACACCTGACTCTCCTGGATGACGTCGCTCCCGTTGCCGAGGTCGTCGACACTCACTGCGTTGATGCGCTGGAACTGGGTCACAGGCGTGGACGGTATCAACTCCACCAGATAGCTCTGATAGTGGAAGCCCTGGGCCGCCTGGGGCAGCCTCCGCAGGTCGGCCAGGAACTGGGTCAGGCCCGTCGTGTTGACGAACTCGCCCGTGCCGGATCCGCCGTTCAGGAACTCGTAGTCACCGGTCCCGCCGTTGAAGCCTCCGAACGTCATCGCGCCGTCCACGAGGGACTTGCCGGTCGTGAGGTACTCGTGGAAGATGAACTTCGTCTCCGACGGCGCGCCCGCCCCGGCCGCCTCCATCGAAAGCACCACATGGGTGAACGACCCGAAGTCGGCGCCCGGTGAAACCACCACCGAGACGTTGGAGCTGGACCCGGGCGAAGCGAAGCTCGACCCGATCGTCGCGTCGCCACCGTCGATAGCGATCGCGCTGCCCTCGGCCAGCGTGTAGGCGCCAGAGCTCCGGTCATACGTCCAGATGGTGTACTGGGGCCCGGCCAGGTCCACCAATCCCGTCAGGTCCAGATCGATCTGACCCGGGGCCGGGAAGGCGTTCGCTCCGCCTGGCAGGTTGCCGACATCGCCCGCCACCTCAGTGGGAAGCGGCTTCATGGTGTTGTTGATCACGTTGCGGTTCTGGTCGATATCGGGCCCGACCTGAAGGCGAACCGTGGGGTTGTCCGTGGGGATGGGATCGACGGCGGTTCCTACACCCTCATACAGCATGATGTAGTTGAACTGTCCGGCCAGGAGGGCCTTGGACGCCCGGTTGTCTCCGAACGGAGCCTGGTCGGGATCGTTGACCTCCTCGGGGTCCTGGGTGGCGTCCGTCGTCCACCACGGCGAATTGCCCGTGGCTCGCGGCAGACAGTCCACGGTCACGTTGCCGTCGCCGTTGGTGGTCACCGTGCCCAGCATCACCGGATTGGTCTCGTCCGAGTGATCGGAGAACGCCGAGAAGTTGCAGACGACACCGGGATAGCCCGTCGGCGTGCCTCCAGTGAAGTCGAGCTCGTCGGGCTCGGTCACAGCCCTGCCGGTGAGCACTTCGTTCTGATCCAGCTCCCCGTTCACCTTCAGCCACATCTGGGCCATGACTACACTGTAGGTGGTGTTGGGTTTCAGGCCCACCAACTCACCGAACAGGTCGAAGGTTCCGGGTCCGTTCCCGGTCCAGCCGGGGTTGAACATGCCCCAGAAGTCTCCGAGGGCCGCGTCGCTCTCCACGAGAGCTGGCAGGCGGGTATCCTGGCTGCTGTTCCGGACGTTCGGCCCGATGTCGTACGCGTTGGCCGCGCCGAACGGGTTGTCGACGGGATAGAAGTCCTCGCCCGGATCGGTGCCGCGGGCGAAGCCGTCGTCGACCTCGAAGTCGAAGCCGGAGATGACGGTCTCGCTCAACGTCACGTCGCCCGACGGGAAGCTCGCCTCGCCCGAGGTGGTCATCACCACCTTCAGGACCGGCTGGTCCGCCGTCAGGTCCGTGACCGTGTCGGTCTGGCAGGCGCCGAAGGCGACCGCGGCCAGCGCAATCACGCCGAACCGCACCGTGCCTCTACTGGTCAAGCCGCTCATCAGTTGGCCCCCGGAATGAAGGTGAGCCCGATGGCGAATCGGAAGTTGTGAATCGTGCTCTTCGCGTCCGGTGTGGCCGTCTCGGCGTCGGGGAACCTACATCCGCTCGCCGGATCTCCAGGCACCGTGCAGTTCCAGTGAACCTCACGGATCGGGTTGAGCACGCTCCGGTCCCAGTTCAGGTACATGACGTCGCGGATGTCGATCGCCACGCCTGCGCCGTCGGAGATGTTCCACCGAATTCCGCCGCCGAACTCGAACATCCAGTCGGTGACCCGCTGCTGGACGTCGTTGGGCTGCGTCTCGAGGTACATCGTGTACCCGCCGGCACCCGCCAGCACGTACGGATCCACGGTCTTCTCCGGCATGATGTCGAAGCGGACGTCCATCGCATAGTGAAGCGTGTTGACCGTCTGCCCCACGTTGTAGACGCGGGCGCTGTCGGCACCGAAGTCGAGCACGCCCGTGAAGAACGAGGCGTCCGATTCGCTGCGGGTGTACTGCAGGTTGGGGCCCACGGCGAAACGGTTGGACACCTGGTACAGGGCCGCGGCTCCCACGAATGCGCCGTTGTTCAGGCCACTCGAGGAGTCATACCCCTGCATCCCGGCGTTCACGTCCACCGCCCAGGCTCCCTTCTGTTGCTGGCCGAAGGCCAGGGCGGGCATTGCCAGTACGGCGAACACCCCCAAAGCCAGCCGATTCCATACTCTCATGAGTTCGCTTCCTCCAGGTCGCCCGGGGGACGGACCGTCCCCCGGGCTCACCGGCATTTAGAACATGAAGTCGAGCGTGAACACCTGGATGTTCTGCAGGTCGCCCATATCGGTGTACGCGTAGTCCAGCCGGAACCGGGTCACGTCACCGAGGGGAATGTTCAGCCCCGCTCCCAGCGATGCGCCGTGAGCGAACGAGTTGTTGATCTGCGCCTCGTTGAACCAGCGCTTGCCGGCCCGCACGAACGCCAACTCCTTGTAGCCGTACTCCAGGCCGAGGGCAGTTTGAAGATCGGTGTCGATCGCGTCGTTCAGGTCCCACACCACGCGCAATGCGTTGTTGGGGTTCGGTGAGATCATGGCGGTCGCGTCGCCGATTAGATCCGCCATGATGGAGAACCGGAACGTGGTCGGGATCTCCAGGCTCGTGGTTGCCGCCTGTGCTTCAACCACACGGACGAACTCACCGACGTCGTTCGACTCGGGGTTCGACGTATCGAACCGCTGGCTCAGCAACTGGCCTTCGAAGTTGCTGGCGCCACCGAGGTTCTGAAGTGCGGCGCCCAGGCTGATCCCGTAGAGACCGGTCCGGAACGTCGTGCCCAGATCGACCGCCACGTAGCTGGCCTCCGCACCATTGATGCCCTCGTTGATCCACTTGACTGCACCACCGAAGATCAGACGATCGGTGATGGGGCGGGCCAGGTGGAGTCCCACCGCCATGGCCTGCCATTGGAACTCGGTCCGCAGTGGATCCTGCTCACCCCCGAAGCCCGCGTTCGGAAACGCTTCCGACTGCCAGGGGATGTCGCCCGACGACAGCATGTTCACGCTGACGCCGATCCGTGTCAGCCCCACCGGCATGACCGCGCCGACGAAGAGCTGCTGGATGTCGAGGTCGTCGTAGAGCTGTGCTGACGTGGCCCCGACCGCAAAGCCGTCGATCTTGCCAATCCCCGCACTGTTCCAGTACAGGGCCGAAATGTCGTCCGCCAGGGCGGCGTAGGCGCCAGCCAGAGACTGGGCCCGGGCGCCGACCGGAAGGTTCAGGAACGCAGCCCCACGCGTCCCCACCCGGGTGGTGGGGAGGTTGGGGTCGTTCGTCAGTTGATCCTGAGCCTCCAGCGCCCCGGCAGTGGCCGCAAGGGCCAACGTAAGTGCCAATACACGCTTCATTCGTCCTTCTCCTGGTAGAGACTCAGCGGATGATCACGAACTTGCCGGACTTCCGCTCGCCTTCGGGCGTCTCCAGCACAAAGATGTAGAGGCCGGCGGCCAACTCCAGGTTCTCCCGAGTCCGCATGTCCCAGGAAAGATCTCCACCCTGGAGATCCGATTCCACGTAGTTGATCTCCTGGATGAACCGGCCGGCGATATCGAAGATTCGAACCCTGCCTTCGCCCGGCAGGCTGGTGAATTTGATCAGTCGGTCCGCCTGCGACCGCTCGTAGCTGCTGGCGAACAGGTACGGGTTCGGCGTCACGTGCACGTCGTCCAGCGTGGCGTTACCGGCCGCCGTACCCTCGTCCGCGGTGATCGCCCGGTTGACCTGGACGTCCACCTGATCCGCGCCACCGAGAGGCACGAAGTACTCGACGAACTGACTGGTGCCGGCGATTGCCGGGATGTACCCGGACTGGAGTGAGCCACCGATGGTGGGGTCGCAGGAGTTGCGAGGTGCCAAACAACCCAACACCACCCGGAACGTGGCAGCGATCACCTGCTCGGTGACCGGCTGGCCCCCTTCCAGGATCGTGTTGCCGTTCTCGTCCGTCTGTTCCTTGGTGACCGTTTCGACAAAGAACATCTCGTCGCCGGCTACCCACTTGGTGGCCGGTGCGTCCACCCGGACGGAGTCGTTGGCCTGACCCAGGAGAACCGTCTCCTGATGGTTCGTGACAAGGACCTCGACGGTACGTCCGTACGCCACGTTGGTCACCGCGAACGGCAGACTCAGGGCGACCAGGTCGCCCGGCTCCAGGATGATGTTCGGATCCGCTTCCTTCACGGCATCCAACGCGTCCGGGCTCGTGGTCGACGTAGAACCGTCGACCCGGGCATTGATCGAAGCCTCGTAATCCGAAACGAGGTTGGGTCCGATGGAGAAGGGTGCTCCGGGTCCGTACGAATCGTCCGTCCAGACGATGTCGAACGTCCCGAAGTCGTCGGTGTCGAGCGCCTCACTGAGTCCGCCGCCTGTTCGCCAGACGACGAACGGCGCGACTCGTGCGGCGATGGTGTCGCCTGCCGGCCCGACGAACGTCTCTTCACCCAGATCTCCACCCACGGACGCGTCCACGGCCACCGTGAAGAACGGGAAGTCGGCTCGACCGAAGAACGCACCCGGCGTCGCTTCCGTGCCGGTGAGCGTCGTCGAAGCCAGGAACGGAGTGGACCCGCTGGCCAGGATCAGGCCGAAGGTCCCGTCCCACGTGGTGATGCGCTGACCACCGTCTTCTTCGATGCCCGACAGCGGCACCTCCGACCGGGTCACGTCACCGCTTCGCTCGAAGTTGAAGGTCTGGATCGCGGCACGCTCGGTCTCACCACCCTCGCCCGTAACGCTGCGCAGCACCCAACCGGTGACCGTCGACTGCGTCGAAACCACCTTACCGGTCTCGTCCAGGTTGTCGATCTGCTGCACCTGGATGGAGTCCACGAAGATCGTCTGGTACTGACCGGACGTCGGTGACGTGCCGATCACGGTGTAGTCCACGGGCACCGTGCTGGAGCCCGTCCGAGCCGTCTCGTCCAGCGTGGCCGAAGACGCACCCGCCGCCAGGTTGACCGGCACGTACGTCAGCGCCACGAACGGGTTGGTGTTCGAGGCGGACAATCCGCTCAAGAGCACCGGAGCGTAGACGACCTCTTCTGCGGTGAAGGCACCGGCCGAGCCGCGAACCAGGTTGTAGATCGCGCCCCGGGTCTCGGTGACCAGGGAGTAGGTGTACTCGATGCCCGAGGTGATGTTGTCGTCTTCGAACGTGTTCGGCAGGCTGCCGTCGTCGGCCGCGTCGAACGACTGATACGGCTCCCAGCCGAAGCCGGCCCACTTCGACGTCGCATCCGTGACCGGATCGCCATCGCAGTCCGCGTCGCTGGAGTACGAATTACCACCGTCGCACGACCGGAAGACGTGGAGCGCCGCCACGTTGTTGAAGATCCGGGCGTCGATGCTGTCCTGGAGCCAGGGGTTCAGCGCCAGGTCCGCGCTCACGTCCACGTTCACGAGGAACGGGTCGACCCACTGCTCGCTGGCGTCGTCCCAGAAGAGCGTGACCTGGGCCCCGAGCTCGGTCTGGCCGGCCTGGTTTTGTCCACCGATCACGTCCACGGCGCTGATGTTCGGCGCCGGGGCCGCTTCCGGTCCCAGGTAGAAGTTCTTGTAGAAGTCGATAGCGTTGTCGATGGACGCTTCCATCGACGCGGAGTCGGCTGCGCCGACCACCGCCACGACCCACGCCACCGTGTCGTAGGGCTCCATGTGCACCGGCCCCACGGCGAACTCACTGATGTTCGAGTAGCTGTTCGCGTAGCCGCTGGGCAGGGTGTCGCCCCAGAGGTCCACGCAGCCACGGCTGCCGCACGCGTCGGCCCGAATCGGGTCCGGGACTCCGTCGTGGTTCCAGTCCCACGTGCCTTTGCCGTCGTCCACGCCCGGGGTGTAGCTGTTGAACTCACCCGTGCGCTCCGGCCAGAGTTCCGGCCGGAAGATCCGGTGATACTGACGGTCCGTCAGGTCACCCGGCTGCTCGCCGTCGAGCACGTTGAAGCCCGTCGACGTGAACAGACCGAAGTGGGCACGTTGACTTCTGCTCCACGTCCGCGGAATGCAGTCACCGAACCCGCAGGTGCGCTGGTGCTGGAACGTGATGGTATCGCCGGCCCGGGGGTGACCCGGGTTGAAGAAGTCACTGGCGGGATCGCTGAACAGCTCATAGCGCATGTCGCCGATCGCGCTCTTCAGCACGATCACGCCTGCACCGGCCGCGCCGTTCGCCCAGTCGTCGCTCCCCGACGTGTTACAGCCCGAACCGGGCGGCACGGGGTTCCCCGCGCACCGGCTGCCGTTCTCCTTGTAGAGATAGGCGTTCCGGTCGGAGTCGAAGTAGACGGCGTCGCCCTGCCCCTGGAGGAGCGGGTCGATCTGGATGCCGTAGTAGACGGAATCGTAGGTCATACCGACGCCGTAGACCTTCTCGGACTCGTTGACGATGGTGGACTGGAAGAACATCGAGTTCCCCACCGTCGGCAGCGAGTAGTAGAAGACGTCGAACTTCTGGGTCAGCCCCAGGGGCCATCCCTCGTAGGCCGGCGGCGCCGATCCACCAGGGATCAGCGTGCCGTAGTTGCCCAGGGCTTCGAGGTAGAAGTCGCTGAGCTCGCCGTAGGTCTGGTAGTCACCGAAGAACTTGTCGGTGCGCTGCAGCTCCTCCGGAACCCGCCAGAACGCGAACGGGTCGTGGGTGGCGGGTCGGTAGTTGATGCCGGAACCATCGGGCAGTGTGGCCCCGAACGTCGGGTCCTCCGCCTGCATCTGGAGGTAGGACTCGGCCTCGATCGGATGCGCCCCTTGCCAGCCCGAGGGCGGGTGGGTCGCGGCGCAGTCCGACTCGGGAAGCAGCTGGAAGCCGGCGAACATGAAGCCGTCCTGCCGCTTCTCGTGGTTCGTGCAGCTGGCGTCCTCCGTTGTGGAGACGCCGATGGCCAGCAGCTCGATGGACGAGCGGTCGCTGGCCCACAGCTTGTCGCCGCCGCCTTTGACGGCGCCGCCGATGATCAGCGTGGTCACGTTGGCCGTCCAGCCGCCGCCTTTGAGGCCGTCCGTGACCGGGTCGATCGTGCTGGGCAGGTCGCTGGGAGGTGCGCCCCAGTTCATGCCCATGTCGAAGATGGTCGACGTATACGTGCCGCTGGCCTGACGGGTGTACCACCCTGTGGCGCACCCGAAATTGAAGCGGCTCGAAAAGCCGACGATGTTCTGAACGCACCAGGCGTTGGTTCCGTTCGTCCGCACCCCACCCGCGCCCTCGTCCCCAAACGCCCCAAGGTCGAACCGACTCGGCTGAGTCGGGAGGATCAGGTCTTCCTGACCCGGAGAACCGCCCGCGCTCAGGACGGTGACCTCCTGAGCGGCCCCGGACTGGGGCGCACCGAGCGCCGCCAGGCCAAGAAACGCCAGAAGGGCGGTTCCTTTACGTACCAATGAGGTCATCTCTAACTCCACGATATGCGGTTACGGAGAGAGCGACGGCCAAGATGGCCGCCGCTCTCTCCTTCCGGTTCTAGAAGACCACCCGGATGCCGGCCGTAATGGTCCGGCGCTGTCCGATGAACTGGGGCCGGTCGAAGAACGTGGAGTCGGTGTTGGTTCCCACCGTGTTCCCCGCTCGCCGACGGTTCTGGTCTTCGGCGCCGTCGAAGCAGTCGCCACTGGACTCGAAGACCTGCAGGCAGTTCAGCTGGTCGGTCACGTTGAAGATGTCCACGAAGAACCCGTACCGGGCGTTCCTGAACGTGAAGTCCTTCCGCAGCTGCAAGTCGAGCTGCCAGGTGGACGGAGCCCGCCCGCTGTAGCGTTCGAACTGGTTCTCCTCACCGAAGCCGCCGAACGTCAGAGTCGGCGTGTACGGCAGGCCGCTGGCGGCCTTGAGGACGAACGAGAGGTTCGAGTTCCGGGCCCATCCCCACCCGTTGGGCGTGTCGTTGCGCATGGCGAACGTCAGCACGGCGCTCAAGCGATGGGGCTGGTCGATCTCGCAACGAATCTCGTCGCGGATCGTCGGGTCGGACTCCTGCGTCGTGGCCTCGAACTCGCGCTCGGGGTCCGCCGCGTTCGACCGGCAAGAAGAGTAGCCATAGCTGATCTGGGTGGCCCAGTAGTTCTGGAGCCGCTTTCTCAGCTGGAGTTCCAGGCCCCGGGTCGTCATGTAGTCCTGGTTGGTCAGAACCACGTAGTTCGGGGCGCTGAAACCGTAGGTCACGCCGGGGTCAACCACCGTGTACGGAGGCTGTCCCACACGGGCCGTGCCGGTCAGACCGGTCTGGTCCTTGGAGTACACCTGCGCCTGCAGGGCCCAGGTGTCGGCGATTTCCTGCGTGTACCCGATTTCGTACGCCGTCGACGTTTCCGTCAACAGGTGGGGGTTCCCCAGGAAGGGGGTCTCACCCGCCGAGGCGTTCGTGAAGATGGCCGGCCCGTCCACCGTGCCCTCGCGGGGCGTCCCGATCCCGGTGTTCCGGTAGTTGTTGATCAGGATTGGGTTCTGGGAATAACGGCCAAAGTTGAAGTACAGGCTCGACGCCTCCGTCACCGGGAAGCTCACACCCACGCGGGGCGAGAACTGGGTGCGGGCGTCGGCCTGGTTGAAGTCGTCCGACGACGCGATGGTCGCGGCCTCGGCCCGGACGTCCAGGGTGCAGTTCTCGAGCGTCCAGCTCGGATCCGCGGAAAGCGTCTGCGTCTCCTGGGTCCCGCCGGTCACGTCGTTGGGGTTGTTCGGATCGGGCACCCACTGGTTGACCTGGACGTTCTGCCACTGCTGCGGGTTGGAGCACACGTCCAGGGCGTTCGTGCCGTTGGTCGGGTCGACCGGATCGGCGAAGAACAGCCCCGTCGCTTTCCCGTAGTCGAACCGGGCACCGAGCTTCAGGGTCAGGAAGTCGTACTCGATCTTGTCCTGGATGTAGAACGCAGCATCCCAGGGCCGGGCCGTGAAGAACTGGTGCAGCTTCACGACGTCGTTGACGCCCACGTCCTGCCATTCGTCGTAGGTCAGATCGTGGTTCTGATAGAACACGCCACCGCTCAGCTCGTGGTGATCGCTGACCTGGCTCACGAAGTCGAAGCGGCCGGTCAGGGTCTTGTTCCGCTCACCCCCCCAGAACGCGTCCGTACCCGTGGTTGGCGTGTTCAGGAAGGGCGCGGGTCCGGGCGCCACGAAGCCCCCGTCGAAGTTCGGGTCTTCGAAGTGCTGACCCAGGCAAACACCGGACATGTAGTTACAGGTGTTCCGTTCCTGGTCGAAGTAGCCGAACGTGAAGTTGTACTGACTGCGCCCGATGGTGTGATCCCACCGGCCGATGAACAGCTGCCGGTCCTGGCGGATCGAGTTCTGGACCAGGAATTCGTTCCGGAGGAACCGTTCCCGGGACAGGTAGTAGGCGCTGTCCTGAGCCGTGGTCATGGCGTCCAGCGGCTTCACGCCTGCGAACTGCCAGTCCGTGTCGTACGGCTTGGTCTCACGCTCGTAGCCGACGAAGCTGAAGCTGAGCTTCGCAGCCGGCGTCACGTAGTAGTTGAGCTTGGCGTAGATGTCGCGCTTCTCGTCGAAGCCCTTCGCCTGCCAACCCGGGACCACGTCGAGCTCGTTGGGTGTGTTGAACGCCGTCGAGGGGTTCGACGGATCGAAGACGTCGTCGTCGTACTCGTAGGCACGAGCGGCGCCGTACTGCTGACGGCCCGCGACGAAGAACCGGAGCTTCTCCTGGGTGCCGGGAATGGGTCCGGACAGGTAGCCCTCGAACATGTCCCAGTCCCGGGTCGCGTCGTACTCGTTGCCGACCCAGTCGCCGGGTGCGGAAGACCGCATCTCCAGGGTCCCCTGGAGCTCGGACGTTCCCTCGGGGGTCGCGTACGCGATGATGCCCGAGAGCGCGTTCCCGTACTGGGCGTCCATCTGGCCCTTGAACACGGCGACCTGCTCGATGGCCATGTTGGTGATGTCCAGCGCGGGACCACCCAACACGAAGTTGTTGATCGGAATGCCGTCGATCAGGAATGTCGTCTGGGCTCCGCGACCGCCGCGCAGGCTCAGCGACGTCACACCCTGACGCTGCTGTGCGAAGCTGATCACGCTCGTGTTGTCCGTCGGCACGGCAAGGAAGCCCTGGCTGAGCTCGAGGACACCGATGATGTCGGTCACGGGCAGCGCCGCGATCTGTTCCTTCGAGATCATGTCCACCGACCCTGTCTGGGCAGTGGGCACCAGCGGCGTTCGGCTGGTGGATACGACGATCTCACCCAGGGCCACCGCTTCCGGTGCCAACGCGTAGTCCTGTTGGGCCGTCACGTCGATCTGGATGGTCACGTTCTCGCGACGCTCGGTCGCGAATCCGATGATCTCGGCAACCAGGGTGTAGGTCCCCGGCACCACATTGATGATGAAGTACCGACCGTTCTCCTGCGTCAGCGCTCCGCGACCGGTCCCGTCCAGGTAGACCTGGACTCCGGCCAAGGGGGCTCCCGTGCTGGCATCTGTGACCACACCGGTAAGCTTACCGGTCTGGGCCTGTGCCGGCGCGGCAACGAAGAGGAGTACGGCCAGCACGCTCCCAAGAACAGCCAGGAGCCCGGACGTCGAACGTCTCATGCTCGCCTCCTTCGCGGCGGAAGATCGTGGCCAACGCTGCACTCGTTGACACACGTCCCGATGGACGGCTCGCAGAGACGACGAAGTCTCCGGCTGAGCCGTGGCGTGAATCCTGCAAATTGTGGGGGGATAAGAGCAGACTTTGGGATAGTCCATAGGCAGCGGGTTATGTCCATGTTACCGGCGTCGATGCCGGAGCTCACGTAAGGCCTTCCACGACACTGTTCCCCAGGCCTCGCCGCTACCACCCATCCCATGATTCTGGAGAGTAGGGGCAAACTGGGTGGCCACAAGTCGGCTGTCAAGTGCTTACATCGCGTAATCCGCGCGCGACAGCCGGGTAACGAACGCGTGGGTCGTCGAGGTTGTGACGGGTGGCAAGAAAGCCCGTGATCACAGGCTTTTGGCGGGCACGCGGTCCGGGCGTCCGAAGGACGTCGCCTTGGCGAAAAGAATCTTACAGAGACGTCTCCGCCGCCGGAGCCCCCTGGCTGCCTGGAGGCGGACCCGGGCCAAGAGGTAGGCAGATGTTTCCAGCGCCCTATATTACACGTGTTCAGTGCCGGATTCGGCCGGGATCGGTCCGGATCGCGGCGCCGGTCGAAATCGAGGAGGAGTCCCCTTGGCGGACGTGAAGGCCACCCTGCTGGGTGTCGCGAATCGAGTCGGTGGGTTCGTAGCGAAACCGACCGTTTGGCTCAGTTTGACCTTCCTGGGCGCACTCGCCATCGGCGGTGCCTGGGGGTCGTGGAAGAACCTGTGCGCCGACTGTCCGTCGATCGCCCAGATCTACACCTGGGAGCCCCAGCAGACCAGCAAGCTGTACAGCCTCGACGGATCCCTGTTGACCGAGATCGGGCTCGAGCGCCGCACCCCCGTCTCCATCGAGGCGCTGCCGCCCTACGTGCCGGCCGCGTTCGTGGCCGTGGAGGACAAGCGGTTCTACCGGCATCGCGGCTTCGATCCCATCGGCTTCACCCGGGCGGCCCTGGGCGTGATCACCAGCGGCGGGTCCCTGAGCGGCGGGGGCGGAAGCACCATCACCCAGCAGCTCGCCCGGAACATGTTCATCGAGCGCATCGGCTTCGAGAAGCGCATCACCCGCAAGCTCAAGGAGCTGCAGGTGGCCTTCCAGCTCGAACGGGCCTACACGAAGGACCAGATCCTCGAAGCCTACATGAACCAGATCAACTACGCCCACGGCTGGTACGGCATCCAGACGGCGGCCCGGAATTACTTCGGGAAGAACGCCTCCGAGCTGACCGTGGAAGAGGCGGCGTTGCTCGCCGCGATTCCGAACCGGCCCGAGTACTACAGCCCCCTGCGAAACCCGGAGAACGCGATCCGGCGCCGGAACATGGTCCTCGATCGCATGGCCGACCAGGGCTTCGTCGACGAGGCCACGGCGGAGGAGGCGAAGGTCGTCGCCGTGCCAACGGAGAGGGCGACCCCCAACGCCGGCCTGGCCCCCTACTTCGAAGAGTGGGTCCGCCAGATCATGGACGACCGGTTCGGCAGCGAGCTGTACACAGCGGGGCTCAAGATCTACACGACGCTGGACGCAGACATGCAGCGGGCGGCCCAGGAGGCCCTGGACTGGGGACTCGCCAGGACCGAAGCGCAGCCCGGGTTCTCCCATCCCCTCTATGAGGAGTTCGCCGAGCGGACCGAGGGATTCCCCGGAGCCACGCCCTACCTCCAGGGGCTGTTCATCGCCCTGGATCCGGCGAGCGGTGGCGTTCGCGCCCTGATCGGCGGCCGGGACTTCAACCACTCGAAGTTCAACCGGGCCATCCAGGCCAACCGACAGGCGGGCTCGTCCTTCAAGCCGTTCGTGTACACGTCGGCTATCGCGAGTGGCGTGCCTCCGTCCCACGTGGTCGTGGACGCGCCCGTGGTCCTTCCCCAGGTGAGCGGCGAGGAGTGGAAGCCGAGGAACTTCGACGAGGAGTTCCATGGCCCCCTGACCATCCGCGAAGGTCTTCGCAGGTCGATCAACATGGTGGCCATCAAGCTCGCGCTGGAGATCGGGCTGGAGTCGGTGGCCCAGACCGCGTGGAGGATGGGCGTGCGAACCCCGATCGAGCGGTTCCCATCCACAGCGATCGGCGCCGCCACCGTGATTCCCATGCAGATGGCCGAGGCCTACTCGGGCTTCGCCACGCTGGGCACCAAGGTGCGCCCCCACCCGATTCTCCGGGTCGAGAGTGCCGACGGAGACATCCTGTGGGCGCCCCAGCCGGAGCGCACCCAGGTCCTGGACAGCCTGGTGGCCAGGGTCGCGGTTTCCATGTTGGAAGACGTGGTTGCCCGGGGTACCGGCAGCATCGCCGTCCATGTGGTGTCGGGCGTCCCGAACGACCTGCCCGCCGGTGGAAAGACCGGGACGACCAACGACGGGACCGACACCTGGTTCATCGGCTTCACCCCCAGCCTCCTGGCCGCGGTGTGGTTCGGCATGGACCAACCCCAGCAGATTCGTCCCAGGGCCACCGGCGGCGGAGACGCGGCACCGGTCTGGGGCCGGTTCATGAAGCGCGTGTACTACGGCTCGGAAGAGTGGGACGGCGAGACGACGGTCACGATTGACGGTGAGCCGGTCGAGGGCGCTCCGATCCTGGAGGTCCCCGCCCCCTGGCCGTTGCTCCCCGGCCTGATCACCAGGGAGGTCGACGACCGCACCGGAAAGCTCGCGTCCCAGTGGTGCCCTCCGGACCGGGTGTACACCGAGATCTACATCGAAGGGACCGAGCCCACCGAGGCCTGTGACCTCACCGGCCCGAACCTCCGGGACATCGGCGGGCGGTGACCGATCCTTCGGGCACCCGGACGTTCCTCTTCGAGACCACCCATCACGCCCTTTGGGCGGAGGACGTAGCCCGGGAGTCCGGGGTCCCTGCCGAGGTCGTGCCGGCCCCACCCGAGGCCCGGGCCAAGTGCGGCCTGTCCTTGCAGTGCCTCGGCGTCGATGGACCCCGGCTCGAACGAGCCCTGACGGACGAGGGCGTGGAGTTCATGGTGTTCACGCCCCCCCCGAGCTAGAACCGACCGGGGGGCCGGGTCGCCTCAGCCGGACGAGGACGAAGGGCCCTGGGAGACCCGGCCGCAGATCAGCGGAATGGGTTGCGGGCCGGGCTCGGGACCGATTTCCACGGCGGTCCTCAGGACCGCCAGACCCTCTTGCAGGTCGCCCGGGTTCGCGGCATGCACCTCGCCCACGGGCTGTCCCCGCTCGACCCGGTCACCCGGCGCCACCTGCACGACGAACCCGACACGGGGGTCGAGGGCGTCATCGAGGGCACCCCGACCACCACCCAGGGTCATGACCCCATAGCCAAGGGGGCGGGGCCCGATGGCCCGGACCCACCCGGCCCGAGGGGCCTCCAGCACCTCCCGCTCGGGGGCCCGCTCCAGGCGTGACGGCTCGAGCACCACCGCCGGGTCTCCGCCCTGCGCCGACACCAGCTTCGCCATGCGAGCGAGAGCGCCGCCCCCGCCCAGCACGGCAGCCGCCCGGGCGGCTCCAACACCCGGATCGGACGCCAGGCCACCCAAGGCCAGCATCTCGCCCACCAGGGCGCACGTGACCTCGGACAGATCGTCCGGACCAGCTCCAGCGAGACACTCCAGGGCCTCCCTCGTCTCCAGGGTATTCCCGATCGCGTGCCCCAGGGGCCGGTCCATCGCGGTCCGCAGGGCCACGGTCGGCACCCCCATCCGCTCGCCGATGCCCACCATCGTCCGGGCGAGCTCGACGCCCCGGTCCGGTTCGGGAATGAAGGCGCCCGAGCCCTGCTTCACGTCGAGCACCAGGCCCGTGAGGCCCTCGGCCATCTTCTTGCTCATGATGGAAGCCGCGATCAGTGGAATCGACGGAACGGTCGCGGTGACGTTGCGGAGCGCATAGAGCCGCTTGTCCAGGGGTGCGATCTGGTCGGTCTGACCGATCATGGCGCAGCCGACGCGCCCGAGGACGTCCTGGAAGGCTTCGAGGCTCAAATCAGTACGAAACCCGGGGATCGCCTCCAGCTTGTCCAGCGTGCCGCCGGTATGTCCCAGGCCGCGACCCGACATCATGGGCACGTAGAGGCCCAACTCCGCGGCGAGGGGGGCGAGCACCAGCGATACCTTGTCCCCCACACCCCCGGTGGAGTGCTTGTCGATCCTCGGCCCGTCCAGGTGGCCGAGATCGAGGCGGGCCCCAGAGCCCAGCATCCGGTCCACCAGCACCGTCAGCTCCTCGTCGTCGAGGCCCTGGAAGTAGACCGCCATCAAGAAGGCCGACATCTGATACTCGGCCACCCGGCCGACGAGATACCCTTCGAAGAACTCGGTCAGCTCATGGGCCGAGAGGGGCTCCCCGTCCCGCTTCTTGCGGATCGGCTCGGTCGGGATCATTGACCCGGTCGCCGGCTGGGCGGACATTCGCGTGTCTTCGCCATCGATCGTTCAGACTCCCACCTGGGTTCCGTGTTCATGGTTCGAGCTGTGACGCTGGCCTTGCTGATCGTCGTGCTCTCGGCGCCCGCCGGGGTCGCCTCGGCCCAGGTGTCCCGTACGGGCACAGAGGCGGCCGTCGTGCGCGGTGACCAGCTCCACGCCGCCATGCGGCCCGGAGAGGCTCTCACGATCTTCGAAGAGGTTCTGTTCGACGATCCCCGAAACTACGCCGTTCTCTGGCGCGCCGCCCGGGAGTCGTCGGCGCTGGGGGTGGCGGCCCCGGACGATCGGATCCGCGTGGGGCGTTTCAAGCAGGCCGAGGCCTACGCACGACTCGCCGTCGGCTCGGAGCCTGCCAGCATCGAAGGTCACTACTGGCTCTGTTTCGCCCTGTCGGGAGTGGCCGGCGTCTCGGCTCCCCAGGCGCGCCTGCCGCTGCTCGAGGAGGCCCGGGAGCAGGCGTCTCTCGTCCTCGAACTCGATCCGGAGCACGCGGGGGGTCATGCGGCCATGGGGGATTGGCACGCGTCCGTCATGCGCCTGTCCGGACTGGCTACCCTGGTCGCGCGCAACGTCCTGGGTGGGGACGCGGTCCGGGACGCGTCGTGGGACGAAGCGGAACGACATCTGGTCAGGGCGGTGGAACTGGCTCCGGACGATCTGACCTATCGGCTGTCCCTGGCGTTCGTGTATCGGGACACGGAGCGCCCGGAACGTGCCCGGGCCCAACTCCAGGAGGTGCTCGCCCGGCCCGTGGCGGGCCCCATGGACCAGCACGCGAAGGACCAGGCCCGCACGCTCCTCATCGCCATGCGTGACGGGACCCAGCCCTGAGGCGGAACCCGCACGCTCACTGGGGTGCGGCTCGCGAGACGACTAGCGACTGAAGCGTGACTTCGCGCCGTGTACGGCCTCGTCCACCTTGCCCTTGAGCTCCCCGGCCAGATCATCCCAGCGGTCGCCGGCGTTACCCCGGATCTCGCCAGCCACCCGGCGAAGCCGACGACGGGTGCGGCGTCCACTCTGGGGAGCCGTGAGCAGTGCGACGGAAGCGCCGATGGCCGCTCCCAGGACGAGTCCAGCAATGAAGTTGAAGACCCGGGTCTCGTGTTCGTATTCCATCCCCTGTTCCTCGATTGTCAGCCGTCGCCGCCACCCGGGGCGTCTGCCCGGGGACGGTTCGGCTCTTCCGCCATGATCGCTTCGATCTCTTCCGGTGCCCGGGGGAGGTTGGCGCTCAGGAGCTCGTAGCCGGTTTCGGTCACCAGGACGTCGTCTTCGATACGGACGCCCAGGTTCTCACTCTCAAGATAGATACCCGGTTCGATGGTCAACACCATCCCCGGGGCCAGCGGGGTGCCATAGTCGCCGACGTCGTGCACGTCCATCCCGAGCCAATGCGACAGCCCGTGTGGGAAATAGGCGACGCACGAGCGGTCTCCACAGAGATCGCCGGAGTGCTCGTCGATGTAGCGCCGGGCAATCTGGTTCAACTGACCTACGGTCACGCCGGGGCGGACCGCCTCGATCGCCGCGTTCTGCGCTCCGAGGACCAGGTTGTACACCGATCGCTGCCGATCGCTGAACCGCCCGCTGACGGGGAACGTACGCGTCAGGTCCGCAGTGTAATACCCGAACTCGGCGCCGATGTCCACAACGACGAGATCCTGGTCCTCGAGGACGTTGCGATTCTTGTCGTAATGCAGCGTCACCGAGTTCTCACCGGCCCCCACGATGCTCGGGAACCCGAGCCGTTCGGCCCCCTGGGATCGAAACGTATATTCGATGATGGCCTCGAGCTCGTACTCGGTCGCCCCCGGCTCCGCCAGTCGCCATGCCTCGCGGTGGGCGTCCGAGGTGATCCGGACCGCCTCCCTCAGCCGGGAGATCTCGTCCTCGTCCTTGACCAGACGAAGGGCGGCGACATGCGGATGGGCCGGGCCCGCTTCCGTGACGGCGCCGCTCAGGGCCTCCGCGAGAACCGCCGCGTGGGACGGGTCTCCCTCGTCGATCAGAACCGTGCCTCGAGCGTGCTCGAGCCACCCGGACACGTCTTCCGCGAACTCCCCGGCGGGACGCTGGTCCTCGATGCCGCTCCGGGCCCGGGCTTCGTCCCCCGGCCCGAGCTTCTTGCCAGTCCAGAGTTCCTGATTCGGGTTCCTGGGCTCCAGATACAGCACCTGAGAGCCCGGCTCCGGCAGGTTCAGCAACAACCAGGCGTCGGGCACCTCCAGACCGGTCAGATAGAAGAAGTCGTTCGACTGTCTGAATTCCGAGTCCTGGGGGTATTCGCTCTCCAGGTCCTTCAGGCGGGCCGACCCGATGATCACGGGGGCGCCGTCCACGGAGGCCATGAGCCGAGCGCGTCGGGCTTCGAGCAAGTCGACGGGCACGGGCCCGGCGGGCGAGCCGGTCTGTGCCGAGCCATCGGGAGCCAGGATCAGAGAGGCGAGGACCAGGAATGGAAGGAAGGTGCTCGATCGAGACACAACGCCTGCCGGTTGGGGTGAATCGTGTTCGTTGGTACCACCTTATATTAGGTTGCGGTTCCGATGCGTGAACCGTTGGCGGGCCCGGATCGACCGGCCCGACCATGAATCCAGTGCCATGGAGCGATCGCCGTGGAATCCGATTCGGCCGAACGAGATGTCGTGCTGCCGGCCCAGACGCTGGCCGACCTGCTGGGGGCCCTTGGCGACGTAGGCGCGGGCGGGACGGCTTTTCGCGTGCTGCGGTCCGCGGGTCAGACGGCGGGTCGAGGGGCCGCGGACCAGCTCGCTCGTCGAGGCCGACCGGCCGACGAGTTGACCGAAGGCGTGTTCTGGAGCCGGTTGAGCGACTTGATGACGCGCCGGGGCTGGGGCTCCGTGTCCCACTCCGCGCCCCACCCGGGCGTGGGTTTGATCCAGTCCACGGATTGGGCCGAGGCCGGGACCCACAGCCCCTTCTCCGAGGGCCTTCTCTCCGGGCTCCTTTCCGGCGTGGCAGGGGCGGACGTGTCGGTGATCCGTGTGCCCTCCGGATCGGACGGTGCGTCGTTCGCCTATGGAGCTCCGACGACGATCGAGGCTCTGCAGGTGCACCTCGCCGACCGTGGCGACCTGGCCGCCGCGCTCGAGGCGCTCTGAGCGCTGGCTCTTACGCGACCCGACTGCATGCGTGTCCTGGGCATCGATTTCGGTGAGCGCAGGGTCGGGTTGGCCTTGAGCGACCCCACGGCCACATTGGCCTCGCCGCTCCCGACCCTCAAACGGCGAGCCGGCAAGCGTCCACCACTCAAGGCCCTGGCCGAGATCGCGACGGCTCACGACGTGGAGGCGCTCGTGATGGGCTTGCCCCTGGCGCTGGATGGGACCGAGACCGACTGGACCCGACACGTTCGGGAAGTGGGAGACGCCCTCGCCGCCCGTCTCGACGTGCCCGTGGACTACGTGGACGAACGGATGACATCCGTCATGGCGGAGCGGGCCGTGCGAAGCATCGGACTCCCGAAGACCGAGCGTGAGAAGAAGGAGAGGATCGACGCTGCAGCGGCGGTCCTGATTCTCCAGTTGTGGCTCGACCGGCGGGCGACATGACCCGGCGTTCCCGTCTTGGGCTCGGCCTGACCGCCCTCTGCTCCCTGCTCGCCGCGTGTGGAGGCCCCGAACCCGACGCCGAGCCCGTGCGGGTCACCGTCCCGTCCGGCGCTTCGTTCCGCCAGGTGGTGGACTCGCTGGAGGCCCGAGGGGAGATCGAGCAGCCCACGCTGTTCGGCTGGTATGCCCGGGTGAAGGAGGCGGACACCCAGATCCGCTCCGGGCAATACATGTT
>CAJIAX010000047.1_pt1 | contig 23602 bp, 18 predicted proteins | sample 9199251 | NCBI WGS metagenome assembly CAJIAX01 (sample SAMEA7708287, study PRJEB35096) | sediment metagenome | biome: marine neritic benthic zone biome [ENVO:01000025]; feature: sediment [ENVO:00002007]; material: shallow marine sediment [ENVO:03000034] sea grass bed [ENVO_01000059] ... | reverse complement strand
TGCCCGCGGACCCTGTTGAGCTGTTGCACGGGTCGATCTCGGGCTCCGTCCTGACCATGGAAGTGGAGTACGGAGGTGGGTGCGCCGCGCACGCCCTCGGCCTGTTCGCCGGCCCCGAATGGCTGGAGTCGTTTCCGGTGCAGAAGCCGGCCGTGTTGGCCCACGACGACAGAGACGACCCGTGCGACGCGCTCGTTCGCCAGACGATCCACTTCCGTCTGGGCCCGCTGGAGAGCGCGTACGTCGCGGTCTACCCCGGCGAGCCCCCGGGCGAGCGCAGGGTCGTGATCAACATCTTCGTTCCGGGGTCCGGTGGACTGAGTCTGCTCCACACGTTCTGACCCGGAGTGGCACGGTCCGCCGCGACGCCTCCTCCTCCCGCCGATCCCAGGCCCGGATTCCATCCCGCAGGGCCAGCGCCATCAACCCGGTGCGAGCCCTGAAAGCCGATCGACCCGGCGGCGGCTACGCGGTGCGCGCGTGCCAGGCCCCCAGGACCCGGGCCTCCTTGTCCGCGTCCAGCCCGGCCGCCGGCTCGGGCTGCATCTCGAATCGGGTGGCCGCGGATTCGCCCCTTCGACCGGGCTCGTCCAGCCAGGCCAGAATGTCCTGTGCCGTTTCGAGCTGAGACCGCACGGTGAGTCCCTTCGCCCAGGCCTTCGAGCCGTCGATCTGGGTCATGCCCAGGTAGTCGCCGCGGGGCGGAATCCAGCAGCACATCTCGCCCCACGGAGCTACGTCCTGCTCGAGCAGGAAGTCCGTGTCGGCCCACGCGAGCGACACCTCGGACGACGCCACGGCGGCCATCTCGGTCAACGCATCCCGCATGGTCATCGGCGACTGGGGTCCGACCGCGTTGTAGGTGCCCATCTCTCCGGCTTCCGCCATTCGCACCATCCACCCGGTCAGATCCCGGGCGTCGATGAGTTGGAAGGGGTCGGTGCCGTCACCAGGCGCCAGCACTTCGCCGCCCCGGGCCAGTCGGCTCGGCCAGTACGTCGACCGGTCCGTGTAGTCCCAGGGCCCGCTGATGAGCACCGGCCGCACGACCAGGGCCCGGTCGCCGTAGGCCCGGTGAACGGCGTCCTCGCACAGCGACTTCAGTCCCCCGAACGTCTCTCCGTTGACCTCTTCCGTCGTGGTATCCTCCAGTACCTGGGTCTGGGACTCCTCGGTCAGCCCCGCTTCCAGATACGGGTAGTAGACCCCAGACGACGACACGTACACGTACCGGTCGGTGGCATCGGCCAGGATTGCCGCAGCGTCGTCGATCCGTCGGGGCACCGTGGCCGAATTGTCGATCACCACGTCCCAGCGGCGGCCCGCCAGCGCACTCAGATCACCGTCCCGGTCCCCCCGGAGCTTCTCCAGGCCGGGGAAGAGGTTGGGGTTCGTCAGGCCCCGGTTGAACAGGGTCACCTCGTGTCCCCGGCTCATGGCGTACTCGGCCTCGTGGATGCCGATGAACCCTGTGCCGCCCAGGATCAGGATCTGAAGACTGCGAGCCTGGTCGGCCTGCCCCTGGTTCGCGTCGCCCGGCTGGGCGCAGCCGAGCAGACTCGACGTGCCGCCGCCCAGTCCCAGGGCAGCGCCGGCCAAGGCGGAGCGGCGAAGGAAGTCGCGGCGATCGAGTGCCATCGTGTCTCCTCTGGGGATCGGGTTCGCGCCCAAGCTACCGCGGCCGCCCCGGTGACTCCACCCCTGAGACGTGCCTGGGACACCCTGCGTTGGGTCGAACCCAGCAGGGCGAAGAGGCCCTGGCGGCCGCAGCCGAGCGGATGCGCCAGGTCCTTCCGCCGACCGGAGACCCTACCCCCGCTTGACCGGAACCCATGCGAGTGTGACCCGCCGCACATCCACGTCCCGTTGACGGGGTTGGATGGTCGCGGTCTTGAGGTTGGCCACCGAGGGGTCCAGGCTCATCCGGAGCTCGTCGATCTCGTCGCGGAGCTCGGTCTCCAGGTCGGCGAGTCGGTGTTCCTTCTTGCGCAGGGCCTCCCGGGCCCGGTCCACGTCGGCGGCTTCCTTGTTGCTCCGACTCATTCGTCGGGCCGCGGATCCCGCGCTCCTGAAGCTCCGACGCCGGCGTCCGCCGACCAATGCGGAAATGAGGCCTTCTCCTACCGACACCGCCATGTCCATACGAGCACGCTGGGCCTGGTCGGCCTGGGTGTCCACGGCCGCCTCGGCCCTGTCCACCGCGTCTTCGGCCCGCGTGATCCGGGCCGCGTACTTCCGGCGCAGCGCATCCACTGCCTCGTCCCGATGCTCCCGGAGACGCTCGGCGATCCGGACCCTGAAGTCCCGCTCCGACTCGCCGGGCCTGGACACCTCGTCCAACCGATCGCTTTCCAGCAGGACCAGCGATCGGTTCCGGTACAGGTGATTGCGAAGGTCCCGCTCCCACTCCGGGTACGGCTTGGCGTTGCCCGCCAGCGCGGGCAACGGGCCGAAGGCGGCACCAGGCAACGGCTCGGTCTCCAGTTGGCCCTCGTCGACGGCGAACGGCCGGCCTTCGGACCAGTCGACCTCCGTTTGAGCCGGCGTCAGCACCGAAATCAGGCTTACCTGATCTCGGTGGCGCAGGCCCCGGCGTTTGTCCTGATACTCGATATTGGCCAGGCCGAGCAACGCCGGCACGTATCGCACCGTCGATCCGTCGACATCAGTGCGGGGACGCACGAACACCTGAGGCACGTCGGGTGGAAGCACCGGGCGTCCCGACGTGGCAGCGGACGACTGCCGCCGCGATGGGGCGTGACCCGAATCGGCCGCCGCGCCGCCCGAGCCCCCATCCGCGCCCACGGCCGTGGGCGGATGGGACGCCACCACGTCCTGACCACCCTCGCCGGAAGCTCCGACTCCGTCCCCGCCGCCAGCCGCCCCACCCAGCTCTTCGGCCGTGGGCCGGGCCGCCAGCTCCAACTCGGTGAGCCGACGAACCTGGTCCCGGGTCATGGGTCCCCGGAGGTAGGAGAGCACCCAGCGGGTGTGGAACAGCTCGGGGGTGTCCTCGTGCACGTTGTGGAGCAGGAAGACCCGCTTGCCCAACCCCGCCAGTATCTCCCGGATCTCGCGACTGTCGAACGAGGCGCCGGACTCGGCCGCCGCGCCCTCCAGACCCGCCAGCAGGCGCAGTTGATCGCGCTCGGTCTGGAGCCGACCGATGAACCAGGTACCCGCGTTGGACAGCCCCTTGTAGTCCAGGTCCACCGGGTTCTGCGTGGCGAGCACGCACCCCAGGCCGAACGCCCGGGCCTGCTTGAGCATCGTCAATAGGGGTTTCTTGGACGGGGGCTCCGCCACGGGCGGCATGAAGCCAAAGATCTCGTCGATGTACAGGATCGCCCGCAGGCTGGACGTGCCGGACTGTCCCCGCATCCAGCCCAGGGTCTCGTTCAGAAGGAGCGAGACGAAGAACATCCGTTCCGCGTCGGACAGGTGGGCGATGGAGAGCACCGAGATCCGGGGTCGCCCGCTCGGCGAGTACAGGAGCCGCCCGGGATCCAGCGGCATGCCCTGGAGCCACGTCTGGAATCCCGGTGCCGCCAGCAGGTTGTTGAGGGCCATCGCCAGCTTGAAACGGTCCTTGGCCGGGAAGAACGACTCGAGCTCCATCACGCCGATCCGATCGACCGCCGGGTTCTGGATGCGGTGGATCAGGCTCTCCAGATCCAGGTCCAGTCCGCGAGCCCATGCACCGCTCAGCACCGTGGACAGGAGAATGTGCTCCCGGCTTTGCAGCGGATCCGCGTCGATGTCCAGTAGCGCCAGCAGACTGGTGACCGTGGATTCGACACGGTCCGCCACGAGCTCGGCGTCGTCCCGGATCTCGGGCGGGGGCGCGGCGAACGAACCCAGGATGGAGATCGGCAGGCCCGCCGAGCTTCCGGGTGTGAACACCATGAACTCCGCTGACTCCTTCAGCCGTGCGATCCGGGCTCCGTCTTCGCCCCACTTGGCGAGCCCGCTTCGCCAGAGCTCGGCCTGACTTGCCGCGTACTCCGAAACGCTCATGTCCCGGCGTCTGGCTTCGTCCGGGTCGACCCAGGGCTCGAAGTCTCCCGGCGCCAAGTCAGGGAACTGCAGCAGCATGTTGGTGAGGTCCCCCTTGGGGTCCACCACCAGCGCCGGGATCCCGTCGATCGCCGCCTCTTCGAGCAAGCCGACGCAAAGACCCGTCTTGCCGCTTCCGGTCATCCCCACGCATACCGCGTGGGTCGTCAGGTCCTTGGAGTCGTACAGCGTCACTCCCTCGGCCAGCTCGCGCTTTTCTCGATCCCAGGGCCGGCCGAGATAGAACTGACCGATTTTTTCGAAGACGGTTGGATCCACCGGACTCTCCTTCTGGTAGGGATGCACAACTGGTCACTCCCGGAGCCCGCGGTCAAGTGGGTGACGACGGTCCACTTGAAGGACCGGGACCGATCCGCTCGTATGATTCGGTGTCCGTCGTTCGTGTCTCTTCGGAAAGTCCGACCCAATGCCTGATCCCGTCGACCGCTCCCGCCGATCGGGGCTCCGCGACAAGCTGCCCGAACTGCTGATCGAGGCCGGCTCGGTGGCGTTCGCGGTACTACTGGCCCTTTTCGTGGACCAGTGGCGCGAGAACCGCTCCAACATCCAGTTGGCCGAACGGGCCGAAGAGAGCATCATGGCGGAGGTTCGGAACAACCTGGAGCGGCTGGAAGCACAGGCGCTGGCGCGAGACAGCCTCGTGGCGTACACCCGGGACGTGCGCCAGGCGCTGGTCGACGACGAGCCCCTGGAGTCCATCGACGTGAACTACACGCCGGCCCTCCTGGCCCGGACGGCCTGGGAAACCGCACAGGTCACCCGGGCGTTGCACTTCATCGACTACGACAAGGTGGCCAGGATCGGTCGTATCTACGAGGTCCAGGAGCTCTACGAGGAGGCGGAGTCGTCCGTGGTTCGGACCTTGGCGGACATCGGCCAACTGAACTGGGACGAGCCCGTGGACGCGGTCGACGTGATCCTGCCGGTGCTGGTCCGGGTCGACAACTTCGGCGACATGCTCATCGAGGTGTACAGCAACGCCGAGGCCAACGATTTCGAGATCTCCGAACCGGTGACCGACGACGACGAACAGAGTTCGCCGTGAGGACCCCGCATCGGATTCGGCGCTGAACCCCCACGCCACAGAGAGGCGACGGCCCATCGGATGAGCCAGGCTCGACGACACATCGGCTTCATGATCTTCGCATCGTTCGCGATTCTGATCGCTGGACGCGTCTACCGGATGACACGGCCGCCGTCGCCGCAGGAGCTCCTGGCCCCCCTCCAACAGGAACTCGCGTCCTTTCGAGCGGCGGCCGACTCCTGCAACACTCGGTACGGCATCGTCGAAGCCCGGTTCAGGGCCATCGACCAGACCGTGGATTCGCTGCGGCAGGTCGTGCTCCGCTACGAGAGCATGGACCCGGCCGGCGTACCGGGTGAGGAGTACGCGGAGTATCTGGAGGCCTTCGACGCTTACAACGAGTCGATTCCGGTCTGGGAAGCCAGGGCTGACACCGTGGAGCGCCTGAACGGTCAATGCCGTCTCATGACCGAGGGCCACAACGAGCTGGCGGACTCCCTTCGGACCCAGCTGGTCGAATACGGGCTCTGGCCGTCCGACTCGCTCCGGGCACAGTGGGACTCGGCGGCTCAGCGTCGTGACGGCGGTGGAGAAACGAACTGAGCCATGGTGGACACAGCGGACGCCTCGGTGGACGGGAGCGATGACCCCACGGTCGAGGCCGAGATCGACAAGCTGTACGGCCTGCCCCTCGGGGACTTCACGTCGGCCCGCAACGACCTGGCCAAGTCGCTTCGCGGCCAGGGTGACCGCCAAGCAGCGAGCCGGGTGAAGGCTCTGCGGAAGCCCACGGTGACCGCCTGGGCGGTGAACCAGTTGGTCCATCACTACCCGGACTTGTGGACCGAGCTGCTGGGCGCGACCGAGGGCATCCGCGACGCCCATGCCACCGGTCCGGACTTCCTGGCCGGGGCCATGAAGAGACGAAAAGCCGCTCTCGCCGTCGCGTTGGAAACGGCCGAGGGCGTCATGCGCCGCGCCGGCAGCCCCCCCGGGGCTCCCCAATCCCGCCGGATCGGTGGCTCGCTTGAAGCGTTGGCGTCCGGTACCGGCGAAGCCATGCCGGGACGACTCGTTGCCGATCTGGACCCGCCTGGCTTCGGCGGGCTCGCGGGGCTGGAGCTAGCGGTGCCGACACCGGCGCCCGCGTCCACGAAGTCGAAGTCTGCCGGAAAGGCACCCCGCGGCACCGGCGCCCGGCCCGGCAAAGGGCCTCCCAGCGGCCCCAGGGGGCCGACGGTAAAGGCGCCCGCGCCGGAACGCGTCGTGGAGGACCCGGAGGCCGTGGATGCCGTTCGTAGGGCCGAAGCCGCCGCCCGGGAACGTGCCGCCCGGGATGTGGCCCGGGCAGAGGAGGCGCTGGGAACTGCGACTGCTGAGGCGACCGCCGTCCGCGCCGCCCTCGTCGAGGCGACACGTCAGGCCGAGCAAGCCGCCGCGGCGACGGACGGCGCCCGCACGGCGGCAGAGGAAGCCCGAGCGCGCTTTCTCGAGGCCAAGGCTGCGCAGGCGGGGTTGGAGCGCCGGACTCGAAAGCTCGAAAAGGAACGGGCTGCCGCGGAACGCTCCCAGGAACGGTCACGCGCGGCACTGGAGAAGGCCCGGTCGGCCCTCGACGGACTGTAACCTCCCGCTCCGGGCAGGCTCCCCTCGCGCCGGTCCTCCCGCTCCGGCCAGTCCTCCCGCTGCGACCAGGCCGGCAGCGCCGGCCCAGTCCTCAGAAGCTGGAGTCCAGCGCCCGGTGTGCGGCGCGGGCGAGGCCGGCGAGGCGGTCCGCCTCCAGGGCCAGCGCTTCCCTGCCGCTGGACGTGATCCGGTAGTATCGACGTCGCTCGCTCTCGCCGGTCGGCCGCGCGCCCTGGTCCAGCTCCCGGATCAGGCCGTCCGCTACCAGACCCTGTAGCGCACCATAGAGTGTGGCCGGCCACAGGGTCAGCTCCCCGTCGGTTTGCTCACCGACCGCCCGCGCGATCTCCGACCCGTGCCTGTCCGTCGTACAGAGCGCCAGGAGGATGTGGAACCATTGGGCCTTCAGGTGGGCTCCGTCGGATGGCCGTGGCATGGTCGGATTCCGGGGAACGGGCATGCCGGTCCGAGCGCCGACCGGCGACAATGATATGATATCATAGTATATGGCCGCACGCGCCGGAAGGAGGTCCTCTCGGAAAATCCCCCGCTTCAATCCGTCTCCCAGATCTCGCTCAAGACACGGCGGAAATTGCCTCCCACGATGCCCTCGACGTCGTGGTCCGAATACCCGCGCCGGAACAGGCCCTCGGCCAGGTCGAACATGCGCTGGGGATGATCCACACCCTCGATGTCCAGCTTTTCACGGAACGCGTAGGCATCGGTGTAGCCGGACTTCAACTGCTCGTACTGCTCGGCGGGCAAGTCGTCGTAGCCGTGGAGGTCGATGTCGCTGCCCACACCCAGATGCTCCACACCGATCAGGTCCCGGACGTGGTCGTAGTGGTTCAGCAGATCCTCGATGGTGGTGGGCTCGTCGACCTTCACGAAGTTCCGCACCCCGGTGATCCCCATGACCCCTCCGCTCGCGGCCATGCCCCGAATGGCCTCGTCGGTCTTGGCCCGGGGGTGCCCGGGGGCCAGAGCGCGGCAGTTCGAGTGGGTGATCAAGACCGGTCGGGAAGACAGCTCGAAGGCATCGAGGGTGGTGCGATCGCCGCAGTGGGATACGTCGACCACGATGCCCGCATCGTTCATGGCCGTGACGATGGACGCGCCGAAGTCGCTGATGCCGCCGTCCACCCGTTCCGTAGATCCGTTTCCGATGCGGTTCCGGCTGTTGTACGTCAACTGGGACACCCGCTGACCCCAGCCATGGAAGGCGGCCACGTCTTCGGGCGTGCGGAAGTGCTGGGCGTCCTGGATCCCGATCAGGACCCCGGTCCGACCCCGTTCCCGGACCCGGTCGAAATCGGCCGTTTCGTCGATCCGCATGAAGACGTCCGACCGATTGGCGATCAATCCGTTGAGGGTGTTCACGTACCGCAGCGCGTTCTCGTAGGCCTCGGTCGCGTCCCGTCCGCCGAGGCCGTAGGCGTTATGGAACACATCGATGCGCGAGTCCTGGAACTGGCGAACATCGTCCTCCGTGATGCCAGCGCCGTCGACACCCCACCGTTCCTGGGTTTCGCCGTTCAGCGTGAGCAGGCCCAGCATGTCGATCACCAGGGCTCGTCCCAGCAGGTCTACGGTCCGGGCCGAGTACTCCTGGCTCGAGCCAGCGAACAGACGATACCGGCCCAGGTTGAGCATGGGCGCTCCGAACGTGACCCCCAGAGCTCCGGCTCCCATCGCCAGAAAGTCCCTGCGTGGCAAAGCCTTCGACGATTCTGACATGCGGCGTGACCCTCCCTGGAGACCAACGATTCCCGGTTGACCGCCCCTGTGGCCGGGGGCGCAGGCGTGCCCCGAACGACCCGTGCTCGGGCCGACGGCGGATCCGACCCGGGCACCGGAGCCCTTCAAGGCCCGAGATTGTACGCGTTGGGGCGAAAGGCGGTCAAAGGCCGACGCTTGCTGGCACCCCACCGTACGGGCATCTTCGATGCCATCGGCGCGGGACGCCGCCCTTCCCAGCGTATCCCGGTGTGCATGTACGCTCTGACAGAAAAACTCCGCAGCTTCTACGCAGAACTGAGGCGACGACGCGTGATTCGCGTCGCGATCGCCTATGCCGCCGTCGCGTTCATCCTCATCGAGGCCGCGGGCAACATCTTCCCGGTGTTGGGCCTCGAGAATTGGTACCCGGCGGTCGTGGTGCTGGGATTGACGGGATTCCCGGTGGCCATGGTGCTCGCGTGGCTTTTCGACCTGGGTCCAGGTGGCGTCGTGGTGACGCCTCCCACCGATGCGGTGACCCACCCCACGACCCGGGTCAGCAACGACACGATCGTCAACGCCGCGCTCCTCGACCCGAAGACGGTGGCCGTGCTTCCCTTCGACAACCTCGACAGAGAATCGGAGGACGACTACTTCAGTGACGGGATCACCGAGGAGATCACGGCTCGTCTGTCCCGGGTCAGGGATCTGCGGGTCGTGTCCCGGACCTCGGTCATGGTCTACAAGGACGTCAAGAAGAATATCCGCCAGGTGGGCCGTGACCTGGGCGCCGGATCCGTGGTCGAGGGTTCGGTCCGGAGGGCCCAGGGTCGGGTTCGCATCACGGCCCAGCTCATCGATGCCCGGTCGGACGAACACCTCTGGGCCGACAGCTACAACCGTTCCCTCGAAGACATCTTCGCCATCCAGAGCGACGTGGCGGAGAGCATCGCGGGGGCGCTCCAGGCCGAGCTTTCCCCTTCGGAGGTCGCCACCCTGGAGCGGAAGGCCACGGACGACCTGCAGGCCTACGACGCCTACCTGAAGGGGCGCTTCCTGTACAACCTCCGGACCGAAGACGGCATCCGGAAGAGCGTAGGGTTCCTCGAAGACGCGATTCAGCGCGACCCGGTGTTCGCGCTGGCCCACGCCGGGCTCGCGGACTCGTTCGTCCTCCTTGGGCTGTACAACGCCGAGCGACCGGACCGCGTGATGCCCCGGGCAAAGGCCTCGGCGCAAGACGCCCTTCGCCTGGATCCCCGCCTGGGCGAGGCCTTGACCGCCCTGGCGTGCGTGCGATCGATCTACGACTGGGATTGGGCCGCCGCGGAAGTGGACTTCAAGAAGGCGGTCGAGGCGAACCCCCGATACCCCACGGCCTATCATTGGTACGCCATGAACCACCTGGCACCCAGGGGCAGGATCGCACAAGCGCTCCTGCAGCTGGACAAGGCCACCGACCTGGATCCCCAGGCGCCGGTCCTGGCCGCGAGCCGGGGATTCCTTTATTACCTCGAAGATCGGCTCGACGACGCGGCCCGGGTGCTCAAGGACGTGCTCACGGCCAACCCCCGCTTTGCCCTGGCCCACTTCTTTCTGGGACAAGTTCTCGAGCAGCAGCAGCGATACGAGCACGCCATGGACGCGTTCGAGGCTGCCAGTGCCATCAGGGGTAAGACGCCCGAGATCCTCACGGCCATGGGCAACACCGCGGCTCTCGCGGGCGAGCAGGCCCAGGCTCTGGGCTACAAGGGCGAGCTGGTCGCCATGAGCGCCGACACCTACGTGTCCCCCGGCCGGATCGGGCAGGTGTGCTTCACCCTCGGGCAGGTGGACGAAGCCTTCGACTGGATGAACAAGGCGCTGGAGATCCGAGCCATCGACCTGATCTGGGCCCGGGTGCTTCCGGTCTTCCAGCCCCACCGCGGCGAGCCCCGGTTCCAGGCCCTTCTCGGGGCGATCGGCCTCGACACCTAGCGGGAACGGACACCCACCCATGGATGACAGCCCGGACGGAAGCCGTCCCCGGCGCGACCGCGGCGGCCGAGTCTATCTCACCACCCTGCATCACGACCTCCGCGCGCCCATCGGGGCCATCATCGGGTACGCCGAGCTTCTGGCCGAGGACCACGGACCCAGCGTCGGACCCGACTTCGAGGCCGACATCGAACGGATCCGTTCGTCCGGCAGGGCACTCCTCACCCTCGTGGACGACCTGTTCGATCCGGCCGCCATCGCGGCGGGCACTCTAGATCTGTCCAAGGTGAGCTCCCATCTGCGCCACGACCTGCGGACCCCTCTCAACCACGTCATCGGGTATTCCGAGATGCTGGCGGAAGAGGCCGAGGATGACGACGAGACGGCCCTGGCCGCCGACCTGAACCGGATGCGGGACTCGGGGATGCTGGTCCTGAGAATGATCGACGAGATCCTCGCAAAAGCGTCGGATGACGAGGGCCCGGCATCCGAAGGAGGCGTCGAGGAGGGCTTGTCCGACGTCGCCGTCGGGGTCGTGGAGGAGCTGGAGACGTTCGAACGATCCCGTGAGGACCGGGTCCAGGAGCCGGGACGGATCCTGGTCGTCGACGACAACGAGCTGAACCGGGACATGCTGGCGAGACGAGTCCGGGGTGAGGGGCACGAGGTGCTGACGGCAGAAGACGGCCGAGTGGCCCTGGAGTTGATGGCCCGGGAGCGGTTCGATGCCGTTCTGCTGGACATCATCATGCCGGGTATGAACGGCTACGAGGCCCTTCAGCGCATGAAGGCCGATCCCGGACTGCGTGACATCCCCGTCATCATGATCTCGGCGCTCAACGAAGTCGAGAGCGCGGTCCGCTGTATCCAGATGGGCGCCGAGGACTACCTGCCCAAGCCGTTCAACCCCACGCTGCTCAAGGCCCGGCTGGGAGCGTGCCTGGAACAGAAGCGGCTCCGGGACCGAGAGGCCCTTCACCTGGCCCGGATCGAGGAAGAGCAGCGGCGCTCGGACGAGCTGCTGCACGTGATCTTCCCCGACGAGATCGTTCAGGAGCTGAAGACGACGAACGCCGTCCGGCCGCGGCGTTACGAGGGCGTGGGCGTTCTCTTCACGGACATCGTGGACTTCACCCGGTACTCCGATCAGCGAGAGCCCGAGGATGTCATCGACCGGCTCCAGACGCTGGTGCGCGAGTTCGAGGAAATCACGGCGCGGCACGGCATGGAGAAGATCAAGACCATCGGTGACTCGTTCATGGCCGCGGCCGGTCTCCTGAGGCCGGTGGACAATCCGGTCCTGGCGTGCGTCGAGTGCGGGCTCGAGATGATCGAAGCCGCTCGGGCCCTTCCTCCCCACTGGAATCTTCGGGTCGGGGTCCACCGGGGTCCCCTGGTGGGTGGAGTGCTGGGCCAGCGGCAGTACCTGTTCGATGTGATCGGGGACACCGTGAACACGGCGTCCCGTGTAGAACACCTGGGGCAAGCCGGCTCGATCACCCTCAGCGCCGAGGCCTGGACGGACATCGCGGACCGGGCGCACGGCGAAACCCTCGGAACCGTTGAGGTCAAGGGCAAGGGCCACCTCCAATTGATGCGCTTCGTGTCCTTTCGGTAGCAGGGCCGCCACCTCCGATCCCTTGCGCCGTCGCCCCCCGGCGTGGAACAGTGTTCCCTACGTCACGATATCGATCCCTCCTGCGGAGTTTCCCGCAATGATCACCCGACGGACGCTCTCCTGGACCCTGCTGTTCGTGCTGGCGTTGCTGCCCGCGTGTGGTGGCGGATCCCCCGAGCCCGAAGAGCCGGCCCCCGCCGAAGCCATGCCGGCCCCAGACGCCCAACCCGAGCCCGAGCCCGAACCGGAGCCCGAACCGGAGCCCGAGCCCGAGCCCGAGCCGTCCTATATGGAGCTGGCGGAACAAGCGGCGGCGGCCGGAGACTGGCCCGGGGCCCGCCGCCTCTATGGCGAAGCCGCCACGGAGGACGACGTGTCTCCGGAGCAGTTCGCTGCCGCGGTGACCCAGATCGCCATGCTCTACCTCGTGCTCCCCGAAGAGCCCGACTTCGAAGCGACCCAACTCCGACTGGACCGGGCCCGCAACGCGTCCATCGAGACGGACAGGCTCCAGGTGGCCGCCATGCAGAAGCTCCTCGACGAGATCGAGGCTCGAGACGAGACCGTCCGCCGTCTCACGGAGCTCATCGGCAATCAGCCGGACTGAACCGCCACCACGTGGCAGCCTCCTTCGACCGCCCGCTGGTCGGGGCGGCCGCAGGGCGACGGGTACGACGCACTTGACGGCCACTTGAGGGCCCGGACCCAACGTGTGACCTGAGCAGTCGGGACTCCGACGCACAGGCATTCATTCGATAGGGGGCCATCTTGCTGGGAACGCGCCTCGGACTCATTCCAGCGATGCTCGTTGCCGCGCCCCTGTTCGTGCAGTCCGCCGGAGCTCAGGAGGACCCGGATGCCGCAGACCCGGGCAACACCCTGGTGCCGCTTCCCGTCGTCTTCTACCAGCCCGAGACCGGCGTCGGATTCGGCGTCGTGGCCCGGTACTACGCCCGGTTGAGCGAGGCTCCTCCCGACCAGCCGGACGTGTACGTGCCCCCGTCCATGTTCCAGCTCCTTGGCGTGTACACGGTCGAGAACCAGATCATCACCCAGCTCAGCGGCGAGCTCTTCCTCGGTGGCAACCGGTACCGATCCAACGCCGAGTTGGGGTACGTCAGATTTCCAACGAAGTTCTGGGGAATCGGCAACGACACGCCCGACGAAGCGGAGGAGGACTACACACCAGAGCGAATCAACGTGCTCACGGTCGACGCCCAACGGGAGCTGTCCCGCGGGTGGTACGCAGGCCTGACGGCCCGGGCGGTGTACCGGGAGCTCACCAGCGTCACGTCCGGTGGTCTGATCGACTCGGGTGAAGTCCCTGGATCCGAGGACGGGTGGTCGACCGGCCTGGGGGCCCTGGCCACCCGGGACACCCGCTCCAGCACGACGTATCCGACCACCGGGTCCTTCCATCAGATCCGCGCGACCTTCCACGGCGACGTGGTGGGTGACTTCAACTACGGGTCGTACCAACTGGACCTCCGCCGCTACCTACCTCTCGGTGGACGGAAGGTGGTGGCCCTGCAGGCCCTCGGCCTCGCGAGCACGGGCACCCCGCCGTTCGACGCCCTGCCCAAGCTCGGCGGGGACAGTCTCCTGCGTGGCTTCTTCCAGGGACGCTTCACCGATCGCCAGCTGTTGGCGTTCCAGGGAGAATACCGTGGCCCGCTGGTGTGGAGGCTGGGATGGGTGGCGTTCGGTGGTTTCGGACAGGTCGGCGACGCCTGGGGAGACCTGCGCATGGACGGCTTCAAGACGTCGGTCGGGGGCGGGGTACGCTTTCTGGTGAGCGACCAGGAGAGCCTGTTCATCCGGGCCGACCTCGGCTATGGCGTCCAGACCGGAACCACGGGCTTCTACCTGCAGATCGGCGAGGCCTTCTAGACCGGGCCCGCTACGCTCCCGGTAACAGCGCCTGGATCTTCCCCAGCAACCGTTTCAGATCCACGGGTTTGGTGTCGTAGTCGTCGCAGCCGGCGTCCAGGGCGCTCTGGCGGTCCTCCGACATGGCGTGGGCCGTCAGCGCGATGATGGGAATCGCCTGGGTATCGGCGTCCCCCTTCAGGGTCCGAGATGCCTCCCACCCGTCCATGATCGGAAGGCTCATGTCCATGAGAATCAGATCGGGATGGTCGGAGCGGGCCATGTCGACCCCCTGTTGTCCGTCCACCGCGATCACCACGTCGAAGCCCTTCCGGGCCAGCCGACGGGACAGCATGTCCCTGTTCATCTCGTTGTCTTCGACCAGCAAGATCTTGCTCATGACTGTACTGCAGCCTGTTTCACCTGGTTCGTGAGCTCGGCGAGGAAACCTTCCTCGCCGGGATCGTCCTTCTTGAACACCGTCGTCACGTATCCCCCCAGCCGCGCCTGGTCCTCCGGCGTCAGATCCTTGGCCGTGACCACCAGGACCGGAATCTCGTGTCCGCCCTCCCGGGACCGGAGCTCTTCGAGGAACTCGAAGCCGTCCATCTCGGGCATGAGCAGGTCCAGCACTACCAGGTCCGGCGTGCTCTCGTCCACCTGCTCGAGGGCGACCCGACCGTTCTCGGCTTCCATGACCACCCAACCAACATCCGCCAGGGCCCGTCCCATGAGCGTCCGGGTCGGCTCTTCGTCCTCGACGATAAGGACCTGCCCGGCGACCCCGTCCTTCAGATCGTGGATCAAGCTGACCAGCCGGCCCGCGTCGACGGGCTTGGTCATGTACTCGTACGCACCCAGCTCCAGGCTGTCGCCCCGGTTCTCGTCCAGCGTGGTGACCATGATCACCGGGATTTCAGCGGTCTCGGGTGAGTGCTTCAGGGCGGACAACACCGACCACCCGTTCATCCCGGGCATGATCACGTCCAGCGTGACGGCCGTGGGCTTGATCTGGCGAGCCAGGTCCAGCCCCTGGCGACCGTTGCTGGCCACCACCACGTTGAATCCCTCCTTCAACAGGTAGCGCCGGATCAACTCCTGGGCCTCGGGATCGTCGTCGATGACCAGGATGGTCGGCTTGTCCTGGTCCATGTCGCCCATGTCCATGGGGACCGACTCGCTCGAGGCGTCGGCCGGATACGTGGTGGCCGCCCGCGCCTCCACGGCTTCGGGCGTGTCCGGCAGCGGTTCTTCGATGTCCACGGGCCAGTAGGCCGTGAACGTCGTGCCGACGCCCACCTCGCTGGACACCGTGATGTCGCCCCCCATCATCCTGCAGATCTTCCGCGAGATCGGCAGGCCGAGGCCGGTGCCCCCATACTCCTTCGTGGTCGAGGAATCGGCCTGGGTGAACTCGTCGAACACCCGCTCGCACTGGGTTTCGGTCATCCCGATCCCCGTGTCGCTCACGGCGAACACGAAGCTGGGCACACCGTTCACCGGCTCGCGCCGACCGGTCAGCGTGACCTTGCCGTCGTTGGTGAACTTGCACGCGTTCGAAAGCAGGTTGAGCAGGGTCTGCCGTACCTTGGTCTCGTCCGCGTGCATCGTGCCCAGGTCGGGATCCAGGTCCAGCTCGAGGCTGTTCTGGTTCACGTCGGCCAGGGGCCGGATCGTGACCGCTACCTCTTCGACGAGGGTCGGGGTATCGAAGTCGGTGAGGTGCAGGGACATCTTCCCGGCCTCGATCTTCGACAGGTCGAGCACGTCGTTGATCAGGTTGAGCAGGTGTTTGCCGGCGGCCCGGATCCGGGCCAGGTCCTGGGAGAACGAATCCAGGCCTTCGTCCTCCGCGTCCTCGATCAGCATCTCGCTGTATCCGATGATCGCGTTCATCGGCGTTCGAAGCTCGTGGCTCATGTTGGCCAGGAACGCGCTCTTCGCCTGGTTGGCCTGCTCGGCCGAGGCTCGCAACGCCTCCACCTTGGTTCGGGCAACGAGCAGGTTGTCGGCCATGCCGTTGAAGGCCTCGCCCACCTGGGCGAGCTCGTCGTGACGTCCCTTCAGGTCCAGACGGAAGTCCAGATTGCCCCGGCCCAGCTCCTCGGCCCCCGCCTTGAGCAGCCGAACCCGGCCCGTCAGGTACCAGAAGAACCAGATGGCCACGACCAGAGCGACGACGCTGGACACCAGGAACGTGGCCAGGGACAGCTGGTCGGCCGCCGTGGCGACCCCTCGGACTTCGTCGCTGATCTCAGCCATTCGGGTGCGTCCGTCCCGCTCCAGCACGGCCAGTGCCGCCGCGGCCTGCTCGGTCGCCTCCAGGTAGGACGGACCGGTGTACTCGGGGACCGCGATCTCCTCGGCCGCCGGATCGGCATCCACCGAATCCGGCTCCGGGGGTCGGACCAGGGACTGAATCTGTCCATCCAGCGACGTCTGCATGACCCCGAATGCCTCGACCAGGGGATCGAGGCTCGCCACCTGGCCGGTCGGGGTCGCCTGGGCAAGGGCCTGGATCTGCCCGTCCATGTCACCGAGCTCGCTCCGGAGGTCCGGAAGCTGGTCCACGGCCAGGTTGGTCATGCCCGTTTCGATGAACACCTCGACGGCCCGGGCCTGCTGGATCCGGTCCTCGACCGCGGACTGCATCTCGACGATCAGGAACTGACGCTGAAGTGCCTGGTCCAGCACCGCCATGCCTTCGTCCCGGAGGTCGTTGCTTCGAAAGCTGATGAAGCTGTTCAGCGCCACCAGGAGCAGCAGGGCGACCAGGCAGATCGTAAGCCGTAGGCGCAACGTCATGGGCGTTCCGTGCTCGCGGCCGGAGGTGTTTGGGCCTCCCGGGACCGGGGTCCCGGCGGGTGAGGACACGGTCAAGAGGCGAGCATCCGGGCGGGGCTGTCAACTCCCCCCGGCGTCCGGTCCCGGCCCCGACCGTGCGGCGAAGAGCTCCGGGGTGGTCGGGCAGGGCCCGGCCAGCGTGCCAGGGAACACCGTCGACGACCATGCCTATAGCACAGGACCCCGCGACGCGTCCCCCCTGAACCGGGCTGGACCGATCGCCCCACTCAGCAGTTGCGACAGGCCATGTTCACTCGTCCATCGACAACACTCCAGCCTCGTCACGGATCGACCGACCGCCGGTCGAGCGTCCCGATGGGACTCTTGCTGGCGGTCCTCGTCTTCCTCGCCGGGTGCGAGGACACAGGGACTCCGCCCCCGGTCGACCCACCCCAGATCGCGGGGAGCTGGTCCGGTAGCGTGACCATGTCCGGACAGACGTTCGCGGCCTCGTTCACGTACACCCAGAGTGGGGTGAGCGTGGGCGGGACCGCGACCATCGACCAGCTCCTCCCAACGTCGCCCATCGAAGGCGCCATCGATGCCGCGGGCAAGGTCATTCTCCTGATCGAGAACGGCTGCGAGACCTGGCTCAGTCAGCTCACCGTGGCCGCCGACGAAGAGGCCATGGCCGGGCCTATCCAAGTGGATCGGGTGGCATGCGCCCAGGGCCTCGACGACGCAGGGGCGATCAGCCTGACCCGGGACTAGGCGGGGCAGGCGGGCTGGGGCCGTCGCCCGGACCATCTCTCCCGGGGCCGGGTGCCCCGCCGAAGATCGCCGCGATGACTCGGGCGGGCCCGTGGACGCCGGTGACCAGGATCTGGCCGATATCCGCCGACTTGCTGGGGCCGCTGTGGAGGGCCAGAGACGAGGTATCCGCGTCTCTTGCTTCGGCCAGCGCCGCCTCCAGGTGTTCGTGGACCGACGAGGCGTGTACCCAGACCAGGTGGACCCTGGGAAGCAGCTGTAGCCGCCGGCCTTCTCGCCCGCTCAGCAGAAGGGATCCACTGTCGGCGCAGGCCGCCACAGCGAGGCTCACGCCCAGCTCCGCGACCTCCGGATCCGACTCGGGACGGTCGAACCGGAGGGCGTCCGGTACCCGTGGACTCGTGGACACGCGTTCGAACGCAGAGAGCATATCAGTCAGGCGAGCCCGGCCCTCCACCTCGTCGGTGACCCGAACCACTTCGCCTCCAGCGGCCTGGAAGCGGGAGGCGAACCGGTCGATGGCGGACTCCGAGCCGGGCCCTCCAACGACGAGGGGAGCGGCGCCAGGATGAGCCACGGGTTGGCGATCGACCAGGGCCGCCCGAACGCGAGCCAAAACGCGAGCCCTGGAGCCTGCGCTCATTCCAGCCCTCGCTTCCACATGCGGCCAAATGGCAGCGCAGCCGGAACCGGGGCCGCTCGCCCCTCTGTCCAGCTTCCGAGCACCGGCAACCGCCGCCCCACTCCATCCAGGGCTTTCGTGGCCGCCCGAGCGGCGGGTCCGAACACGGTGGCGTGCCCGGCCGCCGCGGCGAAGGCCTTGAATGCCAATCCCTCTGACCTGGGCAACAGCCCCTGCTCCACGGCCCGCCGCCGCCACATGAGTAGCATCTCCGGAATCGGAATCCTGACCGGACACACATCGGCACAGGCACCGCAGAGGCTCGAGGCAAAAGGTAAAGGCAGTGCTTCTTCCAGGCCCAGCAGGCCCGGTGCGAGCACGGCGCCGATGGGTCCGGAGTACACCCAGCCGTAGGCGTGACCTCCGGTCTGGCGGTACACCGGGCACGTGTTGAGGCAAGCCCCGCAGCGGACGCATCGCAGGGACTGCCAGGCCTCCGGGTCCGCGAGCACCCCGGTCCGGCCGTTGTCGACCAGAATGACGTGCACGGCTTCGGGGCCGTCGGGGTCCTGGGGCGTCCGTGGCCCGTTGATCAACGATACGAAGGTACCGATGGCCTGGCCCGTCGCCGCCCTGGACGTCAACTGCAGGAAGGTCGCCAGGTCGCTCCACCGCGGCAGGAGCTTTTCGATCCCCACCAGCGCCACATGGACTCGAGGTGCGGAGGTGGAGAGCCGGATGTTGCCCTCGTTTTCGATCAGCGCCAGGGTCCCGGTCTCCGCCACCAGGAAGTTCCCGCCGGTGATTCCCATCTCGGCGCTCAAGAACGCCTGTCGGAGTCGCTCCCGGGCAGCGGCGGCGAGGTGCTCTGGGGCCGCGTCGGGCGCGGTCTGGTGGGCCTCGTGGAAGAGGGCCCGCACGTCGTCGAGGGATCGGTGGATGGCGGGTCCGATGATGTGGCTCGGCGGCTCGTCGAGGAGCTGGATGATGTACTCGCCGAGATCGGTCTCCACCGGCTCGACCCCCAGGTCGGCCAGGTGCTGGTTCACGCCGAGCTCCTCGCTCAGCATGCTCTTTCCCTTGACCACGGTTCGGACCCCGTGCTCTTCGACCAACCGGTCCAGGATCCCGTGGACGTCGCCAGCGTTCTCCGCCCAGTGGACGTGGGCACCGTTCAGGGTGAGCTGGTCCTCGGCCTGTTCCAGATAGGCGTCCAGGTGTGTGAGCACGTGGTCCTTCACGCGTTCGGCCCAATCCCGCCAGGCATCGGCGTCGACCTCGGCGTAGGCCACCCGTCGCCTCTGATCGAACGAGAGGGCTGCGGCCGTGACCGACGACCTCATGTCCGGATCGTCGGCCATGGTGACCCTGGACCGGATCGGGTACTCCCGGCTACGAGGGTCCATTCACACCCTCCCACAGGAGGCTGGCCAGATGGCGTACCTGGATCGGCATGCCCCGGGCCCGGGCCCGGCCGGACAACTGCATCAGGCACCCGCCGTCCGCGGAGGTGAGCACGTCGCAGGCAGGAAGTGTGTCGAGCTTCCGGTCCGCCATGCCCACGGAGACGTGGGGAAGCTTCACCGAGAACGTTCCGCCGAATCCACAGCATTCATCCGCGGCCACCCACGATACGACCTCGGCGCCCGCCGCGGTCAGGAGGTCGAGCGGCTGCTCCCGGATGCCCAGCTCCCGCATCGCGTGGCAGCCGTGGTGGTAGGCGACCGTTCGGTCCACGAGCCCCCCCTCGGCCAGGCCCGTGCCGAACCTCTCGACGATGAACTCGCTCAGCTCCCGGGTCCGACGGGACAGTGCCAGCGCACCGTCCGCCTCAGGCGTGCCCTCCAGGAGAGTCGGGTACACCTTCCGGAGCATGGCAGCGCAGCTCCCGGAGGGCGTAACGACCGGTTCTTCGCCCCCCAGGACGCGGACGGTGTGGGCCGCCACCCGGCGTGCGTCATCCGCGTACCCGCTGTTCCAGGCGGGCTGACCGCAGCAAGTGGCCCTCGGCGGCACCATCACCTCGACGCCGAGGGCCCGGAGCAGGCGGGCCGCATCGGCGACGGCGTCGGCGAACACGTGGTCACCGAGGCAGGTGGCGAAGAGAGATACGCGCACGGACCGGGGAGCAAGAGGGACGGGAGACGTCGCCGCGAAGCTATGCTCCCGCATCGACCCCCGCGAGCCGGCGCGCAGTACCCCGGACGGGCGAAGCGGTGGACCCGGGGTACGGGCGCCACCGATCCTACCCGCTCAGAACGACACGTCCAGACCGGCCGACAGCTGTCCCTGCCAGAGCAGCGGACCGCTCACCGCCACGTAACAGCCAAGGCCGGATTGGCAGAAGAGCGCATCGGGCCCGCGAACGGACGTCACCCAGATCCTGCCTTCGAGGCGCGCGGCGACGGACCCCGTGGGCGGCCAGATGAGGCCCGCTCCGCCGCTTCCCGCGAGGCCCCATTCCTGATCGGTCCCCGCCCGGCTGGGATCGAAGTTGCTGACCCCGGCCGTGAAGACCAGATAGGGCCAACCCCATGACGCCGTTCGCCCGTACATGGCCCCGGCCTGGACGTAGCGGACCGTGACGTCGAACAGGTCCCGAGACACGGCCGACCGATCCCGGAGCACCAGCCCGGTCCGCTGTTGGCTGTACAGCACCTGGACCCTGGTGCGGTGGCGGGTCTCGTAATCCAGGGACACGCCGAACGCCGGAGACGCGTCGAGTTGGAGCTTTCCCTCCTCCACCGAGAGGGATCCCCCGAACCGGTACGCAGCGAAGGGCGTCACCTCCACGGACTGGGCGGACCCGGCACAAGGGGCGGACGCCAGTAAGATGACGCACAGGACAGTCAGGTGTTTCAGGACTTCCTCCGGAGGCGGACCCGATCAACGTCGGCCTGCGCCGGCACCGGGCGCAATGGCCCACTCGACCCACTCTGCCGCTCCGCTCCGGCGGTCTCGGTCTGCCCGGGGGATCTGGCTCGTACCGCCGTAGGCCCCGGCGCGCCCTCCCCCGATCGGCGCCTAGGGGCGCCAGGCGTACGACGCCTTCACGAAAAGACTCCGGTTCGTCTGCGTCAGCGGCACGCGCTGGAAGTCCAGATCGGTCCACTCGGCTCGGGAATCCCCGTACCCGAAGAACACGACGCTCTGGGGATTCAGCTTGTACGAGAACAGGAACTGCGTGGCCACCGACCGCTGGAATCGGTCCACGTCGGACCGGTACAGCTCGGGATTCCGGCTCGTGCTGCGATGCTGGACGATGGCCCGCACGAAGGTTCGGGGGCTGAAGTTGTACACGGCCCGGAGCTGGGACACGTTGGCGTCGAAGATGGACAGGCCCTCTGTGCTCAGGCGCCGCCAGGTGTGACTCATCTGCAGATCGACCCGGCGACCCAGGCGGAGCTCGATCGAAGGACTCACCTGGGTCTGATCGGCCAACCGCCCATTCGCATAGTCCACCGAGCCCCCCACGTTGCCGAAGAACTCGAAGGCGAAGGCACCGGAGGGACGAACGCCCCCGCCGAACCAAAGCTGGGGGAATTCATATTGCGCGCCCTCGTACTCTTCTCGTCGCAGGTTCGGGTTGATCCAGACGTTGCTCTGTGCGGGCCCCTGGAGATTGGTAGACATCCAGACGCCCTCGTCCAGGAGCCGGCCGCCCGTTGTGGTGTTGCCCCAATACCCTCCGGCGAGGTTGATCCGGGTGTACCAGGAATCGTCGCCCCAGAACGTGCGCCGCATCCAGAGGTTGGTCCTCTGCACGTCCACCTGCGTGATGAACCCCGCGTCCGCCCGGAATCCGTCGGACAGACGCTCCACGAATCCCTGCGCCCACCAGTTCCGTGTCGAATAGGTCAGCTCCAGGCGGCCGGCGTCACCCCCGAACGGACCTTCGGGCTGTTCGTGGCCCAGCGCGATCAACGGGCTGTATTGGGTCTCGGAATGGAGGTATTGGGCCCGGGCCGTCAACGAGCCGAAGGGCCGGACCACCGCGTCGGCGCCGAGCACCCGGTTGTAGTATTTCTCGCCCTCCCTCGTCACCAGCAGGGCGCCCACGTTGTTCGAGGCGCCCACGTCTCGCCGAACCCGTGCCACACCGGTGAAGATCGAACCGTCCACGATGTCGCCGCTCGAGCCCTGGGGTCCGGGGAACAGCACAGTGGGCAACTCGTCCCGGGCCAGCATCATACCCACGGCCGTGGAGCCGAGCTTGCCGGTGAGCTTTCCGCCGGCCGACGGCGATACGATGGTGCGGGTGAACAACGCCTGTAGAGGCGTGTTGAAGAAGTCGGCCCCCTCCAGGAAGAACGCTCGCTTCTCCGGAAAGAACAGTGCGAACCGGTTGTTGACGTCGACCTGTGGGGCGTCCGCCTCGACCTGCGAGAAGTCCGGGTTGAGCGTGACGTTCACGGTCAGGTTCGAGGTGACGCCCCACATGGCGTCGAGGCTGAGCTCACCGTTCGGGTCGCCGGCCTCCAGAGATCCGTCGGGCAGGTCCCTGCGGGTGTCGGTTCGGCCCGCCACCAGAGCGGGCGTGAACTGGAGATTGCGCCCGGGCGCGATGTCCTCGAGCCCGGTCAGCACATTGGCCTGGCACAGCTCACATGCGTTCGCCCGGTCCCAGTGCATCGACCGGGTCTCCACGGCCACGCTCCGGGGCCACTGCCTGCGTACGAAGAACCCCCAGCTCTGGACCCCCGGCGCGCTGGGAAAGCGAAGGGACTTGAACGGAATGGCGGCTTCGACCGCAAAGCCCCCTTCGTCGATGCGCCCGGCCGAATTCCAGATGGCGTCCCACGATTCGTCCCGCCCACCGCCCTGGTTGCCTCCCCCGTCCCCCGACCCCTGTTGGTTGAAGACCGCGTCGGACTGGACCCCCAGTGCCGAGATGCCGAACTCGAACGCCCGCCGCCCGTCGTTGAACGGATCCAGCGTGAAGATCACCCGGTCGTGGCTGTCGATGTCGTCACGGTCCGTCACGAAGGCCCGGATTTCTCCGGGCGTGGGGTCTTCGGCCCTGCAGCCGAGATAGAGATTGGTGTCGTCGAAGGTGACGAAGCACCGGGTCCGCACGGGCGCCGGGGAGTTGTCTCCCGGGTTCGACTCGTAGGGGAGGGGGATCGCGCTCACCTCCGTCCACGCCGGGTCGTCGAGACGTCCGTCCACCTCGATCCCGGCCGAGGACCGGCCGACGAAGTACTGCACCCTTGCGTCCGGGCGCTCGATCCCGCCGCTGGTGCCCGATTCCCTCGCGGCGTCCGCACCCTGGGCCCCCGCGGCGCAAGGTGCGAGAACGGTGATCAGCGCTGCCCCACCCGTCCTTCCCATGCGTCTCCATGCGCTCTTCACCGCGCTCACCGCCCCCAAACCCAACGTCTTCATCACCGACGACCCGCCTGCGAACCGCACCCCCGCCGTGCCAAGCCCCCCCCCGACACGCCCACCCCGGCGGCGCATCGCGTCGGGCAGCGGTTCCGGAAGTTTTGTTTTGGGCGCCGATAAGGGAAACATC
>CAJIAX010000242.1_pt1 | contig 23634 bp, 17 predicted proteins | sample 9199251 | NCBI WGS metagenome assembly CAJIAX01 (sample SAMEA7708287, study PRJEB35096) | sediment metagenome | biome: marine neritic benthic zone biome [ENVO:01000025]; feature: sediment [ENVO:00002007]; material: shallow marine sediment [ENVO:03000034] sea grass bed [ENVO_01000059] ... | reverse complement strand
TTCAGAAGACGGGTCCGGACAGCCGACAACAATACAGTGTGGACACGGCCCCCGGGTCCGGCACGAGCCGGCGCGGGAGCGCTCATCCAGGAGGCGCGACCAGACACATGACCGTGGTCGGGACGGAACGAATCGATCGGTTTGGGATCTTCGGGGGCCGGTACGTCCCCGAGACGCTGATCGCCGCACTGGACGAGCTGGAAGAGGCCTACGAGGCGGCGAGTCGGGACCCTGCCTTCGCCGCGGAGCTGGATTCGCTCCTTTCCACCTACGTCGGGCGCCCCTCACCGCTCTACCGGGCCCGGCGCCTGGAAGCCCAGACTGGGGTCGCGCCGCTGTTCCTGAAGCGGGAAGACCTGAACCACACCGGCGCCCACAAGATCAACAACACGCTCGGCCAGGCTCTTCTGGCCCGGCGGATGGGCAAACGCCGGATCATCGCCGAGACCGGCGCCGGCCAGCACGGGGTCGCCACGGCAACGGCCTGCGCTCTCTTCGGCCTCGAGTGCGTGGTGTACATGGGTGCGGAGGACGTCCAGCGGCAGGCGCTGAACGTATATCGCATGGAGCTGCTCGGGGCCGAGGTCCGAGCGGTCGAATCCGGGACCCGGACGCTGAAGGACGCCACGAACGAGGCGCTCCGGGATTGGGTCGCCAGCGTGGTCGAGACTCACTACATCATAGGCTCCGTCGTGGGGCCGTCGCCGTTCCCGCGCATGGTTCGGGACTTCCAGGCCGTGATCGGCACCGAGGCCCGAGAGCAGGTCCTGGCCGCGGAAGGCCGTCTGCCGGCCGCCGTCGTGGCGTGTGTAGGGGGCGGATCGAACGCCATGGGCGTCTTCCACGCGTTTCGTGAAGATCCCGGGGTCGCGCTGGTGGGCGTGGAAGCGGCCGGAAGCGGGCTCGCGTCGGGACGGCACTCGGCCTCGTTGAGCGCCGGAACGCCGGGCGTGCTCCACGGATCCATGAGCTACCTGCTCCAGGACGACGACGGCCAGGTGGCGCCCGCCCACTCCATCTCCGCCGGGCTGGACTACCCGGGGGTGGGACCCGAGCACGCGTGGATGAAGGACTCGGGGCGGGCACGCTACGTGGCCGTGACCGACGACCAGGCCCTGGCTGCCTTCCACCTGACGTCCCGATTGGAAGGCATCATCCCGGCGCTGGAATCCGCACATGCGGTCGCCCACGTGGTCGAGAACCCGACGGACTACCGGGACCAGGGTCCGGTTCTGCTGTGCATGAGCGGCCGGGGTGACAAGGACGTGGCCCACGTGGCCCGGGTCGAGGGCAGGGGTTCCCTGCTGTGAACGCGCCCAACGAAGCACCGGCCGCGGCCCCCCCGGGGGCGATCGATTGGGAAGATCCGTCGACCCTTCCCCTGGACGAGGTGCGTGAGCTCTTCATGACCCTGTCCAAAGCCCTCCGGGCGTACCAGCTGTACGACGAGAACAACCCGGTCTACAAACGCTTCGTGGGAAGCCTGCACGGGGCGTTCAAGCAGTTGTGGGGCGAAGGTGTGGAGCGGCTACCGGTCCAGATCGAGGAAGATCGGATCACCTGGCTGCGAGAAGAGGTCTACAGCTCCGACAGCCGTTCCGACTCCCTGTCCTGGCTGTTCTACAAGGACGGTGTTCGGGAGATCACGTTCCTGCCGGGACTGGAGGACAGCGAGCTCGAGGGTCTTCTGGACGTGCTTCAGCGGGCCAGGAATCTGAGTCCCGAGAGCGACGACCTGCTCACGATTCTGTGGGAAGCCGAGCTCGAGTTCTTCCAGTACCACTACGTGGACGTGCTGGCCGAGGTCATCGACGGTCCGCTGTTGGGCGAACACGAGCAGCCCGACCTCACGGTGATTCTCCGGGGCGAGCTCAACGCCGACGACATCCCGGACGCCTCAGCGGTTCAGGCCTCGGCAGAAGAGGAGGCGGCGAACGCGCCTCAGGTCAGCGCCGAGGACTTCAACCCGACGCTCTACTCCTTCGACGCGACGGAGATGGAGCAACTGAGGCGAGAACTCGAGCGGGAGGTAGAGCGAGACCTGCGAGGCGACGTGCTGGCGGCCCTCTTCGACCGCCTCGAGGAGCCGGAGAACCCGGAGCGCCAGTCCGAGATCCTGGGAACGCTCCGGACCCTTCTGCCCAACTTCCTGAGCCGGGGCGAGATCGAATCGGCCGCCGACGTGCTGAGGGAGCTGACCACGCTCCTCGGGACGGACGGCGTGCTCCAGGGGGAACGACTAGACCAGGCCCGGGGGATCGTCGACGAGCTGAGCCAGAAGGAGTCCATCGAGGAGCTGATCCGGGCTCTGCAGGACGGCTCGATCCGTCCCGGACCTCGCGAGCTCAGCGACTTCCTGCGGCATCTGGGCCCCGGCGCCCTCGAACCGTTGGTCCGGGCCGCCGAGGAAACGGACGAGAAGGAGCTGCGCCCGGTGCTGCGCGATGCGGTCCGGGGGATCGCCCAGCAGAACCACCAGGCCATCCTGACGCTCCTGGATTCGTCCGACCCGGTGGTCGTGGCCGGTGTGGCCCGCCTGGCCGGCCGAATCCAGCTCGTCGACGCCGGCACCAAGCTATCCAGTCTCCTCGGGCACGACGACGAACGGGTCCAGCTGGCCGCCATCGAAGCCGCGGTCCATCTGCGGGCGTCGACGGCCGCCGGGGCCCTGGAATCAGCCCTGGATCACGACGACCGGGAAATCCGGATCGCCGCTGCCAAGGGCCTGGGGGAGCTTCGCTACCGGCCAGGCGCCAACTCCCTCAAACAGGCCCTCAACGGAAAACGAATCCGGCAGGCCGATCTGTCCGAGAAGATCGCCTTCTTCGAGGCCTATGGAATGCTGGCGGGAGAGGATGGGGTGGCTTTACTCAACCGTATTCTCAACTCACGGGGGCTCCTGGGACGACGCGAGGCCCCGGATATCCGGGCCTGCGCCGCCCTGGCCCTGGGCAAGATCAAGACCGCCCCGTCCCGGCGGGCGCTCCTGGCAGCCGAGAAGGAAGAGGATCCGGTCATCCGCAGCGCGGTGAACCGGGCCCTCCGGGGAGAGGAGTAAGCCATGACCGAGACCGGAAAGAAGATGTCGGACGCGGCCAGGGTGCAGGACCAGGGCCGGAGGGTCTTGACCAGCTTCTACGCGGCGTTGCGTGCGTTGAAGTTCTACCCGATCGAGAACTCCACCGTCCAGATGGCCCTGGACGAGCTCCAGGCCACCATCGGCGAAATCCTCGCCGTGGAGGGAGCGATCGAGCTCCGGGTGGTGGGGGACTTCTTTTTCCTGAACGAGACCCGGCTGCGCCTGGACCTGAGCAACTACGCCACGTTCGGCTCGTTCGCCCGGGCCCTGGGCGATCACCAGATCGGCAGCGTCGAGGTGGTCGCGGGAATGGAGCGGGAAGAGTGGGCGCCCTTCCTGAGCCTGCTTCTGCGCAACGCCGAGACCGCAGAGCCGTTCGACGGCTTCCTGGGTCGCCTGGAGGGCACGCCGGTCCGACACATCCGGGTCGAGCAGGAGAAGGAGCGGCCCGACTCGGAGCTGGAAGCCGAAGAGCAGATGGAGCAGGCGAAGCGCACCTACACCCAGTCGGTGAAGGTGGCGCGGGGCGTGCTGACGGACGTGAGGCTGGGGCGGGCCGTCAACGTCCGCAAGGTGAAGCGGGCCGTGCAGGGCATCGTGGACCAGGTCCTTGCCAACGAGCCGTCCATCATCACCATGAGCACGCTCCGGGACTTCGACGAGTACACGTTCACCCACTCGGTGAACGTCTGCATCTTCAGCGTCGTCATCGGGCAGCGACTCGGTCTGACCCGCATGCAGCTGTACGACCTGGGGCTGGGGGCCCTGTTCCACGACGTGGGCAAGATGCGGTTGGATCCGGACGTCATCAACAAGCCGGGCGGGCTGGACCAGGACGAATGGAAGCACATTCAGCAGCACCCCACGGAAGGACTGCTCCAGCTGTTCAAGCTCCACGGGTTCGCGGACGTGCCCTACCGCCAGATGCTGATAGCGTACGAGCACCACATGAAGACCGACGCCTCCGGATACCCGCCCAACAAGCGGGCCCGGGTGCCAAGCTTGTTCTCCCGCATCGTGGCGGTGGCGGACGCTTTCGATGCCGCCACGTCGGTGCGCAGCTACCAGTACGAGCCCTTGGCTGCGGACGCGGTCCTGAAGGAGATGCGGGACAGCCCCCGGCGAGGCTTCGATCCGCTTCTGGTGAAGGCGTTGATCAACGCCACCGGCGTCTACCCGGTGGGTACTCTGGCCATCCTGGACACCCTGGAGCTGGCGGTGGTGGTGCAGAAGAACCCGGACCCCAACCTGATGCACCAGCCCACTGTGAAGGTTATTTCCGACACCGTGGGGGTGCCCTTGGCCGAGCCTCGGCTGGTCGACCTGTCGGAGACGAATGCCAGCGGCGCCCCAGTGCGCACGATCATCAAGACCACCGACCCCCAGAAGTACGGGGTCCGGGTCGCCGACTTCCTGGTGGCCTGAGCCGAACCCGTTGACGCCGACCACACATCCATGGACACAAGACCCGCGGCCCGGCTGACCCGGGTCTTCGCGGACCGGGCCGAGCAGGGTCGGGCCGCGTTGATCCCCTACCTGACGGCCGGGTACCCCGACGCCAGTGCCACCAGGGCGCTGCTCGACGGGCTCGTGGACGCGGGGGCCGACATCATCGAGCTCGGTGTCCCGTTCAGCGATCCGGTGGCGGACGGACCCACGATCCAGGCCACGTCGTTCAAGGCGCTCGAGGCGGGCATGACGCTTCGGGAGGTCCTGGACATCCTCCGCGAGTTCCGGTCCCGGCACGAGACTCCAGTCGTGCTGTTCACCTATCTCAACCCCGTGCTGCGCTTCGGCCTGGACGCGTTCCTGCCGGCGGCCCTGTCGGCCGGCGCCGACGGCATCCTGCTGACCGATCTACCCAGGGGGGCCGATCCGGCCCTCGAGGCCCAGGTGGAGGACATGGGTTTGGCGTTGATTCGCCTCGTGGCGCCCACCACGCCGAGGGATCGCCTGGCGGAGATCGCCGACGGTGCCCGGGGGTTCCTGTACTACATCTCTCGCACGGGGGTCACCGGGGCTCGGCAGGCCCTCCGGGACGAGCTGACCGCGGAGGTGGGCGTGGTGCGTGAGGCTGCGGCTGTCCCGGTGGCCGTAGGCTTCGGCATCTCCACGCCCGGACAAGCGGTCGAGGTGGCGGGGATCGCCGACGGCGTCGTCGTGGGGAGTGCCCTCATGAAGGCGCTGGACCGGGGGGGCGTCGAGGGCGCCGTCTCGTTCGTGCGTGCCCTCCGGGAGGGGATGGACGGGGCCGGCTGACGGGCCTCAGGGCCCGGGGGCGGCCGCCCCGTCCCCCGGCCCTTCGCCGAGCCGGGCCTCCAGCGCTGGATCCGGCTCCACGAAGACGGTCTTGACCCGGTCCAGGGTCACGACGCCCCGGGGCGCCTTCCGGGGCTTCCGCACGTACTTCCGTCGGGTCCAGTCCACGGGCACGCTCCCCGATGTCCGGGCCTTGGAGTGGAGGGCGGCCAGCACGGCGGCCTCTTCAAGGTCCCGAGCCGGCGGGTTGCCGTCTTCCGACCACCGCAGCACCACGTGGGCTCCCGCCGCGTGGCGGGCGTGGAGCCAGACGTCGTTGGGGGCGCTGTGATGGAACGTCAGGTCGTCGTTGAAGCGAGACCCCCGGCCCACACGGATCTCCAGACCGCCGGAGCTTCGATAGGACCGGTAGGGGAGGGTCGGTCCGTCCGTCCCGGACCGGTCGGCCGAGCCACCGGCCGGCACGAACGGGCGGACCTCGTCCGGGGTGGCCTCTCCGGCCGCCACCCGGGCCTGGAGGGCTTCGAGATCCGACACCGCCATCCGAGCCTCGTCCAGCATGGCGGGCACCCGGGCGGCGGCTCGTTCTGCCCGACCCGCCAGGTCGTAGTAGCGTCGGGCATTGTTGGCGGGAGCCATGGAGGGGTCGAGCTCGATGTCCACGGGATGGCCGTCGAAGCCGGGCAGGGTCACGGTGTCGGCGCCGGCCGGCACCTCGTGGAGCCGGGCCAGGAGCAGGTCACCCATGCCGCGCAGCCCCTCCGCCTTCGGCGCTTTCTCCAGTTGACGCTCGAGCTGCACCACCCGGCCTCGGGCCCTTTTCAGCGCGGTGACGAGTCCCGCCGCGAGGGCCGGATCCAGTCCGTCGCCCGGCGCACCCACCGTGCGGTCCAGATCGGCTGAGGTCCGCGCGAACGCTTCGAACAGGTCTGCGGTGGGTGTGGACTCGGGGGTGGCCAGGGTGTGGGGGTAGGGTTGGAGTCCGCGGGGACCGGCCAGCACGCAGGTTCGACCCAGGGGCTGGCGGGTCAGCTCGACCCATCGTCGGTAGCCCTCCTCAGGCGTCGAGTCCAGAAGGGTCGGGGCATTGATAGACGATGTGAAGGCCGCGGCGCGAAGTAGTTGGCGGCGCTGCTCTTTCCGGTCTTCGCCGTGTGTGATTTCGCGCCATTGTTCGAGGTGCAGGTCCGTCGGGCCCAGGCGTTCCGACGCCCGGGGCTGGGCGTAGACGGCGCCGGTCCGCAGGACCCGGTCGCCCGCGCCCCGGCTCCACAGCGCGTGGCGGACGATGCCCGAGTCACGCTCCACGACCAGGGCGTTCCATTGGTTGGTCATGAGCTCGACGACGACGTCGATGCGGCTCGGCCGTCCCCGGACACGACGGAAGCCGAGACGCAGGACCCGGTCGTCGAACCGGGCTTCCACCTCACGCAGCCTGGCCGGCAGCGCCCGCGCGCCTTCCGAGGGCTCGCGTGGATCGCTCAGGGCCAGGTCTCCCCGGGTCGGATGAAGCCTGAGGGTGAGCGTGGCCGTACGGAAGAACACCGTCAGGGTCCGGGCTCCGTGATCCATCAGGAACGCCCGGGCTCGGGCCTGATCCAGTCGGTCGACCAGGGCCGCGGCGACGCCCCTCACGAGTACGGAATCCCATTGGATGGCCATGCCGGAAGGTAGCGCGACCCATCGGCGGCGGAAGTCCCGACTCCCCAACGGGGCCTGCCCGCGTATATTCAGGCGTCGCGGAGGAGGCGAATCGCCCCCCGCACCTGAGTCCACGCTCGATTCCGGAGACCGATTGGCGCCGCTGCACCCCATCGTCCAGAATGCCGCCCGGGGCGAGCTGCCCGACTGGGCCGTGGCTGGACCGCGGCGTCGAGAGCACATGTCCAGGGTGTCCGCGCTCATGCGGGAGTGGGCCGAGGCCGTGGGCAAAGACGCCGTCGACGTGGACCGGTGGGCGTCCCTGGGGTTCCTCCACGACGCGCTCCGGGGCGCCGAGCCCGAGGATCTGCGGACCTACGTGCCGAACGAGCTTCGTTCTCTCGACGGCAACGTGCTCCATGGCCCGGCGGCCGCTGCCCGACTTTCCGAGCTGGGCGTCGACGATCGGCCGCTGCTCGACGCCATCGCGTTCCACACCCTCGGGCACGCCGGCTTCGACCAGATGGGGCGAGCGCTCTACGCCGCCGACTTCCTCGAACCGGGGCGTTCTTTTCGCGCCCGATGGAGGGCCCGGCTCCGGGAGCGGATGCCGGAGGACGTGGACGCAGTGGTCCGAGAGATCCTGGCGGCCCGGATCGGGAAATTGATCGAGCGGTCCTCGACCATTCGGCCCGAGACCGTGGGATTCTGGAACGCACTGGTGGGAGAGGGGCAATGGGCCGGCGTCTCGGAACGGTAGCCACGTTCGTGGTGATGCTGGTGGCGGGAGCCCTTTTGGCTTCGGGTGTCTTCCAGTTCTACGGGCCGTCGGAGCCACCCGTCGTGGAGGCGCCACCCGTCGACCTGGGCAGGGTCCGGGTCGAGGTCCGCAACGCCGGGGGCCGGAGTGGCATGGCTCGTCGCGCCACGGACTACCTGCGGGACCTGGGCTTCGACGTGGTGTACTTCGGGAACGCGGACCAGTTCGATCAGCAGGAAACCGTCGTGGTGGACCGGGTGGGGCGCATGGACAAGGCACGAGCGGTGGCCGACGTCATGGGCGCCGCCACGGTGCTGAGCGAAGCTGATTCCACGTTGTATCTGGACGTGACCGTGCTGCTGGGCGCGGAGTGGGACGTGATCGAAGAGGAAGCCCCCACCGACGAGGTCAGACCCTGGTGGGACGTGACACGCTGGATGCGAAAGCCCGCCGGCGCGGAGCCTGAACCCGGAAACGAACCCTGATGTCCAAGCGGTCCCAGAAGCGGAGCGGCAAGACCTCGACGAAGGCCGGAGGTGGGGGGGGCGCCAAGACCCGGAAGGTGGCGGGCGGAGGCGCGCCCCATCGCGGGGACAGCGGTGACAACGGCAAGAAAGGGCCCAACGACCGGCCCGAGGGTGGTGCCCTGGAGTGGCTGAAGTCCCTGGGCGTGGCGGTGCTGCTGTTCGTGATCCTACGGTCGTTCCTGATCCAGACCTTCGTGATCACGTCCGGCTCGATGGAGCAGTCCCTCCTCGTCGGTGACTTCCTGATGGTCAACCGCCTGGCCATCGGGGGGCGCGTGCCCCTGACCCAGATCCGGGTGCCCGGATACTCCGAGCCGAGCCGGGGCGACGTGCTCGTCTTCGATCCGCCCCATGAGGACGAGCTCATGCTCGTGAAGCGTCTGATCGGCATGCCTGGAGACACGCTCCAGATGAGGGAGAAGGTGCTCTACCGCAACGGTGAGGCCCAGGTCGAGCCCTATGCCGAGTACCTGGACGCCGGCGGCGACGACCGGCATCCGTGGATGGAGTGGCAGAAGGACCACCTGGTCGGCGCGGTGGACCGGGTCTCCTACGCCCCCACCCGGGACAACTGGGGGCCGATCGTGATCCCGGAGGACCGGTACTTCATGCTGGGCGACAACCGGGACCGGAGTCTCGACTCCAGGTACTGGGGACTGCTCGAAGGATGGCGGTTCGAAGGGCGGGTCGTCTTCATCTACTTCAGCTACAACAAGGAGTCCTACCGACCGTTCCCGTGGGCGCGGGAAGTGCGGTGGGGCAGGATCGGCGACCGGGTCCGCTAGCCGCCCTCGCCAGTCTGGATCTGTACCAACGCGTTGGCCCGAAGCTGCCCGCAGGCCGCGTCGATGTCCCGGCCCCTGGGGCGACGGATCTCCGCCGACACGCCCTGGTCCTCCAGCACTCGCAGGAACGCTTCCATCCGCTCCGGCTTGCTGGAGATCCACGTCTGGTTCGGGATCGGATTGAAGGGGATCAGGTTCACGAACGCGTGAAGCTCCGCAGCCATCGCGGCCAGCTTGGGCGCAAGCCGAGGCGCATCGTTCACGTCGCGGATCATGGTGTACTCGAAGGTGATCCGCTTGCCCGACCGAGCATTGAAGGTCCGTAGCGCGTCCATGAGCTCGGGCAGCGGATACCGCTTCTCGACGGGAATCAGGCGGGCCCTCAGCTCCGACTCCGGCGCGTGCAGCGACAGGGCCAGCCGAAATTGCTCGGGCCGGTCCGCCAGCTCGAGAATGCCCGGAATCAGGCCCACGGTGGACACCGTGATCTTCCGGGCCCCCACCCCGTACCCGTGGTTCAGCAACGTCAACGCGGGGTGCAGGGCCTTCCGGTTGGCCATGGGTTCGCCCATGCCCATGAAGACGACGTTGCCGATGCGGCCGTAGTCGTTCTCCAGCGCCCAGCGGGCCGAGGCCCGGTATTGTGCCACGATCTCGCCCGCCGACAGCTGCCGCCGGAACCCGCCCCAGCCGGTGGCGCAAAACGTACACCCCATGGCACACCCGGCCTGGGATGAGATGCACAGGGTCAACCGGCCCGCTGCCGGGATCAGGACCGACTCCACGAGCTCGCTGTCATGCGTGCGCCAGAGATGCTTGGCGGTCCGGTCCGTGGAAACGGACACGGTCTCCAGGTCGAGCTCTCCGACGGAAAACACCTGGGCGAGGGCTGTCCGCTCGGCACCGGGCAGGTTGGACATGTCGTCGATCGTGCGGGCGCCGCCGCCGAAGACCCAGTCCCGGACCTGACCGGCCCGGTACGAGGGCTGGCCCCGGTCCTGGAAATGCTGCTGCAACGCCTCGTCGAGGGCATCGGGCGTCAGGGACAACAGGTCCCGGGGCAAAGCGGTCACGAGTCTTCCGGGGTGTTGAGGTCGATGGTGATCTGGAAGGCGTAGCTGGCGCCGAATCCATTGGGCAGTCCTTCCCGGACGGCGCCCAGCGAGTACCGACCGATGTCTACCCGCAACTCGAACAGACCGGTCCACGCCCCCTCGGGGTGGACCATGGCGCTCGCCCCTAGGATCAGGGTCTCGTCCCACACGCCCCGAAGCGTGAACTGGCTGGCGGGATCGAATCTGGCCAGGAGGGCCTGAAGGCCGTACCCACCCCTGATGTCGAGTGGAGGCCAGGGAACGGGAATGCCCGCGTCCACACCGAGCCCCAGGGTGGTGCGGGTTCCCACCGAGCGCAGCGCCGCCCCGAATGCTGGGGTCGCTGTGCCCCCGAAACGGGTTTGAGCGCCCACGTCCACGGACACCCGGTCTTGCCGGTCGCTCCCCACCGTGCCACGGATCATGCGCAATGAAGCGCCGAAACCCGTCCCCGCCATCAGGCTCTGGGCCAGGCTGAGCACCAGCAGGTCCTCGGTCACGGTCAGATCGCCCGGCTCTGGTTCGGGAGAGTCGGTGGTCCGGGGAATGTCGGGCACACCCAGGTGCTGATAGACCGCGCCGACCCGGCCGATCCAGGGCACGTCGAACGCGGCGGCCCCGGCCAGCCCCTGGACGCCGGACGCGTCGGGTCCGTCCACGTGCACGATCCAGATCTGGCGCGTCCGCTCGACGGAGCGGGCCATGCCCGCCGGATTCCAGAGCAGGGAGGGCGCGCCGGTCTGGAGAGCCTCTGGTACGGTGCTGGCCCGCACGGGCCAGTCGAACAGCACCTGGCCGTGCAGATCCCCGCTCCGACCCGAAAACAGGGCCGCCACCGCCACCAGGATCACCACCCTCGATCGGCGTCTTGGCCCCGTCCCCCGTAGGCGGCGGACCGGGTCGCTCTCGTCGTTCCATCGACCGCTCAGGTCGTGGCTCCTTTGCTTGAATCCCCTCAGACCGCCGGTTAAGTTAGCCGCTGTTCCTGACCTGGCCACACTGGCGCCGCGGCCACCTGCGAAAAGGGTACGAGATCCGCGCTTTGATCGCCTGGGGACCGACGGCCGGTTGGGCCACGGTCCTTTTCCTGTTGAGCGAGCTCGGGGTGTTCCGCACCACGGTCTGGCTCGCCCTCAACGACAAGCTCGTCCATATCAGCTTGTACGCCGTCCTCGGTGCCACGCTCGCCTGGGGAAAGCGCAAGAGCGGGACGCGCTTGCCCCACTGGGTGCTGATCGCCGTGGGTATCGCGTACGGCGCGGCGGACGAGTTGCACCAGCGATTCACGCCGGGGCGTATTCCATCAGCTGCCGACCTGCTGGCGGACGCCGTCGGGGTCGTCGTGGGGTACGGGGTCGTTCTCACGGTCTGGCGGCTGGTCGCGGGACCCGCCCAGGCCCCTCAGCACAAGCCGAGTCAATGACGGATACGATAGATCGCACCACAAGACGCTCTTCCAGCCTGGGGACCCTCGACGCGTCCCGGGTGGGCGAGTCCCTCCGCCTGGCGGGATGGATCAACCGCCGCCGGGATCTGGGGGGACTCCTGTTCTTCGACCTCCGGGACCGGAGCGGACTGCTCCAGGTGTCCGTGGGCCCCGAGTGGACCGATGCCGACAGCCTGGCGGTCGCCCGCCACCTCAGCGGCGAGGACGTGATCGCGGTGGAGGGCACCCTTGCCCTTCGGCCGGAGGACGCCCGGAATCCGGAGCTCGGCACCGGCGAGGTCGAGCTGAGAGCCGAGCGCGTGACGCTGCTCAACAAGGCCGAGACGCCGGCGATTCCGGTGTATCGTTCACCCGACGAGGAATTGCCCTCCGAGGAGCTGCGTCTGCGTCACCGGGTCCTGGACCTGAGGCGCCCCGAGGTCCAACAGCGGCTCATGCTCCGTCACGCCCTGGTCCTGGCGGCCCGGAACTACCTGAGCGAGCGGGGTTTCGTCGAGGTGGAAACGCCGATCCTGACCAAACCCACGCCCGAGGGTGCCCGGGACTACCTGGTGCCCAGCCGGGTGCATCCCGGCGAGTTCTACGCCCTTCCCCAAAGTCCTCAGATCTACAAGCAGGTTCTGATGGCCGGCGGCATGGACCGGTACTTCCAGATCGCCCGGTGCTTCCGGGACGAGGATCTGCGGGCGGACCGTCAGCCGGAATTCAGCCAGATCGACGTCGAGGCTTCGTTCATCACCCCCGAGGACATCTACGGGTGGATGGAGGGTCTCATGGCCCGAATGGCGCCTTCGGCGGGAGTGGAGGCGAACACGCCGTTTCCCCGGATCACCTACGCCGATGCCCTGGAGCGGTACGGCAGCGACCGGCCCGACTTGCGGTACGACCTGGAGATCCAGGACTGGACCGACGCCCTGTCGGGCCTCGACTTCGGGATCCTGCAGGGGGCCCTGGCGGGCGGGGGGCGTGCCCGGGGTTTCCGTCTGGAGGGCGGCGCCAGCCTGTCCCGCAAGCAGATCGAGGGGCTGGAGGCGGCGGCAAAGAAGGCGGGCGCCCCCGGGCTGTTCTGGTTTAAGAGAACGGACGACGGGGGCAGTGGGCCCCTGTCCCGGTTCATGACGCCCGAGGCGTACGAGGCCACCGGCCTGGCAACCGGAGACCTGGCCGTGATCTCGGCCGGCCTGGACCGCTCGACCTCGCCCACGCTGGACGCGGTGCGGGCGGCGGCGATCGAGGCCCTGGGCCTGCCCCGGGTCCGGGAGCACGCCTGGCTCTGGGTCACCGATTTCCCCTTGTTCGAGGATGGGGACGGCGCCGGCACCCTTCACGCCGCCCACCACCCGTTCGTGCTGCCCTACGAGGAGGACGAAGGCCTGGTGGAGACGGATCCACTGGCGGTGCGGGGACATGCGTACGATCTGGTGTATAACGGTGCGGAGTTGGGTTCGGGCAGCCTCCGGTGCCACGATCCGGAGCTGCAGCGCAAGATCCTCCGAGCGCTGGGCATGGACGATGCCGAGATCGACCGTCGGTTCGGCTTCCTGCTCCAGGCCCTGGCGTCGGGAGCGCCGCCCCACGGGGGCATTGCCCTGGGGGTGGACCGGATCGTGAAGGACTTCACCGGTGCCCAGAGCTTGAGGGACGTGATCGCATTTCCGAAGACGACCGCGGCCCGGGCCCTGTTCGAGGGAGCGCCGGTGCCCGTGACGGACGGGGACCTGGCAGAGTTGAGGCTCCGGGTGGAGTTACCCGAGTCGAGCTGAACCGGCGGCGTACGCGCCACCGACACGCAGCGGCAACAGAGGGAAGGCATGGCAAACGCCCAAGGGACGATCGTCGAGCACCGCCTGGACGCGGAGGGAGCAGATCACCTCCTGTTGGCGGGCGTGAACGACGCCAACATCCAGGAGCTGGCCCGGTTGTTTCAGGTCCGGGTGGTGCTCCGCGGAGACCACCTGATCCTGTCGGGCGAGTTGGAGGCGGTCGAGCGGGCGGTGCCCGTGACGCTGCACGCCATCGAGCTGGCCCGGCTCCGAGCGCCGTTCGACACCAACGACCTCGCCCGGTTCGCGGAAGAGGCCGAGGCCCAGGGTCAGCTGGGCCACGTCGAGGCCGAGGACTCGGTGCGGATCGCCCTTCCGGGGTCGCGCAAGGTGATCAGCCCCAAGTCCGAGGGTCAGCGCACCTACCTGCGGGCGATCAACGACAACGACATCGTGATCGGCATCGGGCCCGCCGGGACCGGCAAGACGTACCTGGCCGTGGCCATGGCCGTGGACGCCCTGTACAAGAAGCGGGTCAAGCGGATCATCCTGGCCAGGCCCGCCGTGGAAGCCGGGGAGAACCTTGGATTCCTGCCGGGCGACCTGCAGGAGAAGGTGGACCCGTACCTGCGACCCCTGTACGACGCTCTCGAAGACATGATGCCCCACGACCGGGTGCAGCGAGCCCTCGAGGCCCGGACCATCGAGATCGCTCCGCTGGCGTACATGCGGGGCCGGACCCTGTCCGACGCGTTCGTGATCCTCGACGAGGCCCAGAACGCAACGACGGCACAAATGAAGATGTTCCTGACCCGGCTGGGCCTGAACTCCCAGGTGGTGATCACGGGCGACAAGACCCAGATCGACCTGCCCCGCCGTGAGGACTCCGGGTTGCTCGAGGTCGAGCAGATCCTGGGGGCGATCGAAGGGATCAGCCTGATCTACCTGGACGCCATGGACGTGATCCGCCATCGCCTCGTCAAGGACATCATCCGGGCCTATGCCCGGGCCGATGACCCCATCGAGGAGGCAGACGCTTGAGCAACGGCGGCGGGAGGGGACGGGGACCGACGGTCTTTGGCGCCCTCTCCGGCTCGCCGGAGCATGTCTGGCCGGACGCCATCCTGTTCCACGGGGCCCGGGTGCTTCTGCTCGTGGTGGTGGCTGTGGTCATCACGGCCCTGTTCCCGCCGGTGACCACCATGACGATGGGGCGGTACGAGGTGGGCACCGTGGTGGAGCAGGATCTCCTGGCCACGGTTCCGTTCAGCGTACCGAAGTCCGCCGAGGAGCTGGAACGCGACCGGGAGCTGGCGGCCGCGGCGGTGCCCCCGACCTTCGACTACCGGGCCGACGCCGCCGATTCCATGGCTTCGCACATCGAGGGGTTCTTCGCAGCCCTGGATTCCGCTGCCGTGGAGGGCGACGCGGCCGCCGTCGAAGCCTACCTGAACCGGGCCGGCATTCGACCCCAGCCGGCCCAGCTCGAGCTGCTGATCACCGAGGATTCACGGCTCCGCCTGCGCCAGGCCGCAGAAGAGGCGGTCAACACCCTCCGGGACGGGGTCTTCGACAACGAAGAGGACATCAGCACAGACCGGGTCGCGGTTCGAATCGAAGGGCAGGACGGGGGCTACATGGCTCGGAGTCAGCTTCGGAGCCAACCCGAGTTCCTGGCGGTGGCCGAGACGCACCTGGGCGCCGGTGCGTCCACCGACATGGCCACTCTGCTCCGCCTGATCCTGATCCGGTGGCAGGAATACAACTACACGTTGAACGTGGTGGCCACCGAGCTGGACCGGAACCAGGCCCGGGACGCCGTCGATGTCACCCGGGCCCAGGTTGTCGAGGGCGAGGCCATCGTCCGGGCCAACACCCAGATCCGGGACTCCGAGCTCGAGCGTCTCAACGCCTACGAGTCCGAGCTCCGGAACCAGGGGCTCATGGAAGAGCGGGGCGTCGCGTTCCTTCCGTTCCTCGGGTCGACGCTCATCGCGATCCTGCTCCTGGGCGTGTACGGCTTTCTGGTGTTCTTCTTCCGCAAGGAGATCTACCGCAACTACCTCTGGATCCTGCTGCAGGCCGCCCTGATCATGGCCTACTTCATCGTCGGGGCCGCCATCCATCGGAACGGCTTCGCCGCGGAGCTCCTGCCGATCGCGTTCGTGGCTCTGAGCGTCGCCGTGTTGTGGGACGGCCGGATGGCCCTGGTGCTGGTCCTGATGATCGCGTTCCTCACCGGTGCGTTGCCCCCGTTCGACAGCTATCGGGTGGCGCTGATCGTGGCGGCCGGCGGCGCGGCGGCCGCCCTGTCGGTGCGGGCGGTGCAGAGCCGAGCGCAGACGTGGATGTTCATCGCGATCATCACCGCCTCGTACGCAGCCATGATCGTGGCCACCGGATTGGTCCTGGGCGAGGCGCCGGGGGCCATGGTCCGGGCGATCGCGTGGGCCATCGGGAACGCGACGGCCTCCGCCATCCTGGCCATGGGATTCATGCCCGTCTTCGAGTGGCTCACGGGCATCACCACCCATCAGACGCTGCTCGAGTGGGCCGACCCGAACCGAACGCTGCTTAAGCGCCTTTCGATGGAGGCGCCCGGCACCCATGCCCATTCGATCCAGGTGGCCAACCTCAGCGAGGCGGGCGCCGCCGTCGTGGGGGCCGACGGCCTGCTCAGCAGGGTGGGGGCCTACTATCACGACATCGGCAAGGTGCTCAAGCCACAGTACTTCATCGAAAACCAGCCCGAGGGCCGGAACCCCCACGACAAGCTGAAGCCCCAGACATCGGCCCAGATCGTGCGGGAGCACGTGACCGAGGGACAGCGTCTGGCCAGGGAAGAGAAGGTGCCCCAGGCGATCGCCGCGTTCATCCCGGAGCACCATGGCAACCAGCGCATCGCCTACTTCTACCAGAAGGCCGTGGACGAAGCCGACGGCGAACCCGTGGATCCGGACGGGTTCGCATATCCCGGACCCAGGCCCCAGACCCGGGAGACGGCGATCTGCATGCTGGCGGATTCGGTTGAGTCGGCCACGCGGGTGCTACAGGACGCCACCCCCGAGCGGATCCGCGACCTGGTTCACAACATCATCGACTCCAAGATCCGGGATGGGCAGCTCAACGACACCGATCTCACCCTTCGGGAGATCGCGGCCGTGGAGGACCAGTTCGTCAAGATCCTGAGCGGGATGTACCACCACCGGATCGACTATCCCACGACTCGCCATCTCACGGAATCGCCCGAGAACGGTGACGGGAAGGGCGGGGACGACGGGGCCACGGAGCCGGGGAACTCGCCCCCCGAAACCGCCGCCACGCCGTCCGGCGACGGGGGGCCCACTGAGCCCGTGTCCCAGGAACGGGCGAGTGTCGACGCCTCCGCCCCCGCGAAGCGCGAGCCGACGACGCCCGAGCCCGTCGAGGATGAACCAGCGTCCGACGGGCCTGATGCCCCGGATCTCGAGGAGGCCCCCCGCCTCCCAGGCCTGGACTGAGCGGATCCATGATCACCGTCCACGTGAATCCGGGAGCTCGGGACGAGGTGGAGCCGGAGCTGCTGGACGCGGCGGTGCGCCTGGCACTGCGGTCCGAAGGCGTGGACGCGGGCGAGGTCTCGCTCACCCTCCTGGCGGACGACGCCATCCGGGACCTCAACCGGGACTATCTCGGTCACGATCGCCCCACCGACGTCATCGCCTTCGCCCTGCACGCGGACGGGGAGCCCATCCTTGGCGACGTCTACCTGGGTCTCGACCAGGCCCGGCGCCAGGCAGAGCCCGAAGGGGTGACCGTCGAGGAAGAGCTGGCCCGCCTGGCCATCCACGGCACGCTACACGTGCTCGGGTACGACCACCCCGAGTCGGAGGACCGTTCCACGAGCGACATGTGGCGTCGCCAGGAAGAGCTCGTGGCCATGCTGCTGGCCGACCGACCGACGAGCGTGCCGGGGACGGTCGACACGCTCGTCGGCGCCGCGGTACAGGGCGAAGGCGTGATGGAGTTGTCCGACGTGCTGTCGCTCCTGGACGCCGGCGACGCCGACGCGCTGCAGGAGGCCCTGGCGGGTCAGCACGCCAGTGACATCGCCGACCTGATCGAAACCCTGGACGGCGAGCACCTCCGGCTGGCCTTCATCCGCGCCATGCCCGAGGAATTGGCCTCGGAGGCCCTGGCCGAAATGGAGGATGGTGAGCACCGGGCCGAGCTCCTGGCGGCACTCGGCCCGGTCAAGGGCGCGGCGCTGGTCCACGAGCTGGACGACGACGACGCGGCCGACCTGATTGGCGAGCTGGAGCCCGAGGACCGGGACCGGATTCTGGCCCAACTGCCGGACGACGAGGCCGAGGACCTGGAAGGGCTGCTCCAGTACGACGAGGAGTCCGCCGGCGGCCTGATGACCACGGCCCTCGTGTCCCTGCCCTCCAAGATGACCGCCGCCGAGGCCATCGACGAAGTGCGCCGCCAGGGGCGGGAGGTGGAGGACTTCTACACCGTCTTCGTGGTGGACGAGCGCAGCCGGCTCCAGGGAACGGTGCCCCTGGACGACCTGATCCTGGCCGACCCCACCGAGCAGGTGTCGAACCTGGTGCAACCCGTGGTCGCGTCGGTGCGCACGGACGAGGACCAGGAAGTGGTGGGTCGACTGCTCAGCCGATACAACCTGGTCAGCGTTCCGGTGGTCAACGACGTGGGCATGCTCCTGGGGCGGATCACCTTCGACGACGTCATCGACGTGATCGAGGCCGAACAGACCGAGGACATCCTCCGGCTGGCCGGCGGCTCCGAGGACGAAGAGGTCAGGGCTCCCTGGACGGACGCGGTCCGGGAGCGCCTCCCGTGGCTGTTCTTCAACCTGCTTCCCGCGACCCTGGCGGCGGCGGTGGTCTTCGCTTTCGAGGGCACGATCCAGGAGGTGGTGATTCTCGCCGCGGTCATGCCCATCATCGCCGCCACGGGGGGCAATGCCGGGACCCAGGCCCTGGCCGTCACGATCCGCCGGATTTCGCTCGAAGGTGGGCGACTGGAAGGCCGGCGCTCGGCGGTGTGGAAAGAGATCCGGGTGGGGCTGGTGAATGGCGCCGCCATCGGAGGTTCGGTCGCGCTGCTCGCGATCCTGGTCAACGGCGATCCTCTTCTCGGGTTCGTCGTCATGATCGCCATGTGGGGCACCGTCTTGATGGGCGGATTCACGGGAGCGTTCGTGCCCACGACGCTCAATCGGTTGGGCATCGATCCGGCCGTGGCGTCCGCTGTGTTCGTGACCACGCTCACCGACATGTTCGGGTTCTTCATTCTGCTGGGCCTGGCCTCGGTGCTCCTGCTGTGAGGCGGATCACCCGGAGCACCGTCGTCGTCGTGCGGCTGGTGCCCTTCGCCTGGGCGTTCCTCCGGGACCGGAAGCGATGGATCATCGTGGGGCGGCCGGCCAGTCGAACCGAGGCCCAGCACGAACGGCGGGCACAGAAGCTCACGAACACCCTGGCCGGCCTGGGGCCGACGTTCATCAAGCTGGCCCAGCTGTTCTCGTCCCGCGCCGACATCTTCCCCGAGCCCTACCTGTCGGCCATCGGCACCCTGCAGGACCAGGTGCCCGCGGACCCCTCGGAAAGGGTCCGGGCCGTCGTCGCGGAGGAATACGGCGAACCGGTGGACGCCGTCTTCGACGAGTTCGAGACGAACCCGCTAGCCGCGGCCAGCCTGGGCCAGGTGCACCGGGCGGTGGCCGACGGCCGCGAGGTCGTGGTCAAGGTGCTGCGCCCGGACGTGGAGGACATGGTGGCCCTGGATCTGGACATCTCGTTCCGGATCCTGTTCTGGCTCAACATCCTGTTCCCCAACCACCACGTTCGGGGCCTGACCAACGTGGTCCGGGAGTTCAGCGTCCGGGTGCGGGAAGAGATGGACTTCCGGCAGGAAGCCGAGAACATCCACCACTTCCAGAGGGTGTTCGGGAACCACCCCCGAGTCCGTGCTCCCCACGTGTACGACGAGTACACGCGACGTCGGGTCCTGGTCATGGAGTACTGCCGGGGCACGAAGATCGACCGGCTCCAGGACAAATTCCGGTCAGGCCGGCTGAGCTTCGACGACGTGATGGAGACCCTGACCGGGCTCTACCTGCGGATGATGATGGTGGACGGTTTCCTCCACGCCGACCCCCACCCGGGCAACCTGCTGGTCCAGGACGACGGCACGATCATCGTCCTCGATTGGGGCATGGTCATCGAGGTGCCCCGCTGGACCCGGGAAGACATTCTCGCTATCGCCCTGGCCGTGGAGCGTGAGGAGCTGGACGGCGTCATCAACGGCATGTACCACCTGGGCATGATCAGCCCGGACGTGTCCCGGGGCGAGATCCGGGAAGCGGCCACCGAGATCCTGAGGATCCTGGAGCGGGTGACCGGCGGCGGCCGGGACCGGATCCAGGAGATGGTCCAGGAGATTTTCGACACGTTCTACACGTGGCCGTTGATGCTGCCCCAGGAGCTGGTCTACTTCTTCCGCACCTCCGCGTTGCTCGAGGGCATCGGCTTCCACTACAGGCCCGACTTCGACGGTCTGGGCATGGTGCGCAAGGTCATCCGGGAATACCGCTCGGACATCCTCCGCACCACGGCCCGGCAACCGACGGCGGTCGCGAAGGATTTCCTGTCCGAGGCCCAGAGCGTCGTCCGCTCCGTCCGGGACCTGCTGCAGCGGGCCGAACGGGAGGAGCTCCGGGTCCGGGTCCACCCCCGTGACCTGGGGCAGGTGGAGCGGAACATCCACCTCCAGGCCCGCAGGTTGTTGCTCAGCATCTTCGCCACTGCGACTGCGGTGATCAGCTCGATCCTGTTCATTCCGCTGGGGAACTGGTGGATCCTGGGCGCCGGGCTGTTCGCGTCGTTGATCATGTTCGTGCTGGTCCTGTTCATTCCCACCCACCTGCTCGAGAATCCCCTGCGCCACGCTCGGGGCATCCGACCTGGAGACCGTCGCTGATGGACCGGCCCGATCCGCCGCCGGCCGCGGCCCGGCTGCTCGAGCGCTTCCAGGAGCGGCAGCGCCCCGCGCTGGCCCGGGCGATCACCGTGGTGGAGAACCAACGTCCCGGCTTCCAGGCGTTCCTCCATGGTGCCCTCGCGACTGGGCCCCGGGCGCAGAGGGTGGGATTCACCGGGCCGCCGGGAGCCGGCAAATCGAGCCTGGTGGCGAGCCTGGCGACTCGCTTTCTCGAAGACGGTGACGAGATCGGGGTCGTGGCCGTGGATCCCACGTCGCCCTTTTCCGGGGGCGCGCTGCTCGGCGACCGCATCCGGATGAACGACCTGGCCACGGATGCCCGGATGTTCATCCGCTCCATGGCGACCCGGGGAAGTCTGGGTGGGCTGGCCACGACCACCCGAGAAGTGATCGACCTCATGGACGCGTTCGGGTTTCCCCGGGTGTTGGTCGAGACGGTGGGGGTCGGCCAGACCGAGTTCCAGATCACGGGAGCCGCGGATACCGTCGTCGTGGTCCTGGTGCCCGAGTCCGGGGACAGCATCCAGGCCATGAAGGCGGGCCTGATGGAGATCGCCGACATCTTCGTCGTGAACAAGTCGGATCGGCCCGGCGCCGACCGACTGGTCAAGGAGATCAGCCTGGCCATCCACCTGCGGGCGGGCGAGGCGCTCCGGGACATCCCTGCCCATCATGGGGTGGATCTTGCCGCCGTCGGTGCCACGGAGCCCCGGCAACCGCGCCAGTGGGAGCGTCACCGCCCCGAGGCCGGAGAGTGGAAGATCCCCGTGATCAAGACGGTGGCGTTGACCGGCGACGGCGTTGAGCGGGTGGCGGAGGCCATCGGCGAGCACCAGGTCTATCTGGCCTCCAGCGGCGAGCTGGAACGACGGCGACGGGCCCGGGCGGCGGACCGGATCCGGAGCGTGGTCGAGCGAGAGGTGGCGCGCATCGTGTGGGCCTCTCCGGAGACCCGAGCCCTCATGGACCAGGGGCTCGAAGCCGTCGCGGCCCGCAGCGAGACACCCTATTCCGTGGCCCGTCGAATCCTGGAAAGCCACCTCGGCCAGGTGGAGACCGCGCTTCCGCCCTCTGATTGACCCCCTTCCGGGCTGCGGCGATCTTTCGGGATACGCCCGTGGCACCCCTCCCCGGGAATTCCCCAACCAGGGTACTCGATGTCGACCATAGAGCGAGACATGAAGCGCCGGTCCGAGCTGGCGGCCAGGATCTCTGAGAAGGAAGCGGAGCTGGAGGGCCTGAAGGCCGACCTGGAAGCCTGGGAAGAGGCCTGGGCCGAGCTTCCCAAGCGGGACGTCTCGTTCGACACGGTGTCCGGGCATCCCATCAAGCCCCTCTACACGCCGGCCGACCGGCAGGGCACGGCGCCGTACGAGCATGCGGTGGGCTTCCCCGGAGAATTCCCGTTCACCCGGGGCCCGTACACCACGATGTACCGGACCCGGCTCTGGACCATGCGTCAGTTCGCCGGGTTCGCCACGGCCGAAGAGACCAACGAGCGCTACCACTACCTGCTCGACCATGGGCAGACGGGTCTCAGCGTCGCGTTCGACTTCCCCACGCTCATGGGCTACGACAGCGACCACCCCCGCTCGTTGGGCGAGGTCGGGGTGTGCGGTGTGGCCATAAGCTCCCTCGCGGACATGGAGCGGCTGTTCCAGGGCATTCCCCTGGACCAGGTCTCGGTCTCCATGACCATCAATGGCCCGGCCATCATCCTGTTCTGCTTCTACGTGGCCGCGGCCGAGAAGCAGGGCATCGGACCCGAGCGACTCCGGGGAACGGTCCAGAACGACATCCTCAAGGAGTACCAGGCCCAGCACGCCTGGGTGTACCCGCCCGAGCCGGCGCTCCGAGCGATCGTCGACATGTTCGAGTGGTGCAGCGAGAACGCGCCGAAGTACAACCCCATCTCGATCTCCGGCTATCACATCCGGGAGGCGGGCGCGACGGCGGCCCAGGAGCTGGCGTTCACGCTCCGCAACGGCTTCGAGTACGTGGAACGGGGCATCGCCCGGGGGCTGGACGTGGACTCGTTCGCTCCTCGGCTGTCGTTCTTCTTCGACGTCCACAACGACTTCTTCGAGGAGATCGCCAAGCTCCGGGCGGCCCGGCGCATCTGGGCCCGACACATGCGGGACAAGTACGGCGCCAAGAACCCCGATTCATGGCGTCTGCGCACCCACGCCCAGACCGCCGGGGTCACCCTCACGGCTCAGCAGCCCGAAAACAACATCGTTCGGGTGGCGTACCAGGCCATGGCGGCCGTCCTGGGCGGAACCCAGTCCCTGCACACGAACTCCATGGACGAGACGCTGGCCCTGCCCACCGAGAGGGCGGTGCGCATCGCCCTCCGGACGCAGCAGGTCCTTGCCTACGAGAGCGGCGTACCGAATACCACCGATCCGCTGGCCGGGAGCTACTTCGTGGAAGAGCTCACCGACGAGCTGGAGGCGGAGGCCGAGGCCATCTTCGCAGAGGTCGACGAGATGGGCGGCGTGGTGCCGGGCATCGAAAACGGCTGGTTCCAGAGCCAGATCGCCCGGTCCTCCATGCAGCAGCAGGCCGAGATCGAGGCCGGAAGCCGGACCATCGTCGGGGTCAACCAGTTCCTCGAAGGCAACGAGCACGTCGACATCGACACCCTCCGGGTGGGCCCCGAGGTGGAGGCCCGCCAGGTGGCCAAGATGGCTCAACTCCGGGCGGAGCGGGACGACGAGGCGGTGCAGCGCACGCTCGCGGCGCTGACGGCGGCCGCCGCGGACGGCTCCAACCTGGTGCCGAAGATCCTGGATTGCGCCCGAGCCTACGCCACGTTGTACGAGATTCGTGCGGCGATGGAGGAGGTGTTTGGGGCCTACAAGGAACCAGTCTTTTTCTAAGAGGTCGCCTCATAGCGGCGCAGGGCGTCGTCAGGCTGCGGTCTCGGACTTGTGCGGCGTAGCGCTGCTACGCCTCCGCGCCTCGCCTCTGCAGAGGTCGCCTCATAGCGGCGCCGGAGGTCGTTGGGCCGCGGTCTCGGCTTGTGCGGCGTAGCGAGTGCTACGCCTCCGCGCCTCGCCTTGCCCGCCTACTCCTGCATCCACTCTGAGACGCCCCTGGACTACACAAGGTCGCCACATTGCGGCGCAGGGCGTCGTTGGGCTCCTCGTGTCCTCCTGCGACGTAGCGCTGCTACGCCTCGTCGGCCCCTCGTCGCCCGCCTAGCTCTGGATCCACACTGAGGCGCCCCTGGACTCTGCTCCGGTGGCCCTCATTGCGCCGCGGGAGG